>JACCDV010843078.1_pt1 | contig 11555 bp, 8 predicted proteins | sample 7446131 | NCBI WGS metagenome assembly JACCDV01 (sample SAMN15323448, study PRJNA562643) | freshwater metagenome | isolation source: river surface water | place: USA:Blue River Watershed | collected 2017-08-17
AGGGCTGGTTTGGTCACAGACCAAAGCGTTGGTTGAAGCCCATGTGTATGTATAAGTGTCAGAAGAGTTTAGGGTGACAGGACCGTCAGAACCGTTGACCTTAACGTCTATAGTTGGAGCTGGGGTAACCGGAGGCACAACAATCGCTGGCAAACTAACAACAACAGAATCTGTTGCAGAGTCTCCCAAAGCGTCACTACAACTCACAGTGAAGGTTACGCTCCCGCCAATAGCAGGATAGTCAGGACTACCAGGAGCAATGGTAAAGCTTGTGTTAGGTGCAATACCAGAAACCATTGGGGATGTTATGTCACAAACAGTAGCGTCTACAGTACTAAGCGCAATGACAAATGAGTCTGTAGAAGTAGCGAGAGTCAAAGAGTTTTGATTGTTCGCAGTAATATCAACTGTAGGAGCAGCAAAAATAGTAAGTGGTATAGAGCTGAAAACAACAACAGCCGTCATGACGACAGCGAAGCTCTTTTTGACTATTTGGCTCCTAATTAAGTAATTCATATCGATCCGAGTACACTACGTCTTATAGAGAAATTAGTCAAGGGTCTTTTATTTAAAGGACAAATTTAAGGTGCTATATCATTTTGTCCTTTATAAATATATGTCCTTTAGGTAGATAGTTGTGGCTTATCGTGGTAACATTTCTCTAAGTGAAAGACAAATTCCTCAAACCATATAGCCCAGTTGACACAGAGGCAAATATATATTCTATTTGGGAAAAGAGTGGATACTTCAATCCAGACAACCTCCCCTCTCGTCACAAAGAGCCCTTCACCGTAGTGATGCCCCCACCAAATGCTAATGGTGACCTCCATGCTGGGCATGCTCTCTTCATTACTCTTGAGGATGTCATAACGAGGTTCAAAAGGATGCAGGGCTATCGGGCTCTCTGGCTACCCGGAGCAGATCATGCAGGATTTGAGACTCAAGTTGTATATGAGAAAAAGTTAGAGAAAGAAGGTCGATCTAGGTTCGGTATGGAGAGAGACGCTCTCTACCAAGAGATCTTGGACTTCACTCTTCTAAATAAGAAAAATATGGAGAGCCAAGTGCGCTCTCTTGGAGCTTCTTGTGACTGGTCTAGAGAGAAGTTCACTCTTGACCCAGACATCGTCCTCAAGACACAGAAGACCTTCGTAAAGATGTTTGAGGATGGACTTATATATAGAGGACAACGAGCTATTAACTGGTGCTCAAAGCACCAAACTTCCCTTTCAGAGGTTGAGACCGAGTCGTCCGAGGAAGCAACCCCTTTCTACTACCTCAAATATGGACCCTTTGAAATAGGCACAGTCAGACCTGAGACTAAGTTTGGAGACAAGTATGTGGTGATGCACCCAGATGACACGCGTTATAAGGAGTATGTCCATGGGCAAAAAATTGAACTTGAGTGGATAAATGGACTCATTACGGCGACAGTCATCAAAGATACCGCTGTGGATATGGAGTTTGGTACTGGAGTTATGACTATTACCCCATGGCACTCTCAAGTGGACTTTGAGATAGCTAGAAGGCACGACTTAGACATCGAACAAATTATAGACTGGAGAGGGAAGCTTCTACCAATCGCAGGTGAGTTCGCAGGACAAAACATCAAGGATGCAAGAGCCAAGATTGTTGAGAAGCTCAAATCCAAAGATCTCCTTGTACGAGTAGATGATAAATACAAAAACGTAGTAAAGAAATGCTACAAATGCTCCACCATCATAGAGCCTCAAGTTAAGGACCAATGGTTTGTGAAGATGGAACCCCTAACCAAGCTCGCCATAGAGTCTGTAGATAAAGGAGAGATCAAGTTTATTCCAGACAATTACGAGAAGATCTTTAGGTATTGGATGGAGAACACCATTGACTGGAACATCTCCAGACAGATAGTTTGGGGTATACCCATACCCGCCTGGTTTAAAGATGGAGAGATAAAAGCAAGCATTGAGAAACCCTCTGGAGATGGTTGGATCAAAGACCCTGACACCTTCGATACATGGTTCTCAAGCGGGCAATGGCCACTCTTCATGACTGGGTACCCTGATAGTGAGGACTACAGAAAGTTCTATCCAACAAATGTGATGGAGACTGGACATGACCTCATCTTTAAGTGGGTACCTAGAATGATCATCTTTGGTCTATACCTTTCTAGAAAAGCTCCATTTAGTACCGTATACCTTCACGGACTAGTCAATGACGCACAGGGCAAGAAAATGAGTAAATCTAAAGGCAACGTGGTTAACCCACTAACCCTTACAGAAAAATACGGAACAGACGCTTTAAGAATGACCCTAGTTGTTGGGAACACCCCAGGGACTGACTTAGCTCTTCAAGAGGACAAAGTGAAGGGTTATAAGAACTTCGCCAACAAAGTATGGAACATCACTCGCTTCGTCCTCTCACAGGAGAGAGTTGGCGAGCTCAAGGCTGACTTGGTAAGTGAGTTTGATGCTCTAGCAAGAGATGTAACGAGCGATATGGATAATTATCGCTTCTACCTTGGAGCAGAGAAGATCTACCACTATGTCTGGCACCGTTTTGCCGATGAGATACTCGAGGAGAGCAAGAAAGATACTGCCAATTACTCTGCTACACTCTATTACATATTAGAGAACTCACTCAAGCTCTTACACCCCTTCATGCCCTTCATCACCGAGGAGATCTGGCAGGAGATAAATGAGGGCAAGAGTCTACTCATGATAGAGAGTTGGCCTACACAAAATGAGTAACGCTTCAAACCTACTATACGCCTTTCTAGGAGGACTCCTACCGGCCATACTCTGGCTAGTCTTCTGGCTTAGAGAGGATGCCAAGCGACCAGAACCCAGGGGGCGTATTGTAGAGACCTTCTTCGCGGGCATGCTAGCTGTAGTACTAGTCTTGCCCTTCCAAAGATTTGTATCAGAGAACTTCCCTGGACTTGGCTTCGTCCCCTTCCTTCTTTGGGCAAGCATTGAGGAGATCTTCAAGTTCTTGGCTGCATACGTAACCGCACTTCGTACTCGCGACGACGACGAACCTCTAGACCCACTCATATACATGATTACCGCGGCTCTCGGCTTCGTCGCTTTGGAGAACACCCTCTTCATCCTTAATCCCCTGCTTGAGCAAAACGCCACTGTAGCCCTACTTACCGGAGGCACTCGCTTCTTGGGAGCAAGTCTTCTACACATAATTGCCTCTGGAGTTGTCGGAGTAATGATGGCTCTAGCCTTCTTCAAGACAAAAATGACTCAAGTGCGTTATGTGTTCACTGGCATTGTATTGGCTATCGCTGTGCACACAGCCTTTAACCTCTTTGTGCTAAAGAATAGTGGAGAGAGTTTACTTGGTATATTTGGCTTCGTCTGGGCAGGTGTAGCACTGCTCTTACTCTTCTTTGAGAAGATAAAGACGATTGCACCTTAACCAACTCAATATATAATATAGATATGAGTAAAAGATCTTTTTTTGAACGACTTACAGGAGCAGTGAAGCTAGATGACGAGACAGTCAACTTAGCTCCAAATAAAATAGTGCCAAACACCAAACCCAATATCTTCGAAGAGGAAGAGGAAGGTGAGCTGTCTGTAGATGTTTACGAAACCCCAAGTGAGATAGTACTAAAGACCATGGTCGCCGGAGTAAAGCCTGAGGACTTAGACGTAGCTATAAGCAGAGAAGCTGTGACTATAAGAGGTAAGAGAGAGGAGGACAGAACCATCGGGAGAGATGACTACTTCCACAGGGAGCTATATTGGGGTACCTTCTCAAGAACAGTTATGCTTCCAGCTGAGATAGATGTGGACGAAGCTGAAGCTATAGAGAAGTTTGGCCTTCTAATACTTCGCTTACCCAAACTAGACAAGAACAGGCAGACCAAGCTCAAGGTTAAGGGCTCTTAATTTGTTGATTTTTGGCCATTTTCTGATAATATCTCTCGCATGAACCCAGAGGACAGGCACCTTCTAGAACGTCTTGAGAAACTGACAGAGGAGAACAACGAGATGTTGAGGAAGATCCGTCGCACCACCAAGTGGAGCTTCGTCTGGGGGATCGTTAAGATTGCGATATTTGTTCTCCCGTTCGCTATAGCCTACTTCTATCTTGAACCATATTTAGGTACCTTCGGGGAGACCTTGAGACAGGCCCAAGAGTTGATACAAGGCGTTTAAATGCTTGGGTAGCTCAGTTGGTAGAGCATTCCCCTGAAGAGGGAAGGGTCACCAGTTCGAACCTGGTCCCAAGCACATTTGTGGATAAACCTGTGGAAAACGTGTAGAAAGCTGTGGATTGGTTGCCCTTGTGTTATATTTGTCCCCAAGCTCTCATAGCTCAATGGATAGAGCAAATCCGTCCTAAGGATGAGATGTAGGTTCGATTCCTACTGAGAGCACCAATTAAGCGACCCCGAGAAGTTTGGAGACCTGTGCTTGGTCGAAGCCGATAACAAGGTCTTGGTCATCTATAACGATAACAGGCACCCCGAGTTGTCCTGACTTCTCCATCATCTCTTGCCTTTTAACAATATCCGAAGCAACGTTATAATCGGTGTACTCTATCCCCTTTTCTTTAAAGAATTCTTTGGCCATATGACAGAAGTGGCAAGATGGGGTTGAATATATTTCTACTTTCTTCATGGCGGTTTGGTTAAAATTATTGGCCGATTATACCACCCCAAAACCGCTTCCACCAAGAGGGTTCTTCCTCTGTTGTGCTGGCCGCTTCATCTCCCCTCTCTACAATAAGCGCCACGTGCTCCCCAGCCCTAGCAAGGTTAAACTTGGACTTTATCTCCTCCTCAATACCCGAGTCTGTCTCTAACTTCTCCACCTCGTACTTGAGCTTCTCCTCTCTTTGGGCCAAGACCTCTATCTTTTCCGCTAAGGCCACCGCCTCACTAGCACTCTGCCTCTCCTTTATAAGGATTATGTATGCCCCTCTGGAGATAAGCACTGCCATAACCAGCAGGACCAAGAGCACAGGGAGCGAGTACATCTTCCTTCTTAATTTTTGCCTGTTTTGGAGTTCACGCATCTTGTTGTTTATGCTAACATAGCTTCCATGCTATTCGATAAGCGCCACAAACAGAAGATCCGGGCCGTCTGGTACGTTATTTGCGTACTCATCATCCTCTCGATGGTGCTCCTCTACACCCCCCTCTTCCAGTAGCCTAATTATCGCTCCTAATCATCTTGAGGAAGACATCTTGAGGGATGCTTACATTACCCTTGCCTCGGGCGGCCATCTTCTTCTTACCTTTCTTCTGCTTCTCTCTTAACTTCATCTTGCGAGTGATGTCACCTCCATACATATGCTGAGTCACATCTTTTTTCATCCCGCTTAATGTTCTTGAGGAGATAATCCTGCCCAAGGCCTTGCCTTGAATTTTCAAAGTGAACATCTGTCTTGGAAGGATTTTGGATAGCTTCTCCACCGCGCTCTCGGCTTCTGTCTCCACTTGTCTCCTTGATATAACTTTAGCGAAGGCGGGCACTGCTTCGTCCGCTACTAATATGTCGAGCCTTGTGACATCTGCATCACGCTCACCCAAGATGTCATAGGAGATAGAGGCGAAGCCCGAAGTAGTACTCTTAAGCTTGTCGAAGAAGCCTCTCATAAGCTCTCGAAGTGGCATGTTCAATGAGAGCGACGCCCTGTCTGCTAGTGTATGTGTCTCGCCTACCTCGGCCTCATGCTCGTAGAGAAGCTTAAGGATGTCTCCAAGATACTTTGGTGGGGCAATAATCTTGGCCTCTACCCAAGGCTCTCTCACGCTCTCTATAAGGTGATCCTCTGGGAAGAAGGATGGGGTGTATATCGTCTCTGTCTTGCCGTTCCTTAAGGTCACTACATATGTAATAGACGGCAATGTGATGATAAGAGGTAGGTCGAACTCTCGTCTCAACCTTTCAGAGATAATCTCAAGGTGTAGCATCCCGAGGAACCCTCCACGGAAGCCTCTGCCCAAGACACCCGAAGACTCCTCCTCAAAGGAGAAGGCAGAGTCAGATAACCTCAACTTCATGAGAGCTTGCTTGAGTAGAGTGAAGTCGTCTTGGCTCTCTGGGTATATTGAGGCCCAGACCACAGGGCGAGCCTTCTGATACCCTGGGAGAGGTGGCAGAGCACTTGTAGTAAGCGCCACAGTGTCTCCTACAGACACGATACCCGGCTCCTTAATACCAGTCACAATATAACCAGTATCCCCTGCACTTAGTAAGTCAGTTGGAGTCTCCTCGGGCGCAAAGTAACCCACCTCCAAAGCTTGGAAGCTCTTACCGGCTACTTGGAAGATAAGATTCTCCCCCTTCTTAACCGCTCCAGATATGGCACGGACGAAGACAATAACTCCCTTGTGGTTAGAATATTTAAAGTCGAAAACAAGAGAGCGAAAGTCTTTAACCCCCTCACTCTTAGGCGCTGGGACAACTTCTATAATCTTTTGCAACAACTCCTTTACCCCCTCGCCTGTCTTACCAGAGACCATGAGTATCTCACTCTCATCCACGCCCAAAAGAGTCATAATCTCCTGTTTAACTTCAGGGATCATCGCAAGTGGTGAGTCAATCTTAGACACCACAGGGATAATGACAAGCTCAGCATCTCTAGCCATACCAAGGGTGGTCAGAGTCTGAGCCTGTACACCTTGAGTAGCGTCTACTAGGAGTATCGAGCCCTCCACAGCCTTAAGAGCACGAGATACCTCGTAGGAGAAGTCTATGTGCCCAGGAGTATCTATAAGGTTAAGTGTGTACTCACTATACTTCATCCTCACTGGTTGCATCTTGATAGTAATACCCCTCTCACGCTCAAGCTCCATCGAGTCTAGGACCTGCTCCTTCATCTTGCGCTTCTCTATAGTACCGGTCAGCTCAAGCATACGATCCGCTAAAGTGGACTTGCCGTGGTCAATATGCGCGATGATAGAAAAGTTCCTAATCTTGTCCATATGTTGTGTGCAAACTACACGATTTCTTGGTTCTCGGCAACCACCTCTACTCCCCTAAACTTCTGATGCAGCACGGCTACAACCTCTTTGAGCTCTTTTGACTTAAGGAGCCAGAGCACAAGTCCTCCAGTAACAACTCCCAAAACACCCGCAAACAACCCTTGGAAGAAGATGCCCCAGAGGGTTATTAACTCAAAGACTGAAACAAACAAGTTTAGCCCAACATAAGCTCCAAGACCTACAAACACTGCCGATGCAAAGGAGACGGCCAGGGTGTGATACGTCTCATCTCCAAACTTGCCAAAGTCCTTCTCAAACACAATCCAAAGAATAATGTTGTTCAATATCGTACCTAGAGCGAAGCCTAGCGGAAGCATAAGTACTACTGTACCGAGAAGATCATCTACTCTAAGCAAGGTGGCGACAAATATCCCAAATGCAGGCCAAGCATAGAAGAGCTTCACCGCTAAGTATGAGAGCACAATAATAGTCAGAGTAGAGACAAGGCTGGTGATGAAGGGCTTCTTGGTATGTCCCGCCGAGTAGAATGCTCTAACGAAAAGCAGGGACAAACTCTGCGACAAGACCGACACAGCGAAGATGGCTAGCGCGGCGGCGGTGAGTCTGGTGTCACTCCAGTCGAAGTTACCCGTACCAAGCAAGACTCTCACTATCTGGGCTCTAAGGACGATAAACAAGGCTACTAGGGGCATCGACCAGAAGATAATATGCCGAATCGTAATAGACATCTGCTCAAAGAAGTCTTTCAAATTATTCTGCGAGAAGTGGCGAGTCAGAGTTGGGAAGGCTGCCAATGAGTAAGACACCCCAATGATAGAGAGGGGCACGGAAGAAATGTTTAATGCAAAAGTAAAGACTGATATAGAGCCAACCGTCATAAGCGAAGCAAGGGAGAGCAAGAAAATAGTTGAGATTTGGGTTATAGACAAGGTAAGCGTCCTCGGTAAAGAAAGTGCTACCACTCTCCTTATGGAGGCGAGGTCAAACATCAGTCTAAACCTTGGCATTAGACCCATCCTCACTACGAAGGGTATCTGTACGAGTATGTGTAGAATTGAGCCCAAGACAACTCCGAAGGCAACTCCTTTAATGCCAAGCCTATCAACCAGAAATATCGTGCCCAAAATAATTCCAAAGTTATAAAGAACTGGTGCAAAGGCATACACAAGGAAGCGATTGTAGGCCTGCGTCAGAGAGCCAAATAAGTTAGACAAGCCAAGAAAGATTGGAGAAAGTAAGAGGAGCCTAGACAACCACACCACCTTCTCAAGTGCCTCAGGCGCAAAGCCCTTGAACAACACTTGCGACAAGCTTGGTATGAGGAAAAAGGCTACCAAAGAGACAGTAATTATGAGCACAGAGAAGAAAGAGAAGATATCATCTACAAACTTCTTTACCGCCTCACGACCAGAGCCCTCTCTCTCCACAATAAAAGGCACAAGGATAGAGAGCGAAACAACCGAGGCTATCGTCACAAAGATAAGATCCGGAATCCTAAAGGCAGCATAGTAAATGTCTAATTCGGCCGATGCACCAAAGTAGTGGGCCAAGGCTCTATCACGAAAGAAGGCTAGTATTTGAGAGAGCAGGGAGAAAAACGCTAAGAGGAAAGCGGCCTGATGAATCTTAGTTGTTTCCTGGTAGAAGAAACTTAATATTTTCCGAACCATTATTTATGGTGAGTATGTCGAACTACTATTGCCCACTGATAGGCAAGGTCTCTGACTCCTCTACTGGTTCTCCAGCAGTCGCACTTCTTCCAGCTCTAAGGTTTCTCAACACACTCTCAATATCAGCGTTGTTTGGATTTGTCTTTTGGAGATCCTCAAAGTGCTTGATAGCCTCATCTGACCTGTCTAGTCGGTCTAGAGTTAGACCAAGATAGTACTTGGCATTCGCGTAGTCAGGTACCAAGGCTACAGCTCGACCGAAGGCTGCTAGTGCTCCATCAAAATCTCTATCCGAATACTTGAGTAGTCCAAGTTGGAAGTGTACACCAGGGTTGTTTGGTAGGAGTAGGGTGCCTGTTTCGGCTGACTCAATAGCTTGTCTTAGGTTGTCCTCACTAACCTCAATCTGGGAGAGGAAGAAGTACGCCTCGGCATAATCTGACTTCTTGCTAAGTGCCTCAGCTACATAGTCACGAGCAGCATCCACATCTCCATTATCGAACTCAAGACGAGCTAAGAGAAGAGGGATCTCTGGACTAATAGGATGAAGCGCTCGTGCAGACTCGAAGGCTGTCTTAGCACTCTCATAAGCACCATCAACAGAAAAGGGAGCTGGCACAAGAGAGGAGTAAATGTTACCTAGTGCTACCCAATTCTGGTAAGTAGGATTAAGAGCAATGGCGCTTTGTATAGCTGAGATGCTGGCTGAGAGAGCGTTCTGGAAGGTTTGCTGGTTCTCTTCGTCAGATGCACTAGTGTTGTTTAGAGCCCCATTAGCACGGTTTAACTCTATTTGAGACACAGCTCCCCAATATGGGTCAGACTGAGATGTAAGTATCGCCTTGCCAAGCTCGCCTTCTATCTCATCAAGAGTCTTGTCCCCCGCATTGGCATACACCAAAGCTCTTTGGAAGTGAGTACCAGCCAAGATTTTCTTTGAAGATATGAAGCCGAAGGCACCAACACCAACGATGAGTACAACGAGTACTATATAAGAGGCGAAAGACCTTATCCTAGACTGGTTCAACACAATCTCTCTTGAGTTTATTACTCCAGTTGCAACCGATGCTCCAACAAACAGACCTGAAGATATGAAGGCCAAAGACAGCACCACCAAAGAAGGTGTGTAGAGGAAGCTGGCTACCCAGAGGAAAATTGAGGTGAGTAGTGTGGAAGTGAGGATAAACCTGTCTGATCTATTTTCCTGATTTCTGATCAAAGCCTTTACTCCCAAGGTCATATAGAGGACGAAGAAGGCCAACCATACAGCTGTGCCCAATAAACCAACAGAGGCCACAGCTGTAGGCAGGAAGCCAAAACCAAAAGGAAAGGCAATGTTCCAGAAGGGGGTTCCGTTAGTGTCAGCTGGTTTGTACATGAGCCAAGATTTATCAAAGGTGTTTGGCCCAGCTCCAAGAATTATATTGTCAGAGAGCACCGACTTAGTAACATCAAGGGTCGACTTGAGGTTTGGCCTCACGTCACTGTTCACCACTCCGGTAGCTTCCATGACTCTAGTAGCTACATCTCTTGAGCCGATTGTTGGATTAAAGACAAAGATTAATGACACAAGCATTAGGACAAAGGTCATCCTTACCCCAGCTCTTTTCTTGAAGATGGTTGCCTCGGACTTCTCAATAGTGGCAAAGTAGGTAAGAAGCACCACTCCAGCTCCAAGCACAAGAATCCAAGTCGTGGAGAAGTTTATAACCGCAAGCAGTACAACAGACAAGGTAAACAAAGCCTTGGTTAATCTCTGAATATTCTTACTTAAAGGAAGCATCTCAACAGCGAATATTGTGAGTATAGACAAGAGACCCATAGCCATCGCAAGATCCGTCCAAGCACCAACAGGGTTACCCATGTTGCCAAAGAATGTTCCAAAGACGAACAAACTTCCACCAGAGAGAACCTTCGCCAGCACGAAGAGTGCCACTATAGAGAGAGAGACGAAGATTGCTGTAATAGCTCTTACAAGCCTAGCGCTATCTCTAAACAAGTACGCCACTATAAAGAAAACGGCGGAGAAGAGGACAACAGAGCCAGCAGTACCAATCTCTAAGGCATAACCAAAGATGGAGAGGGTCGGAGAGGCGCTAAAGGCAGCTGATACTAGATATACAAGAGGAAGGAGTAACGCTACCCACAACACCTTGGTGTTTGGTATTGAAACGCTCTTATCCTTCAAGACCTTAACAAAGATTAGGGCAAGACCCACGACTGACACCAATGTAAGAAGAATGACCTTAGCAAGGCCAAGTGGCACAAGCTGAGTCGGAAGGAACAATATCGGCAGAAGGAATATTAGCGCTAAGGTTAGTGGGAATCCGATTTTATTTTCTTGGTACATTTCTTATTGATAATTATTTCTAATGATCAAAATATTTTAGCATACAAAAGCAACACCCCCACAAAAGTGGGGGTATTGGATGCCTATAAGCCGAATTCTGTATCCCGCCGAGGCGGGACGATAATCATTTATCTGGGGGTGTAATTACTTACACCCTCTAGCGGCACTTCCCGCCGAGGCGGGACACGGCCTTGCATTCAAGTAAGGATTTTGCCGTTTCAGCCGGACTTAACCGGGTCGTTTCTGTTCTCACCTCTAAGATCTCTCTCGATGGGCGTTACCCACTACTCTTGTTCTATACACGCATATGCATATATATAGAACGGAATGTTCGGACTTTCCTCCCTACAAAAGTAGAGCGACTATCCGGCATCTGTTTAATTATACCACATTTATCCAGAACAAACAAATCATAAATACTTTGTGGATAGCGTAAGAAAAAGCCTTTAGTTTCGTCTATAATAAAGTAAATGAAAAAACCCCTGTTCTTCGCCCTGTTTGTCTTCCTCTTCATCTTTGTCACCGCTTTCAGCGGGACCCCGCCAAAGGCGGTGGCCCAAACCCCCACCTTAGCTGACCTTCA
>JACCDV010634943.1_pt1 | contig 11554 bp, 12 predicted proteins | sample 7446131 | NCBI WGS metagenome assembly JACCDV01 (sample SAMN15323448, study PRJNA562643) | freshwater metagenome | isolation source: river surface water | place: USA:Blue River Watershed | collected 2017-08-17
AACTTTTGTCACTTTTTGTATAACGAATTCGAGCTAGTACGACTTGCTTCAAAATGAAGCGTCTCGTGCTAGCTCGACTTGGCGGAGAGAGAGGGATTCGAACCCTCGAGGAGCTTTCACCCCTAACGGTTTTCAAGACCGCCGCCTTCAACCACTCAGCCATCTCTCCAAAATATATAATTATTGTAGGTGGTTGAAGGTTTCATCCACCTGGCACTGGTTCGCTTATGCTCACATCGTGCCTCCGCGATTTGATCGCGGAACGGATGAAAAGTGAAGTAGTTCACTTTTCATCCACTCAGCCATCTCTCCATATATATATATATATTCAGTTGTGGCATGCACTATAGCATTTTTTTGATTTTATACAACCACAGCTCGTAGGGGTACCGGGGTAGGGGAAAGACCACTTTGACGTCCGTCCTCATGCTAAAATAAAATTACTATGAATGAAGCAATGCGGAGCATTACCTGGGAAGCCCCAGAGCGTGCGCGTGGCGACAAAGGAGGGGATTGGTATTTTGCACTGAGTATTTTGACTGTGGCGGTAGTAATTGCCGCCATTATTTTTGGCAACTTCCTTTTTGCGATTCTGGCTGGTCTGTCTGGAGCATCACTGGCGGTCGCGGCTTCGCAACCGCCACGGATTATCCGCTATGGAGTCAGTGTCCGCGGGGTATTGGAAGAAAATATCGTACATCCTTTTGCGTCACTGCGAGCGTACTCAATCAATGAAGACGATCCTCGCGGGCCACAACTCCTCATCCTTTCGACGAAGACATTTGCACCAATGATTGTCATGCCGATTCCGGAAGAATACATAGATGATATTGAGGCCATCTTATCCGAACGACTACCAGAGGAAGCGCTTGAGGAGCCACTATTTAATCGTTTGCTTGAACTTGCCGGGTTTTAGAGATTGTCCCGTATCCAACGTGACAAACAAAAAAGCTTGTGGTACTATGCCACGCATCGCTCTCATAGTTTAATGGATAGAATGCCGGTTTGCGGTACCTGCGATCCAGGTTCGATTCCTGGTGAGAGCACGAGTACGAAAAAGCGCACCCTTATGGGTGCCTTTTTCGTTCGTGCTCTCACAGCAAAGCCTCGGAGGCTTTGCGTCAGGAATCGAAGCCCGATTGAGAGACTTTAGGAGCAAAGCGAACTAAAGTATCCAATTGGGGTACTGACCGTGTAACGGTCGATTCCTGGTGAGAGCAACGCTATACTCCATGACCACAAACAACACGAAATTAAATAACCAATGAGTGGACAGTTCCTGTATGGAACTAAAGTATCCAATTGGGTGACTTCTCCTGTAAGGATCGATTCCTGGTGAGAGCAAAAGAAAACCGGCCTCTTTGAGACCGGTTTTCTTTACCTATTGGCTTGAATTATCTTACCACTTACATCGCCAACTTTAGTTTGAGCAGTTGCTGCAATAGACTAATGATTTGCTTCATCAACATGATGTTCATTTCGTTATTTTCAACGGCTTCGATAACTTCCTCTACATCGTCTTCTTCAACAGCTTCTTCGTCCTCTTCGGTGGTATCCGGAGCACTGACGTAATTAACCCCAGCATTAATGACTATATCGGGATTTTTCTTACGTGCTTCGTAATTGAGATGTACCTGGGTTGGCTGATAGTTGAACTCAAGCCAGATATTCGGAATGGTACCGGTATATTTCGCAATTGAATCGGATGTTACATAACCCCAGTGACCATCAGCAACGCGGAGCTTGTACCATACTTTTCCATTAATCGTCTGCGGTTCATAGAAATACAAAACTTCAGTTAAAGTGCCTTTGGCAACCCTAAACTTTTGATTTCCATTTGGTGAATCGTAGTACGTTGCAGTTTTGCTTGTGATAACAACTTCACCACCTTTGAACTGCTTCGTAGGTGTTGGTGTTGGAGTCGGGGTAGGCGTAGGGGTTGGTGTCGGGGTAGGCGTAGGGGTTGGTGTCGGGGTAGGGGTAGGAGTTGTATTTCCACCAGTACTTGCAGGAACCCCTTCTGGTGGGGTGACGTAGTTTACGCCTTGGTTAATGTAGATATTGTAATTCCCTTTACGAGCCTCGTAGTTGAGATGTACTTGACTTGCTTGGTAGTCGATCTCACGCCAAATAGTTGGAATAGTACCAGTATATTTGGAAATCAAACTTTCTCTAACATAGCCGTAGAATCCGTCGGCAACACGCAGTTTACGCCAGATTTGTCCGTTGCGTACCTCAGGGTCTGCGAAATAGAGGACTTCTGCTAGGGTGCCTGGCGCGACCACAAATCGCACCGCTTCATTGCCTGGTTCATAGTGGAAAGGTGTATTCTGGTTGAGAATAACAATCTCAGCCCCAGCAAATGCACTGGTTTGGGCGTGAGTAATAGCTGGAGTAAAACAAACTATATATGCCGTTGCAGCAACTGCTACTCCGACCAAAAGTTTGCGAAACAAATTTTGGTAACTAATTTTTTGCATAAACATGCTTCTAACAAAACTTAGATAGTGATTAATAATTTTGAACGAATCAATATGGCCACATCACAATCTGGCCACACCTCTCCTTATTATAGGGTACCCAAAACCGCTAATTTCGTGCCCTGGGCATAACAATTACTACAAAAAGAGCGGTAATTGTAGTTAAAACCATTAATTTTTTTGCCAACACTTTCGTTTTCCCCTACAATACCTTTCATATGCGACTCATGGGAATTGATTATGGCACCAAAAAAGTTGGGATTGCCTTCACTGACGAAGGGGGGACAATGGCCTTCCCCCATGCGGTAGTGCCAAACACCCCAAAACTTCTTGATGTCATCACTGGTCTCATTAACGAAAAACGGGTGGGAGCCGTTGTGATTGGGCACTCCCTTGATAAAGAAGGGAAGCCAAACGCAGTGCACGCGGCGGTCGAAGCCCTTATGCTCGACCTCACGCTCGCTACCGGCCTCCCTATCCACCTTGAGCCAGAACAGTACTCGACCCAGGCCGCCATCCAACTCCAAGGCAGAAACGCTAGTACCGATGCTTCAGCCGCCGCCCTTATCCTTGATGGATACCTTACTCGCAAAAAATAATCATTGTTTATATGGATCAAATTACGTACGAAGATTTCTCGAAACTACACATTGGTATTGGCACTATTCTTTCTGTCGAAATAGTTGAAGGAGCGGATAAGCTTCTTAAGCTTGCGGTTGATGTGGGGGAGGAGACACCACGGCAGATCCTCTCTGGAATCCGCGAATACTTTGAAGACCCACAGATCCTAGTGGGAAAACAATTTCCATTTGTACTCAACCTAGCGCCGAGAGTGATTCGTGGCTTTGAAAGTCAGGGGATGATTTTGGCCGCCAGTCACGATGAGAGTCTGGCGCTGTTGGCACCAACTACCGCCGTACCACCAGGAACAAAAGTCAGATAGAAAAGTTGGGGGTTCAGGCTGAGATTTTTGAGCCACCTACCCGTATAATAGAGGGAATGACGATTAGTTCGTTACTCGCGCGCTATTTGCCGCCGCCCCAGTTCCTTTCTATGCCAAGTCTTGGGGTAGATATTTCTGATACCTCACTGAAGTATGTACAGTTCGGCGACGAAAAGCGGGGGATGCGTCCACTCAAAATGTGGGGAGAAATTGATATTCCAACTGGGGTACTTGATCGGGGGTATGTCCACGACCAAAAGAAACTCGCTGAAGTCCTCAAAGAGTGTAAACAAAAGACCAATGCTACGTTTGTGCGGGTATCGCTGCCAGAAGAGCGTGCCTACCTGTTTGAGACCGAAATCAAACGCTCCACGCCGACCAAAGAGATTCGTAGTCTTCTTGAATTTCGTCTCGAAGAAAACGTCCCGATTCCGGCCCGCGAAGCTTTTTTCGATTTTGATATCCTCAAAGGAGAGACTACCGATAAGACAGTTCGAGTGGTGGTGGCAGCGTACGCTCGTGAGACTATCCTCAATTACTTTGATGCATGTAACGAAGCTGGGCTTATCCCGCTCTCGTTTGAGGTGGAGGCACAGGCGATGGTTCGGTCAGTGTTGCCAACCGGTGCGCGCGGAGCACATATGCTGGTCGACTTCGGTAAGACTCGTACTGGTGTCGGTATTGTTCTGGATGGGACACTCATGTATACCTCAACTATCGACTTTGGTGGTAGTCAACTCTCGGAAGTGCTCCGCAAAGTACATGGACAGATTACCGAAGGGGAGCTCACCACCATCAAAAATACCCAAGGTCTCATTAAAGGGGTACACGATACACGTAGCTACGACGCGCTTATTTCGACTATCTCGGTGATTAAAGACGAACTTTCGTCCCGGATTCAGTACTGGCATGGCGGTAATTACAAAACTGATTCAAGGCGCATCCAGTCGGTGACACTCTGTGGTGGTAGTTCAAATCTCAAAGGTCTCCCTGAGTACTTTACTGAAACCCTCGGCATTCCAACTTCACGTGCCAGTGTCTGGCAAAATGCTTTTTCAGTGAATGACTATATTCCACCGGTGAGTGTTCGATATTCTTATGGTTACGCCACCGCGATTGGTCTCGCTCTACCAGCACAAAATCCACTATGATAAACCTTATTCCACCAAGTGCCGAAAAACTGATCATTAAAGAATATTGGCTTCGTGTTTTGGCCGTATGGTTATTCTTATTAGGTACCGGTTGTTTGATTGTGGCGAGTCTTCATCTCCCGACGTATGCATTGTTACGCAACGAACTCACGAGTCTTCGTGAGCAAGTAGCGAACAATGCTGCTGAGACCGCTTCGTTTGATACTGGTTCAGCGGCGCTCGCCACCGCTATGGCCGAAGCGGCACTCCTGCGGTCAGTTGGAACTAGTAGTGCTGGGCATGTGCTTGATATTGAGGCACTCACTGACATCGCAGGGAGTGATGTAGTTTTGTCCTCATTTGTGTTTAGTAAAACCGATAGCACAACAATGGTGACCTTGATTGGTACCGCTCGTACTCGTGCAGCCCTCGCGAACTTCCGCGATGCAATCGAAGCCGATGAACGTTTCGCCGATGCAATCTTGCCAATCTCGAGTCTCATCAAAGATCGTAATATTGATTTTACAATGACGGTAACAAGTACCCATCTATGACCAAACAAACTGTCACAACGCTTAGTGTTGCTTCTCTCTATTTTGTGATTGTAGCGTCGGTTATGGTGTACGCCTTTGTTTCGGTACGGTCACAGAAAGCTGATGCGCTAGCGCTTGCAACCACCCTGGCGGAACAGACGAGTAAACAGTCGGTTGCTCGTACGGTAGCTACTACGATTGAATCAACAGCTGCACTTCGAGAGGAGGTCAGTACCTATTTTTTGGAAGAGAAGGAAACCATTTCTTTTATTACTGAGATAGAGGGTCTTGCTGGTGTACTCGGCGTGACGATTGAAACAACCTCTCTTGACATGACCAAAACGGAAGAAGGTCGCCCAGAACTCAAAACCGGCTTTGCGGTCAAAGGTACTCGTGCTGCGGTGTTACGTTTTATGGAAGCCATTGAAACACTCCCATATCATAGCCGGATTGCTTCCATGCGGGTGATGGGCGAAGGTAATGAATGGCGCGGACAAGTAGATATCTTTGTTACAATAACACCATGATAGATCAAGCTCGTATACAACAAGTAGTGAAACGCCTCCTTAAGTCACCTTCGGTCGAGGAACGGCAGGCAATTAATCCACCGCGCGAGTGGACGCTTGGTATTCTCCTGACACTTATTGGTGTGGGTGTGGGTGGTGCAGTGAGTTATCTTTCGTATCTTAATACTGTGTCAGTTGAGGTGATAGCTCCAGTGGTTGTCGAACCAGCGGCGTACAGTGGGGTAGTGGTTGAAGAGGCTGCGATGCGGTTCCGAGAGCGGGCAGCGCGGTTTGCCGAATTGCGTGGGGATACGAACATCAGTGCTCCAGTTCCGACGGAGACAGAGGCTGTAGTAGAGACCGAACCAACTCCCGCCGATACCGAAGTGGTAGTACCAGAGGAGGTACCGGTAACAGCCGAGATACCGGTGGAAGAGACGCCGATAACGACACCTGATGAGACAGTGGTGGATGGACCCGTGATGAGTTTTTAGATTTTCATTTGGGTTACAAATTATTGAATCATTCGACACGAATCACTAAGTATATTGATTCACCTCGTTCTCGATTCGCGAGACTTGGAACCGGTCACACTCATGGATATTTTATTTCGTTCCTCATAAAATATCTCATTCGCCCGACCCGGACTGTTCCGGCCCTAAAGGGGACCCAGGAACAGTCTTTCGATTCCAAGCCGTGCCTACAAATGGTAACAGCCAGAACGCATTCGCGTGTCTGGCTGGCCATTTGTGCCCCGGCTTGGAATCGAACCAAGAATAACGGCTTAGAAGTCCGCAGTTATATCCATTTAACTACCGGGACGCACCCCATCAAACGATGAGGTGAAGCTAGCATAGCAAAAAAATGCTAGGTCGGAAACTTCGTGAATCGCGCAGTGTTTTGTATACTACAAACTATGCAAGATCGACCGACTATCCTTTTGGTTCAATTCAGACAAACTCCCGCCGCTGATCTCCTTGAACGTCAGAGTATTGAACGTGAAGTTTCTCTCTTTGTGACGGTAAAAGCTATGTGTGGCGTGACTGAAGATGTCCGATCTGTGCTTGATAGGGTTGATGGTGTAATTCTCGGCGGGTCTGGTGACTATGACTTTGATGGAGCGCGATCACCCGATGATCCCGTACGGGCACGTACCGAAAATCTGTTTCGGTCACTTGAGCCAACACTCGATTACTTATTTACTATCGATAAGCCACTTCTTGGGATTTGTTTTGGACACCAGCTGATGGGTGCTTTTCGGGGTGCGAGTGTCTACCATGATAGAGAACAGAGTAAATTGAAGACCCATACCGTGACTATGCATGATGAAGGACGGAACCACCGCTTGTTTGCAAATATGCCAGTAACTTTTGATGCACAGTACGGACACAAGGATGTACTCGCGCATATTCCGACGGGTGCGACGTTGCTTGCGCACGGTGGAGAGTCGTGTCGGGTGTCAGCGCTCGCGTACAGTAACAATATTATCTCAACCCAATTTCACCCAGAGTTAACACTCGCTGATATGCACGACCGAGTGGCGCATATTCCACACTATTTGCCAGAGGGGACGACCGTGGATGAGATGTTTTTTGATACGCCACATGCGCGGACGATTTTGCATAATTTTGCGAAGGTGGTGGTAGCGGGGTAGGGGTGGGTGAAGGGACTCGGTCACTCTCATGGCTAAATTGTTTCGTTTCACTCACAATTTAGCTCATTCGCTCGACCCCCACTCGCGTCGACCCAGAGGGTCCCCGACGCTCGGTTCGAGTCCCTCATCGCCCGGACAAAATGCAACAGCGCAGACACGATAGTGTCTGCGCTGGCATTTTGTGAGAGACGATTTGTTACCTCGAACTATTACTCAAAGTATGCACTAGTAATAACGTGTAGTGATTTTGAAAGTAAGGTCACGTTGGTTCGGAATCGCGGTAAAATTGCTGTCTAGATATCTTGACTGAATAACAAAAATATATCCTATTTATGGTTCTGGTACTTTATGGTTTCGATTGCTATGGTATACTGTAAAGGTAAGTTCATCACAATTTAACAAATTCTCCGCTTAGTTTTTAGTAGACTCTAAGCACATCCTGTATGTAAAAGGAGGCGCGGCGATTATTAGCACTGTAACAAGAACACCAAAAGAATTTTGCACGGTGCTAGGACAAGATGAATAAAATCATACTGTCCTAGCTACTACTAGGATTAGATGACGGTAAGAAATTTATTTTCAGACTGAATTCTTGTCTAGCGCCGCGCAAAGTGCTGTTGGTGTTTTTTGCTATCTAGTTCTCTCATTCTAGTCTCTGGTATCTACGGAGGTTAACGTGAGGGCGTTAGTAGGTAATCCAGAAGCACCCTCAATGTCTGGCAGTTTGTGGACTGTGTAAAACCTCAAAAAATGACGGAAGAAGCGCAAAAGTGTTTCGCTATTGATGGATTCATGTTCTGCAACTATGTTGTGAGAAAAGGAATCCAGATTCGGAGCAAATCAGGCAAAAACCTGAAGTTCCCAATCAAGTGGCGACCAAAGAAGGATGGGGTTGTTGATGAGGTGAAAGGCAAAACCGCCACCCCTCATGTAGAGAAGTAGCGGTTTTGCAAGAATTGAAAAAACTTTATTTAGGTTTCCGAGGTCTAATCCACCTCGGTTTTCTTATTTTACCTTCTCAATGAGCAGGTAGCGGATAGACTATGTGAATAGCTTGATCTTGTCAAGAATTCATAACCTTTCCTGTTTTATATTACTCCTTATACAGATGGTGGCAAGTGATGCATATTATTCATCTATGCTTCAGCTGCAGGTTGTACATTGAGGGCATCACTAGCTCTCTTTTTCTCGGGATCAAATTCTACACGGGCTAGCAGTGGTCTCTCGCTTCTTATGCCAACTCCATGTGCGATAAACTCTCTTGGTTGGAGGTTCGGTATTGTTTTGATGTAATCAGCGCTATAGACTCCTCCCAAGTACTCAAGACTAGTCTTGTCCATTAGAGAGTGGGTGAAGTAGGTGTTGCATTGTGAGAGTATGGTTTTGCTTACTAGAGCGGTTCTCTGAGAGACTATCAATAGACCGACACCGTATTTTCTACCTTGAAGCGCAATTTGACCGATTCTACTCACTACCCATTGTGTGTCGCTGTCGAATCCAGATGAATATGTTTCAGGAATAATCGTGTGAGCTTCTTCTAGAACAATTAAGATCCTTTTTGCTTTTCGATTCCTGCGTGCCCAACTCATTATCGCTGATAAATACAATTCAGTTACCCGAAGAGTTGCTTTGGTATTTGTAATTTCATCCAAACCAAAAATACCCAACCTCTCTGTATCTGATTGCAGAAATGTGTCTACTTGGGTGGTTATTTCAGGTCTAACAGTGTCGAGGAATGTTTTTAGGGCAGCTTTTTCAGTGGGTGCGCCATACGTTCCTGTTTCAACTGCGAACAAAGCACTTTCAAGTGCTTGGACTCTGGTTTGAGGTAAACTCAAATCTAATGGGCTATAAGCCGATAATCTTGGTCTGTATTCGCCAGTTAAGTCTACGCAGAACACCTTCGTGTCTCTGTCTAAAGATTGCCTAATGATTTCAAGTGCTAGCTCAGTTTTTCCTGTTCCTGTTGTACCAAGTATGGCGGTGTGGTATTCCACTAATTCACGTTGTTTGATTACTAATCCGCAATTCGTGAACGGCATTTTACCCACCGTAAATTCTGAGTCGCTTAGTACTTGTTCAAATACCTGCTCTTGAGGTACTAAAAATACTGGTTGGTTCATGGTGGGTAACCAAGTAAATTTTTGGAATCCATTTTCAGGACTGAATGAACCAAGCTGTACAGCTGTTGCAATATGCATACCGTATGGATTTTGCATAAAACCCTCTTCGTGAGTTGAAGCGTCTAGGATTTGGTAGTACACCTTTTTACCCTGAATCAGTGTATATACGACCATACCTTTCTCAATTTGTAGATTACGAGCCGTTTGGAAGCGTACACTTTCAATCACTGAACCTTCAACCACAATACCAGCAACCTGTTTTGGGGTCTCATCACCACTAAGTTGAGATATTACCCGATTGACCAGTAGTGGATCGTGCGTCAGTAGCTCATAAACTCCTACTGATACAACCGTTGAATCAATTATGGGGTCATCACACAGCAAACCCGTACCGATAACCTCCTCCTGTTGTGTTTGTGTGAAGAGGGGAAGTACGTGGTAGTTAGAACCGTTGGGCAAACGAGCAAGATACAGTTTGGTAGTGTCCCAAGAGTCTATTTTGGTAAGAATCACTCTAATTATTTTAGGGTCATCAATTCGGTGGATCGAACCAACTCTTAATGAGGACTGTAGCGGAGCACCATTTAAGTACTCCTTAATGAATAGATAGGTTTTGTAACCCAGTTCGATTGGTTTTACCGATAACATCACTGTCCAGAAAACCATTGTGTAGTACATCCAAGCTAAATTTTCTTGATAAAAACCTAGTGCAATAACGGTTACTACAATAGTGAAGAGTACTTCCCCTCGCCCAAGGTGTCGACTCAATTGGTAACATATCATCCCGACAGCCTGTTCTTTTTTGACAATGGCAACTATTGCCATTGTTGCCACCAGTACTGCTAGTACAATCCCAAGTCCTTTGAGAATAGTTAGGGTTAATATGTAGTTGGCTGTCTCAGGAAAACTTACTGGAAGAAGTAGTAAAATGACCGCTATCGAAGTACTAAAAGAGTCTTTAGGGGGTGTAAAAAAAGGAGTCCCGAGGAGATTTAAAAACCAGTAGGAAGTTGCTGCTAGAAACCAGATGCTAGCACCGTTTCCTGAAGGTGTCGCTTCACCTGTTGCTATAAAATAAATAAACCAAGCAAGTATTACGTTAGTTACTAATACAACTACTCTCTCCTTTTGATTCAGATCCCTCACAGGGAATTTAAGTATTGATAGCGATTTCATACATTTAAGCTATCACAGTCGTTGTGGTTGTCGAGTAGTCAAAAAGTCAGGGTTAACAAGATGAAAATGTTAGTGTTTGTGAGTGACTTTAAGTAGTAAAATCCTGGGTTTTCTCAGAAGTAATTATAGTAAAAGGTTAGGGTTGGTTAGGGTTTTGACATCAAGACACGTGGTTGATTAGGTCTAAAAATCTTAGGCTTTCTTAGGTATCGAAAAGTTAGGGTTAGTTAGTATCTTGTACCCAAATCCTCAGGTTTTCTCAACTTGATGGTACAATACCAATATGGCTAAGATAAACCCTCAAAAAGACCAAAATGACCACCAGGAGGGGCTTCGTGAATCAATACGACGTATGGACTTGGGTGATGGTATTGAGGTCACTATGGGGTTGCGTCCTGAGGGTGGTCAAGTGCAAGTGGACTACTATTTCACTAATAAGGTGAGTGGTCTCAAAAAGACCACTCAAAGTACCCTTGGAGACCTTGATGTTGAGTATTCTTCGTCACAGACCGAAGATAATGACCTGCTTCATTTCTTGTCTCAGAAAATGAGGTAGGATATGTTTTACTTTTTTACCTTGAAGAATAGTCTTGTTGTTTTAGGTGCTCTGATTTCGGGCTATTTGGGTCTTCAACTCATGGTTAATATCCTTTACGCTGTTGATCAGCCTGACTTGGGTCTTTGGGGTGGTGGAATGGTGTACGGGGCTATTTTTGAAGAGTTACTGAAGTTTGCTATAGCTTTAGGTATATATCGACTGTGTAGATTACCTGCGGTAGCAGTCATGGTTGGTTTAGGGTATGGGTTAGGAGAGAGGTTGTTATATTGGACAGCATCAGGGACGATAATAGCTCATGATTTTGCGGCTCTTGGGATGCATCTAGCAGCTGGGTTAAGTTCAGCGTACTTTCTGAGTAAATACAAAATCACGTCCTCTAGACGTGATTTGGCGTTGGCTGTGATTGTTCCGATTTTAGTACACGGAGTATACAACACTGTCCTGTGGGTG
>JACCDV011044223.1_pt1 | contig 11553 bp, 11 predicted proteins | sample 7446131 | NCBI WGS metagenome assembly JACCDV01 (sample SAMN15323448, study PRJNA562643) | freshwater metagenome | isolation source: river surface water | place: USA:Blue River Watershed | collected 2017-08-17
CCGTGGCCGAACCGCCCCTGTGCAGCACGCCCCCGGCCGGCCTGGGCATCACCCCGCCCGAGGCCGGCCCCCCGCTGCACGGCCGCGACATCTGGCTGGTGCACCCCTGGGCCTTGCGCGCACCGCCGCCGGATGTGCCGGCCGATGCGCTGTGCATCGGCGTCTACCTGCACGAACACCACGCGCGCTGGCCCTGGCCCGAGGCGCGCTGGCGCTGGGTGGACCGCGCCATGGCCGAGGTCGCGCCGCTGCGCTGGCACACCTCGGCCCAAGGCCTGGCCGCCGCCCTGGCCGGTGCGGCCAGCGTGCGCAGCGTGGCCGACCCGCACATCGAACGCTGGCTGGCGCCACGGGCCCGGCTCGATGCACCCCCCGCCCTGTTCCCCGCGGTGGAGCGGCGCTGCACCAGCTTCTCGCAATGGTGGACGCGCGCCACGCGCGGCCTGTCCAACGCCCAGGACCTGCTATGACCCAGCCCGAACCCCAGGACACGCTCACGGTGCTGTACGACGGCAGCTGTCCGCTGTGCCGCCGCGAGATCGCGCATGTGCAAGGCCTGGCCACGCAGCGCCCTGAAAGCGCGCTGTGCTTCGTCGACATCAGCCACAGCACCGATGCCACGCTGGCTGCGCAGCGCGCGCAACTGCTCGCCCGCTTTCATGTGCAGCGCGCCGATGGTTCGCGCCTGGACGGCGCCGCCGCCTTTGTGGCCATGTGGGAGCGCCTGCCCGGCTGGCGCTGGCTGGCCCGCCTGGCACGGCTGCCGGGCATGCTGGGCCTGATGGAGTGGGCCTATGGCCGCTTCTTGCGGCTGCGTCCGCGCCTGCAGTCCCTGGCCCGCTCCTGGGACGGCCGGCACTGAGCCGCCTCAAGCCGCGTGGCGCCAGCAGCGCGGCAGCCGGGCGCTGGCAGGCCCGGAGTCATGTGGGCAGAATGCCCAAGCCCTTCCCAGACTAGGACACCCCCATGCAGATTTCCGGCCAATGCCATTGCGGCGCCATCTCCTTCACCGCCCAGGCCGATCCGGCCAAGGTGCTGGTGTGCCACTGCACCGACTGCCAGCAGTTCTCGGGCGCGCCGTTCCGGGCGGTGCTGCCCGTGCCCGCCGATCAGGTGCAGGTCGTGGGCCAGCCCAAGGTGTACGTGAAGGTCGCCGAAAGCGGCAACCGCCGCGCCCAGGCCTTCTGTCCGGAATGCGGCACCCAGCTCTACGCCACCGAACCCGACGCGCCCAAGGTGCTGGGCCTGCGCCTGGGCTGCATCAATGAGCGCGCCCAGCTCAAGCCGGCGGTGCAGATCTGGGGCGGCTCCGCCATGCCCTGGCTGGCCGACCTGCACCACACGCCGGCGCACACCAAAGGCCTGGCCAGCCCCCCCATGCCGACCCAAAATTAAATGGGGTCAGACCCCGTTTTCGGTTTGTGAACTGGCCGGCGCGGGCGCAGGCAGAATCGGCGCATGTCTGATCCTGCCGACCGCCCCGCACAGCCCCGCAACCCGCTCCACGGCATCACCCTGGAGGCCATGGTCTGCGCGCTGGAGGCGCACTACGGCTGGGACGAGCTGGGCCGGCGCATCGCGATCCGCTGCTTCACGCACGAGCCCAGCGTGGGCTCGAGCCTGAAGTTCCTGCGCAAGACGCCCTGGGCGCGTGAGAAGGTGGAGGGCCTCTACCTCTTCATGCTGCGCGAACAAAAGCGCCAGCAAGGGCGCGCGGGGTGACAGGCGCGGCCGCCTTGTCCCAACCCGTGCCCCGCCACGTGTTGCCGGTGCTGGTGCTGGCCCAGCTGGCGGGCACCTCGCTGTGGTTTGCGGTCAATGCCGTCATGCCCGACCTGCAGCGCAGCTTTGGCTGGCCGGCCACGGCGGTGGGCACGCTGACCTCGGCGCTGCAGTTCGGCTTCATCCTGGGCACGCTGGTGTTTGCGCTGCTGGCCATTGCCGACCGCTTCAGCGCGCCGCGCGTGTTCCTGGTGTGCGCGCTGGCCGGGTCCCTGAGCACCGTGGGCGCCTGGGCCATGGTGAGCGACTTTCAGGCGCTCCTGGCCTGGCGCTTTGCCTCGGGCTTCTTCCTGGCGGGCATCTACCCGGTGGGCATGAAGATCGCCGCGCAGTGGTACCGCGACGGCCTGGGTGCGGCGCTGGGCTATCTAATTGGCGCGCTCATTGTGGGCTCAGCCAGCGCGCACGGCCTGCGCGCCTTGGCCGACGCCCTGCCCTGGCCCAGCATCATGCTGGGGGTGGCCGCGCTGGTGGCCATGGGCGGCCTGCTCATCCTGGCGCTGGGCGAGGCGCCGCAGGCACCCACGCGCGTGGCCACGCTGCAGTGGCAGGCGCTGGGCACGCTCTGGCGCGACGCCAAGGTGCGCAGCTCGGTGGGCGGCTACTTCGGCCACATGTGGGAGCTCTACACCCTGTGGGTGCTCATGCCCATGATCCTGGCCACACGGCTCGACGGTGTGTCGCTGTCGTGGGCGGCTTTCTTCATTCTGGGCAGCGGCGCCATTGGCTGCGTGGCCGGTGGCCATGCCGCGCGCCGCTGGGGCAGCGCCCGCGTGGCCGGCCTGCAACTGGCCACCAGCGGGGTTTGCTGCCTCGCCGCCCCCTGGCTGATGCACGCGCCCGACGCCGTGTTCTACGCCTGGCTGCTGCTGTGGGGCATCACGGTGGCCGGCGACTCGCCGCAGTTCTCGGCCCTGACCGCGCGCAACGCCCCACCCCAGGCCGTGGGCAGCGTGCTCACGCTGACCAACAGCGTTGGCTTTGCGATCAGCATTGCCAGCATCTTGCTGTTCGTGGCGCTCACCCCGCATGTGCCGCTGGGCTGGCTGCTGGTGGGGCTGGCGCCGGGGCCGGCTCTGGGCCTGTGGGCCTTGTGGCCCTTGGTGCGGGCGAAGGCGTGAGCACTGAACTCTGAAAATGCAGTTGCCCAGCCTGTAGGAGCCCGGCCCTACGGGCGATTCGCCGCGAACAACAGCCGCTACTTCCTGAGTCGATCATCCGAGGGGCTGGCTTCCCGCCTCACCCCTCGCGCGGCGCCACCGCCGACGCCGGCAGGCCAAACACCTTGTCAAACGCCCAGGTGAAGCCCACCGCGTACACAAAGAAGAACGCCAGCAGCCCCAGGTTGGCCACGAAGGCCTCCAGTGGCGAAATGGCCAGCCACAGCGACATCACCGGCACCAGGATGAGTGTGAGCCCGCCCTCAAACCCCACCCCATGCGCCAGCCGCCGCCAAAGCGAACGGCCACGCACCACCTGGCGCGCCTCCCAGCGCTCGAACATCCAGTTGAAGGCGTAGTTCCAGGTCAGCGCAATCGCCGACAGCACCACCGCCAGCGCCAGGGTGGACGTGGCCGGCTTGTCGAAGGCCCAGCTCAGCACCGGGCCGACAAAGGCGATGGCGAACACCTCGTAGAGCGTGGCTTGAAGGACGCGGCGTTGGCGGGGGGGCATGGGCAAATGCGTGCCGGAGTGGGGCCGAGGATGCAATCTAGGCCCGCCACAGCTTCACGGGGACATGCCGGGCAGCATGCCGAAAATCGTTGTCGGTCGTGAGCAGGGTGAGGTCGTGGCGACCGCAAAGCTGAATGAGCAACGCGTCGATCGTGCCGATTTGCACGCCGGCGCGGCGACACAGGTTGCGCACCTCGGCTGCTGCGATATGGTCTTGTCGGTCAGGGTGAATCAGTGGCAAGGCCTGGAAGCGCTGGATGATGGCTGATGCCCCACGCGGCCCCTGAAAGCCCTGAAGCAACTCCTGCAGCACCAGGCCCGTGGTGACCACGACATCTGCGCCGGCCAACGCATCGGCCAGCACGCGCACCTCGGGCGCGGTGGTCGAGCCATCTCGCCGCAGCGCCAGCGACCACACGCTGGTATCGACCAACAAGCTCATGACCGGCTGCGCTCGGCCTTGTAGTCAAAGCTCGCATCCCAGTCCAGCTTGCCAAACAGGTCAGCGACTTTTTTCTGCTCACGCCGGGCGACGAATTCCTTGAGCGCCAGCGTGACAGCCGCCTTCTTGGTCGGCTCACCGCTGAGCTCAAGAACCTGTTCCAAAAGTTGGGGATCGAGGGCAAGGTTGGTGGCCATGTGTGACTCCTTGTGTAGAAGTCTACACACACAAGCCGACGAGGGACAAGCGCCGACAGCGCTCATTCATTCATTTTTCACAATTGAATGTGCATTTCGCATATTCAATGAGGGGCCATTCGAAAGCTAACAACCAGAATGTTCCGCAACCCGACAAACACCGCGCTACGGCCCACCATGCCTGAACCGATCTTTACTAGAGCAGATGAAGAACACGAGAAATTCGTCTCCAGTCTCGGACAGCTCATGCTCGCATGGGCCGATGTGGAGGCGGTCTTATTCAAACTATTGAAACACTACGCCGGCGTGAATGACGATGTGGGGCGCGCTCTCTTTTCGGGAACGAGAGCGAGAGCTGCCATGACTTTTATCGAAGCCATTGCCGAAAACACTCAAATGGAAGAGTTGCGACAACGCGACCTGAAGGAAACGTTTGCACAGATCAAGTCACTGAACACAATGCGCGACCTCCTTGTGCACAACATTAACGGGGCCGAGCAACGCTTTCGTGCAGACGACCCGGGAAGACGAGAACTTACCGATGCCCCCAGGGCAAGCCGAAAGAAGAACGCCAAAAAGTTCTACATTGGCTCAAGCATGATCGATGCAATGTGTGCGGACTGTACCGAAGCCTGTTGGCGGCTTCATCCCCACTGGGATCTGCAAAATTCTCCATTCAAGCCAGGGCATGGCAATGGCATACGGTCTGAGTGGCAGTTCAAGTCTCCCAACCCCATCAAGGGGTCGATTCGTGGAAGAAGCTAACCGCCTACAAATCGCTTTCGTCGCTTACGCTCTAGCCAACACCGGCGCGAGCGCCCCCCCGTCGCCGTCTTGAGCCGCACCAGCTCATCCGGCGGGCTAGAGGCCACCACGCAGCCGCCCGCATCGCCGCCGCCCGGGCCCAGGTCCACGACCCAGTCGGCTTCGGCAATCAAGTCCAGATCGTGTTCGATGACGACCACGCTGTGGCCGCCGGCCATCTGGCGGCCCCGCAGGGACACAGGTTTGACAACGTTCAACCCTGACCAATTGCTGAAACTCCGATAGGTTTGGCTCCTGCCGACCCACAAGCTATTAATTTCGCTTTTTCAGAAATTTTCTTGACGAGTACACTTCAAGCCCTTAAATTTCGGCATATCAGAAATCATAGGGCGCTGTTGCCCAAGCCCGCCCATGACAAGCCCCTCGCGCCCTTCAGCCCCTCCCGAGGTTCCCGCCGTCCAGGCCATTACCCACATGGCCAGCCTTGGCCTTCAGGTGCGGTCTTGGCGCAAGCAGCAGAGGCTGCGCATCGACGATGCGGCGGCGCTGTTTGGTGTGTCGGTGGATCTGCTGTCGCGTCTGGAAAACGGCCAAGGCAGTGTGCGCACTGACAAGCTCCTGGCCGTGCTGGATGGCCTGGGGCTGGCGCTGGTGGTCGCGCCCAAGGATCACCCGTGGGTGCGCCAGTTGCCTGAAAGCGCAACGGGACACATGCCGGAGGGCTCTTGAGTTCGGCCCTGAGCCTGGATCTGTGGGCGGGTGCCGAGAAAGTGGCGGTCATCCGCCATGTGCCGCTGGACGACGCCTGGGCACTGGCCTACACCGCGAGTTGGCAGGCCGCACCCCATGCATTTGCCCTCTCGCCCGCGCTGCCGCTGCGCATGCCCGCGCAAGGCTACCGTTCGGCGTCGATTCGGCGTTTCCTTGAAAACCTGTTGCCGGAGGGGCGGGCGCTGGACATGGTGGCCGCCAGCCAAGCCGTGGCCAAGACCAACGTTTACGGCCTGATCCAGGCGCTGGGCACGGAAACCACCGGCGCCTTTCGGTTTTTGACGCCAGACGATGAAGGGCGCATGCCGCCAGCCAAGCCGGCGCGGCCAATAGGCCTTGCTGAGTTGGACGAGCGCATTGCACGGCGCGCCGAGCGCCCTTTTGCCGAATGGGACGGGAAGGTGCGCATGTCCATCGCGGGCTATCAGGACAAGTTGCCGGTTTACCTGGAAGGTGGGCCTTCACAAGACGCACGCATCATGCTGCCCGACTGGCCGCTGGCATCGACCCACCTGCTCAAGCCGCAACCCGACGAGCCAGGTGTGCCGCACATGGTGGTCAACGAGCATTTCTGCATGAGCCTGGCGCGGGCGCTGGCCTTGCCGGTGGCCGAGGTCGCGCTGCTGCGCACGCCGCGCCCGGTGCTGGTGGTCCAACGTTTTGACCGGGTGGTGCGCCACACAGCCGAAGGCGTACAGGTTGAGCGCAAGCACATCATTGACGTGTGCCAGGCCGCCGACTTGCCGGTGAGCTACAAGTACGAGCGCCACCTGGGCAGCAGCGATGTGCTGGCCCACTACCGCGACGGTGTGAGCTTTCCCAAACTGTTCGAGCAGTTGCAGCATGTCACGCACAAGGCCACGGGCAAGCTGGCCATGCTGCGCTGGGCGCTGTTTCAGCTGGTGATTGGCAACTGCGACGCCCACGGCAAGAACTTTTCATTTCATGTGCATCCGGCCGGACTTGAGCCCGCGCCCTGGTATGACCTGGTGAGCGTGGTGCAGTACCCCAAGTTCTCGGACGAACTGGCCATGGCCTATGGCGACGAGTTCAAACTAGACCAGGTCAACGCCTTTGCCCTGGCCAGCTTTGCGCTGCGCTGTGGCATTGACCGGCAGTTGCTGGTGCGCGAAAGCAAACGCTTGCGTGAAGGCGTGGCAGCACAGGCCAGCGCATTGGCGCAGCGCGCACCCTACGACGACGACGAACGCCGCTTTGCCCTGCAAATTGCGGACTACGCCACCGCACAAGCCACCCGCCTGCACGAGGCAGCGCGGGAGGCTGCGCGAATCAGCAGCGACTACCTTTGAGCGGCCGCGCTCACCCCCGCGCTCAGCTGCGCGCCAACACCGGCGCGAGCGCCACCCCCGTCGCCGTCTTGAGCCGCACCAGCTCATCCGGCGGGCTGGAGGCCACCACGCGGCCGCCCGCATCGCCGCCGCCCGGGCCCAGGTCCACCACCCAGTCGGCTTCGGCAATGAGGTCGAGGTCGTGTTCGATGACGACCACGCTGTGGCCGGCGTCGACCAGGCGGTGCAGCACGCGGATGAGTTTTTCCACGTCGGCCATGTGCAGGCCCACGGTGGGCTCGTCCAGCACATACAGCGTATGCGGGGCTTTCTGGCCGCGGCGCGTCAAGTCGTCGCGCACCGTGGAGAGTTCGGTCACCAGCTTGATGCGCTGAGCCTCGCCGCCTGAGAGCGTGGGCGAAGGCTGGCCCAGGGTGAGGTAGCCCAGGCCCCCGTCCTTGAGCAGTTGCAGCGGATGGCTGATGTGGGGCATGGAGGCGAAGAACTCCACGGCTTCGTCGACCTCCATGCGCAGCACCTCGCCGATGCTCTTGCCGCGCCAGGTGACGGCAAGCGTTTCGGGGTTGAAGCGTGCGCCATGGCAGGTTTCGCAGAGCACCTTCACGTCGGGCAGGAAGCTCATGCCGATGGTGCGCACGCCTGCGCCCTCGCAGGTGGGGCAGCGGCCTTCGCCGGTGTTGAAGGAGAAGCGGCCGGGGCCGTAGCCGCGGGCCTTGGCTTCGAGGGTGTCGGCAAAGAGCTTGCGGATGGTGTCCCAGAAGCCGATGTAGGTGGCCGGGCAGGAGCGCGGGGTCTTGCCGATCGGCGTCTGGTCGACTTCGAGCACGCGGTCGATGGTCTGGTAGCCGTCCAGGCCGGTGCAGCCGACCCAGGCGGGATGCTGGCCGGCCTCGTTGGCCTTGCGGCCGGCTGCGGTCGCGCGTTGGGCGACGGCGGCCTGCACGTTGGCCAGCAGCACTTCGCGGGCCAGGGTGGACTTGCCCGAGCCGCTCACGCCGGTGACGCAGACCAGGCGCTGCAGGGGGACCTGCACGTTGACCTGCTGCAGGTTGTGCAGGTGAGCGCCTTGCAGGTGGAGCCAGTGCAGGGGGGTGGATGGCTTCGCTTCGCTCGCCATGACGGTCGCGGGCTTGCTTGCTTCGGAAGGCGCTCTGGATGGCTCTGCGTCGCTCGCCATGACGGGCGAGGGTTGAGGGGTGGTGAGCGCTGCAGGCCCTTGCGTTGCTTCACGTGCCATGACGGCGCTGCCTTGTCCCTCGGGGGTGAGGGGCATGGCGCGCCGGGCTTGCAGCGGGTGCTTGATGGCGTTGAGCAGGTAGCGGCCAGTGAGCGACTCGTCGCTGGCGGCCAGGTCAGCCGCCGTGCCCTGCGCGACCACGCGGCCGCCGCGTTTGCCGGCGCCGGGGCCGATGTCGATGATGTGGTCGGCGCGGCGGATGGTGTCCTCGTCGTGCTCGACCACCACCAGGGTGTTGCCGCGTTCGCTGAGCTTGCCCAGGGCGCCCAGCAGGATCTGGTTGTCGCGCGGGTGCAGGCCGATGGTGGGCTCGTCCAGCACGTAGCACACGCCCTGCAGGTTGGAGCCCAGCTGCGCGGCCAGGCGGATGCGCTGCGCCTCGCCGCCGCTGAGCGTGGGCGCGCCGCGGTCCAGCGTGAGGTAGCCCAGGCCGACTTCTTCCAGGAATTCGAGGCGGCTCTTGATCTCAGGAATGAGGTCGCGGGCAATGTCGGCCTCACGGCCCACCAGCTGCAGGCCCTTGACCCAGGCGCACACGTCGCTCACGGACAGGCGCGCAATGTCGGTGATGGACCACGAATCGCCGGTGGCGCTTTGCAGGCGCACGGCACGCGCCTGCACGTTCAGGCGTGTGCCCGCGCAACGGGGGCACACGGCATCGGCCACGTCGTCGAGCTCGGGCTCTTCGAAGCTTTGTTCGCGGCCCTTCTGGTCGTCGTCGCGCACCGAGTCGTCGAGCGCACGGCGCTGTTCCTTGGTCAAGGCCACGCCGGTGCCCACGCAGTCGGGGCACCAGCCGTGCTTGCTGTTGTACGAGAACAGGCGCGGGTCCAGCTCCGGGTAGGAGGTGGCGCACACCGGGCAGGCGCGCTTGGTGGAAAACGCATGGATGTGCCCGATGCCCTGCGTGGACGCGCCAGCGGCCATGGCGGCCTGCAGGCCATCGAGCGGCGCGAGCACATGCACCACGCCCTTGCCGTGCTCGAGCGCGGTCTTGAGCGCCTGGCGCAGCGCCGGCTCGTTGGCAGGTTGCACCTGCACGTCGGCCACGGGCAGCTCGATGGTGTGTTCCTTGAAGCGGTCGATGCGCGGAAAGCCCGTGGTGGGCAGGAACTCGCCGTCCACCCGCAGGTGCGTGAAGCCGCGCGGCCGCGCCCAGTCGGCCAGTTCCGTGTAGACGCCCTTGCGGTGGATGACCAAGGGCGCCAGCAGGCCGATGTGCTGGCCGCGGTAGGTCTTGAGCAGCTGGGCGGCGATGCTGTCGCTGCTTTGCGGCATGACGGCGGCGCCGTCGTGCACGCAGTGCTGGATGCCCAGCTTCACATACAGCAGCCGCAGGAAGTGCCACACCTCGGTGGTGGTGCCCACCGTCGATTTGCGCCCGCCGCGCGAGAGCCGCTGCTCGATGGCCACGGTGGGCGGAATGCCATAGACCGCGTCCACCTCGGGCCGGCCCGCAGGCTGCACGATGCTGCGGGCATAGGCGTTCAGGCTTTCGAGGTAGCGGCGCTGGCCTTCGTTGAAGAGGATATCAAAGGCCAGCGTGGACTTGCCCGAGCCCGAGACGCCGGTGACCACATTGAACTTGCCGCGCGGGATGTCGACGGTCAGGCTCTTGAGGTTGTTCTCGCGCGCGTTGAGGATCTGGATGGCGGACTTGCCGCCCTCCCCCTCTGGGGGAGGGTTGGGGTGGGGGCGCGCTTCGGCGACGACGGTGGTCCGCGTGCCCTCACCCCGGCCCTCTCCCAGAGGGAGAGGGAGGTAAGGCAGCGGCGCTTTTTCGGCCACGCCATGCACCTCGCCCATGGCCTGCGCATACTCGCGCAGCGCCTGCGCGGTGTGCGAGGTGGGATGCTGGCGCACGTCTTCGGGCGGGCCTTCGGCCACCACCCGACCGCCGCCCTCGCCGCCTTCGGGGCCTAGGTCGATCAGCCAGTCGGCGGCGCGGATCACGTCGAGGTTGTGCTCGATGACGATGAGCGAATGCCCCGCCTCCAGCAACTTGCGCAGCGCGCGCATGAGCTTGGCGATGTCGTCAAAGTGCAGGCCGGTGGTGGGCTCGTCCAGCAGAAAGAGCGTGCCGCGGTGCTGGCGCAGGGCCAGCGGCTGGCGGCTGGCCGTGGTGGGGAGCTTGGGCAGCTTGGGTGCGCCCTCGCCCTTGCCGGCCAGAAAACCCGCCAACTTCAGGCGCTGGGCCTCGCCGCCCGAGAGCGTGGGCACGGGCTGGCCCAGCTTCACGTATTCCAGGCCCACGTCGATGATGGGCTGCAGCGCGCGCAGCACCTCGCGGTCGTGGCGGAAGAGCTCGCAGGCCTCGCTGACGGTGAGCTCCAGCACATCGGCCACGCTCAGGCTCAGCGCTTCGCCGCTGGCGCGGTGGCGCGTGATCGTCACCTCCAGGATCTCGGGCCGGTAGCGCTTGCCGTCGCAGTCGGGGCAGCGCAGGTACACGTCGGAGAGGAACTGCATCTCCACATGCTCGAAGCCCGAGCCGCCGCAGGTGGGGCAGCGGCCGTCGCCGCTGTTGAAGCTGAACTTGCTGGGCGTGTAGCTGCGCTCGCGCGCCAGAGGCGCATCGGCAAACAGCTCGCGCACCGCGTCCCAGGCGCCCACGTAGCTGGCGGGGTTGGAGCGGGCGGTCTTGCCAATGGGCGACTGGTCGACGAACACCACGTCGTTCAGGTGGTCGGCGCCCAGCAGGCGGTCGTGCTCGCCCGGCGTCTCGGTGGCCTTGCCGAACTGGCGCAGCAGCGCCGGCGCGAGGATGTCCTGCATCAGCGTGGACTTGCCCGAACCGCTCACGCCGGTGACGCACACCAGACGCTGCAGCGGGAACTCGACGCTGATGTTCTGGAGGTTGTGGCCGCGCGCGCCTTCCAGAATGAGCCGGGGCGTGTGGTCGGTCACCGGGCGCTTGAGGCCCATGCCCACCTGCTTGCGGCCGCCCAGGTAGTCGCCGGTGAGCGTAGGCTGGCGGCGCAGCGCCTCGGGCGTGCCGTCAAAGACGATGGTGCCGCCCTTCTCGCCAGGGCCAGGGCCCATGTCGATCATGCGGTCGGCCGCCAGCATCACAGCAGGGTCGTGCTCGACCACCACCAGGGTGTTGCCCGCATCGCGCAGGCGGTGCATGGCCTGGGTGATGCGGTTCATGTCACGCGGGTGCAGGCCGATGCTGGGTTCGTCCAGCACGAAGAGCGTGTTCACCAGGGAGGTGCCCAGCGCCGTGGTGAGGTTGATGCGCTGCACCTCGCCGCCGCTGAGCGTGCGGCTCTGGCGGTCGAGCGTGAGGGAGCCGATGCCCACGTCGCACAGGTATTTCAGGCGGGTCTGGATCTCCTCGAACAAGAGCTTGAGTGCCTGTTTTTCTCCCTCTCC
>JACCDV010074675.1_pt1 | contig 11549 bp, 10 predicted proteins | sample 7446131 | NCBI WGS metagenome assembly JACCDV01 (sample SAMN15323448, study PRJNA562643) | freshwater metagenome | isolation source: river surface water | place: USA:Blue River Watershed | collected 2017-08-17
AAACTCGCAGGCTTAGAGACCGTGCCCGTACTCGTGCGCAACGTGCCCAACGAGGCGGCGGCGGCCATGGCCTTGATTGAAAACATCCAGCGCGAAGACCTCAACCCACTCGAAGAAGCGCAAGGCCTGCAACGCCTCATCAAAGAGTTTGGCCTCACGCATGAACTTGCTGCGCAAGCCGTGGGCCGTTCACGCAGCGCGGCCAGCAACCTGCTGCGTCTGCTTAATTTGGCCGAACCCGTGCAGTCCATGCTCATGGCTGGCGACATTGACATGGGCCACGCGCGTGCTTTGTTGGCGCTCGATCGCGCCACACAAATCACAGCGGCCAATCAAATCAGCGCCAAAAAAATGTCGGTGCGTGAAGCAGAAAGCTTGGTCAAGAAACTCGGCGCAGAGTTCAACCTTGTCCCGCAAAAGCCAAAGAGCGAAAAGTCACGCGACATCAAACGCATTGAAGAAGAGTTGTCCGACTTGCTCACCGCACAAGTGGAAGTGCGCGTTAAAAAACGCGTCAAACGTCATGGCAGAGTCGAGGAGATGGGCGAACTCTCCATTCAATTTGGATCCATTGATGAACTCAACGGACTGATTGACAAGCTGCGCAAACACTGAATACATGTTTGAAAAACTGCACAACGTACTTTTGCCAAAAAGCCTTTTCACAGGGTCTCAGCTTGAGCGTCGTCGCAGTTTGCTCATGGACATCTTGCTTTTGGTGGGTGCGTGTTCGCTGCCGTTTTATTACATACCGCACCCAGACTACGACCCCATTGCCAACTTGGCCGGCACTGCTGGATATTGGGGCTTATTAGGAACCTTGCTGCTAGGCGCGCCCTATATTTTGGTGGCGCACGCCACCTTGTTGTGGTCCATCGGCTATGTGGCTTATTTGGCCGCAATGACAGGTGGGATCAATTCGCCAGTGATGGTGTGGATGACCGTGGCGATTTTGCCGGCGATTCTGTTGCTCGAACGCGCGTCAGCGATGTTTTGGGTCATCGTTGTTTTCGTTGCCAACCTTGCACTGTTATTCATCAGCCGCCATGGGCTGGTGAACAGTGAGATCAACATGGCCAACGATGTCATGGCATGGACGGTGGCCAACCAATTGTTCGTGCTGGGGTTGGCTTTGTCTGTGGTGTTTGTGACTGAGCGCATGCATCGCGGCCAAACGGTAGAAATGGACGAAAGCAATGCCCAGCTTGAGCGCACACACGAAGCGTTGATTCGCGCGCAAGCACACAAAGACGAGTTCATTGCGTCTGTGGGCCACGAGCTTCGCACGCCGATGAACGCGATCTTGGGCCTCAACGGTATTTTGCGTACCGAGCTCGCCGCCAAGCCAGAAGATGCTGCGGTGGTGGATCACATCCGCCGATCGGCAGAACAGTTGTTGCAAGTGGTCAATGACATTTTGGACTTTTCGCAGCTGCAGGCCGGACGTTTGGTTCTGCGCGAGGAAGCGTTTGCTCTGCATGAGGCTTTGGGTGGCGTGCTGCATGCGCATGAAAAAAAAGCCCAAGCTAAAAACATACACCTGCGTTTAGAAGCCACCGCCGTTCACAGCATGTGGGTCAAAGGTGACCGGCAGCGCTTGACGCAAGTGCTGAACAACTTGCTCGACAACGCCATCAAGTTCACAGCGGAGGGTGTCATTGTTTTGCGAGCTCAGGCGGTAGGTGGCGGCGTGTGGTTTGAAGTCCAAGACTCGGGCATTGGTATTGCGTCAGATCGACAAAAGCAAATTTTCAATGGCTTTGAACACGCCGATGTGCAAACCAACCGTCCATACGGAGGCACAGGCTTGGGCTTGTCCATTTGTGAACGCTTGGTCACATTGCAGGGCGGCACGATTGGGGTCAGCAGCGTGCCGGGGCATGGCGCACGGTTTTGGTTTCAATTGCCGTTGCGCAGCATGGCGGTCAAAGAGGCGCAAGCCGCCGCGGCCATGGCGCGCACGCGGATTGATCAGTCAATTCGGATTTTGCTGGTGGATGACAACGCGGTGAACCTTCTGGTGGCTCGGCTAATGCTTCAAAAGTGCTTTCCAAAAGCGCACATCGTGCCGGCCAACAGCGGTCAAGAGGCATTAGACAAACTGCGCGAACAAGCGTTTGATTTGACACTGATGGACATGGTCATGCCTGAAATGGATGGCATGCAAGCGACGCAAATTCTGCGACGAGACTTTCCCTCGCCCGCGTGCGATATGCCGGTCTTGGCATTGACCGCGAGTGCCAACCCCGTGGACCATGACCGCTGTTTGGCATCGGGCATGAACGACGTGTTGCACAAGCCCTTGGAGGAGCCGCAGCTCATTTCAAAAATTTCTAACGCATTGGCAGCCCACGCTTGGGGGCAAGCATGACGCGCTTCACCTTAGAAAATTTGGCCGACTTGGCAAGGCCCTATTTGCCTGTGCGCTTCAGAGAAGGCCGCCTGCCGTATTTGTTTGTTGTGGTGTGGCTGCTAATTGGCGTCATGGTGCTGCTAGCCATGATCACACCCGATCCCAACGGTGTGTCAGTGCCGTTGGCATTTCCATTTGTGCTGCTTGTGTTGCAGGTGTTGTTCATCTGGGGCATGCCATTTTCGGTGGCGGTGAATTTAGGCCTCTTGGCGGGCTTGATGCACGTGAGTTATGCGGCGTGGATGTCGGGGGGGATTTTTTCGCCTCGCATGGCGTGGATGACGGTCATTCCATTGGTGCCGTTCTACGCGGTCAGTCGACGTGCTGGTTTGGGATGGCTAGTGCTGGTGTTAACGGTCGAGGTCTTGATGTCTTACCTGACATGGCAGGGCTGGTTGCCAGAAAGCCCGACCCTGGGAGCGGCACAAATTCTGTCGTCATTTGCCAGCTATTCGGTGGCGACCTTGATTTTGACTACCGTGCTGTTGTTGTATGACAACTCATGTCGTGAAGCTTATAACGCGAGCTTGCAGCGCAACTTGGAGCTGGAAGAAAAGCGCAAAGAGTTGTTGCGCACATCGGCCCTGCGAGCGCAATTCATTGCCACAGTTAGCCATGAATTGCGGACCCCCATGAACGCGATTTTGGGCCTCAACAACATGCTGCTTGGGCGCGTGTCTGACAACCCGCAGGCCTTGAAAATTTTGAACCACACGCGCCAATCGGCAGACCACTTGCTCACGGTGATCAACGATGTGCTGGACGACTCGCAGTTGCAAGCGGGCAAGATCAATGTGCAAGCTGAAACATTTGCACTGCGTGACACCGTGAACACCGCGTTTGATTTGTTTGTTCAACGCGTCGAGAGCAGGCACGTGCAATACAGCTGCACGATTGATGACAATGTGCCGCAATGGGTGCGTGCAGACCGCCACCGCTTGATGCAAATTTTGGTGAACCTCCTAGGGAACGCCATCAAGTTCACGCACCAAGGCCATGTCGCTTTGTCGGTCCGATGCCAGCCAGGGTGTGTGCATTTTTCGGTTCGCGACAGTGGCATCGGCATACCAGAAGCGCAGCAACCCAAAATTTTCCAACGCTTTGTGCAAGCCGAAGATGACACGCAGTCACGCTACGGCGGCAACGGCCTGGGGTTGTCCATCACGCAACGTTTGGTTGAATTGATGGGGGGCCATATTGGCTTTGAAAGCCAGCCATGTCAGGGGTCGATGTTTTGGTTCACCTTGCCCTTGGTTGAGGTGCCTGCGCCTAAGGTGGAAGTGCCGCAGGTAAAAATTGCCAACACAGCGATGCAAGCGCAAACTGTGCAACGTTTTTTGGTGGTCGATGACCACCCGATCAATCGGTTGTTGGTGTGTCAAATTCTCAAAAGCAATTGGCCCAATTGCGAGCTCGTTGAGGCCGACAACGGCCTCAACGCCCTCGATGCTTTGCGCCAACAAGACTTCGATGTGATTTTGATGGACATGGTCATGCCCGAAATGGATGGTATCGAAGCGACCTCAGTCTTGCGCTTGACCTTTGATCAACCCATGCGCGACACGCCCGTGCTCGGACTCACTGCCAACGTCAATTCACACGATTTAGAACGCTTTGCCGCGGCGGGTGTGAGCTCGGTGGCGCTCAAACCCTTCGACGTGGCCAAGGTGTGCGCGCAAGTCGAAGAGATGCTCACAGAGAAAAGATCTTCCCTGGGTTCATGATGTTGTGCGGGTCCAATGCCCGCTTGATGGTGCGCATCATGTCCACGGCGCCTTCACCCGCCTCGGTGCGCAAGAAGTCCATCTTGTGCAAACCAATGCCGTGCTCGCCGGTGCATGTGCCGCCCAAGCGCAAGGCGCGGTTCACCAGCTTTTGGTTCAGCGCTTCAGCCAACGCATGTTCCTGTGGGTGGCTGGGGTCAATCAAATAACCCACATGGAAATGGCCATCGCCCACATGACCGACCAAGAAGTAGGGCAAGCCAGAGGCATCCGCCTCGGCAATTGAATCCAGCATGGCATCTGCTAATTTGCTAATCGGCACACATGTATCCGTGGTCACAGCACGGCAACCCGGGCGGCTTTGGATGGCTGCAAAGTAAGCGTTGTGTCGTGCGGTCCAAAGACGGGTGCGCTCTTCAGGCGTGGTGGCCCATTCAAATGAGATTCCACCATGCTCGGCGGCGATCTCTTGCACGGCTTCGGCCTGTTCCTTCACACCAGCAGGCGAACCATGAAACTCCATCAACAACATGGGCGCTTCGGTCAAGCTCAGCTTGGCATGCTGGTTCACCATGCGGACAGAGCCTGCATCCAATAATTCCACACGCGCAATGGGCACGCCCATTTGAATCGTTGTGATCGTGGTGTGCACGGCCGCCTCAATGCTAGGGAACGAGCACACTGCCGCTGATACGGCTTCTGGCAAGGGGTAAATTTTCAGCGTGATTTCTGTCATCACCCCCAGCGTGCCTTCACTGCCGACAAACAAACGCGTGAGGTCGTAACCGGCCGAAGACTTTTTAGCGCGCGTGCCCGTGCGAATCACATCGCCGCTCGCCGTCACCACCTCAAGGGTCAACACATTCTCGCGCATCGTGCCGTAGCGCACGGCGTTTGTGCCACTGGCGCGGGTGGCGCACATGCCGCCAATGGAGGCATCCGCGCCGGGGTCGATGGGGAAGAACAAACCGGTGCTTTTGATTTCCTCATTGAGTTGTTTGCGCGTCACGCCAGGTTGTACGGTGACGGTTAAATCTTCGGCGTTGATGCTCAGCACTTTGTTCATGCGGCTCACGTCTACGCTGATACCGCCTTGTACGGCTAACAAATGTCCTTCTAGTGACGAGCCCACACCAAAAGGAATCACAGGCACCCTGTACTTCGCAGCCAACCCCACTGCGTCGGCCACATCTTGCGTGCTCTCGGCAAACACCACGGCTGCAGGTGGCGGCACATGTGTGAACGGCGATTCATCGCGGCCATGCTGCTCGCGGATTACCAATGCGGTGGAGCAGTTAGTACCAAAGCGTGCTTGTAGTGCTGAAATCATTTCTGCAGGCACTTCGCGTTGTGCCACAGCAGGCGTTAAATGTTGGGGTGAGGTGGGCGCATTCATACGATGTCTCCTAAGCGATCAGGCATTCTAAGAACAAGCCCCTCATGGCCAAAAGCCCCTGCGCGACAGGCAAAATAAGAACCAAACCACATTGACAGGGTAAACACATGGGTAACCGACTTTCACAAATCGCCACACGCACGGGTGACGCAGGCACCACGGGCTTGGGCAATAACCAACGTGTCTCTAAAAACAGCTTGCGCGTGCACGCCATGGGTGAGGTGGACGAGCTCAATTCCAACATTGGCGTTCTGCTGTGCGAAGACATGCCGCAAGACGTACGCGATGTGTTGGTAGAAATTCAGCATCAACTGTTTAACCTCGGTGGCGAACTCTCCATTCCCGGCTTTGAGCTGCTCAAGGAAGAAGCGGTGCAAGCCCTCGACACCGCCCTTGAAAACTACAACGCCAAGCTTCCCAAGCTTGAAGAGTTCATCTTGCCCGCAGGCACACGTGGCGCAGCCATTTCGCATGTGTGTCGCACAGTGGCACGCCGCGCCGAACGTGCGGTGGTGGCTTTGGGCAATGAAGAAGCGATTGGTGACGCACCGCGTCAGTATCTGAACCGCTTGAGTGACTTGATGTTTGTGTTGGCCCGCGTGCTCAACCGCATGAATGGTGGGGACGATGTGTATTGGAAAAGCGAGCGCATGAAGCGCAGCGACGCATAAGGCTTCATCCGTGGCGCATAGATGAATACTCGTGCGCCATTGACAAAAATTCAAACCGATTTAGTTCAGGAGACTTCCCCATGGCCCATGCTGCTTTCAATTGGCAAGACCCATTTTTGTTAGATCAGCAGCTCACACAAGATGAGCGCATGGTGCGAGACGCGGCGGCCGCATATTGCCAAGACAAATTGGCACCGCGTGCGACCCATGCATTTCGTCATGAGCAAACGGATGCGGCAATTTTTCGTGAAATGGGCGCACTCGGTTTGCTCGGGCCAACAATTGCTACGACCTATGGTGGCCCAGGGCTCAACTATGTGGCGTATGGTTTGATTGCGCGTGAGGTGGAGCGCGTGGACAGTGGTTACCGCTCCATGATGAGCGTCCAGTCCTCTTTGGTCATGGTGCCCATTGACGAGTTTGGTTCCGAAGTGCAAAAACAAAAATATTTACCCAAGCTCGCCAGAGGTGAGTGGATTGGTTGCTTTGGATTGACCGAGCCCGATCACGGCTCTGACCCTGCCAGCATGGCCAGCCGCGCACAAAAAGTAGCTGGTGGTTACATGCTCAAGGGCAACAAGATGTGGATCTCCAACAGCCCCATCGCTGACGTGTTTGTGGTGTGGGCCAAAGAGGTCAGCGAATCTGGCAAGGTCGGACCGATTCGAGGCTTTGTTCTGGAAAAAGGCATGAAAGGACTCAGCGCACCAGCCATTCACGGCAAGGTGGGTTTGCGTGCGTCGATCACAGGCGAAATTGTGATGGACGGCGTCTTTGTGCCAGAGGAAAACGCATTCCCTGAAGTGCAAGGATTGAAGGGCCCATTCACGTGTTTGAACAGTGCGCGTTTTGGCATTGCATGGGGCGCGTTAGGTGCGGCTGAAGATTGTTGGTTGCGTGCGCGTCAATACACACTCGACCGCCAACAGTTTGGCCGCCCATTGGCCGCTAACCAACTGATACAAAAGAAGCTGGCTGATATGCAAACCGAAATTGCCTTGGGCCTGCAAGGCTGTTTGCGCTTAGGCCGAATGAAAGACGAAGGCACAGCGAGTGTGGAAATTACATCCATCCTCAAACGCAACTCATGTGGCAAAGCACTTGATATTGCACGCACCGCCCGTGACATGATGGGCGGCAACGGCATCAGCGATGAGTTTGGGGTTGCACGTCATTTGGTGAACCTTGAAGTGGTCAACACCTATGAAGGGACGCATGACATTCATGCCCTAATTTTGGGGCGCGCACAAACAGGAATTGCCGCTTTTGCCAACTGATCTTCACACCACGCTACAGCTGCAGCGCGCTGCGCATCGTGCGCAGCCGTATCCCAGCGCGGCTCAGCGTCGGGCGGACTTGCTCAATCTCAAAGCGTTTGTGCGCGACAACGCTGAGGCCATTGCCCAAGCCATCCAAGCCGATTACGGCCACCGCTCGCATCACGAAACCATGTTGGCCGAAGTGGTGCCTGTGGTGCAGGCGGTGGACCATGCGCTCAAACACCTCAAGCAGTGGATGAAGCCGCAACGCCGAGCCGCAGATTGGCTGACGTTTTTTGGAAGTCAAAACCGTGTGGTGCCCCAGCCGCTGGGCGTGGTGGGTGTGATCGTGCCGTGGAACTTCCCGATTAACTTGAGCTTCATGGTGTTGGTAGACGTGTTTGCAGCGGGCAACCGTGCCATGGTCAAGATGTCAGAAAACTCGCGCCATATCACCCGTTTGTTGATGGACTTGGCCCCACGCTATTTCAACGCAGACAAGCTGGCATTTTTTGAAGAAACGGGCGGCGTGGGTGTGGCGTTTTCGCAGCTCAAGTTTGACCACTTGGTGTTTACGGGCTCCACCCAAACAGGCAAAGCGGTCATGGCCGCTGCGGCGCATAACTTGTGTCCTGTCACGCTAGAGTTGGGCGGTAAGTCTCCCGCGGTGGTGTGCTCAGACTTTGATTTGCAATTGGCCGTCGAACGGATCATGTTTGCCAAGTGCTTCAACGCAGGCCAAATCTGTAGCAATGTGGACCATGTGTTTGTGCCGCACGCGCAAGTGGATGCCTTTGTGCACATGGCACGCGAGATAGTGCAAAAGCGATTTGGCAGCTTAGATAGCCCAGACTACACCGCCATCATTGATGCCACTGCTTTTCAACGTTTGGTCGATGCGTTGCAAGAGGCGCAAGCGCAAGGTGCCACCTTGGTTTCACTGTTGGACGGCCCCGCATGGGATGCGAACACTCGAAAAATTGCCCCACATGCGGTGCTCAATGTGCCGCCCAACTGCGCCCTATACACGCGCGAAATTTTTGGCCCAGTGCTGCCGATCATTGGCTATTCACAATTAGATAGCGTGATTCACTCCATCAATGCGGGCCCCCATCCGTTGGCCTTGTACCCGTTCACCAACGACCGCCACACGGCGAATGATTTGATGACGCGCGTCATGTCAGGTGGCGTAGGTGTGAACGATGCGTTGTTTCACACCACGCAGCACACCTTGCCGTTTGGGGGTGTGGGCGAAAGTGGTATGGGGCACTATCACGGGCATGATGGCTTCGTCACCTTCTCAAAAATGCGCCCCGTGTTTTACCAAGCGCGGTTCAGTGGCATGCGTTTCATGTGGCCACCGTATGGCAAATGGGTCGATCGATATTTGAAGTTTTTATTGAAATGAAACGCCGCGAATTTAACCAACAGCTGCAACGCAGCGCCATTGCTTTAGCGCTTTCTCCTTGGCTTACAGCTGTTGCCGCGCCTGCAACTGCACTGCGCAATTGGCGCAGCAACCCGTTTGCATTGGGTGTTGCCAGTGGCCGCCCACGCGCGGATTCGGTCGTCTTGTGGACGCGCTTGCTGTTTGGCGAGGAAGACCGTGCCGCTGCCGCCGAGGCTTTGCCTGTGCAAGTCGAAGTGTTTGCCGATGCGGCGCTGAAACGTCGTGTACAGAAAACCGAGGTGGTCACACACGAAGCACGTGGACACAGCGTGCATGTGCACCTGCAACAACTGCAACCCAGCACTGACTATTGGTACCGCTTTAGCCAAGGCGATGCCACCAGCACCGTGGGGCACACACGCACTGCACCTGCCGTCAACGCTGATGTGCGAGAGCTCCGCATTGCGCTGGCTTCGTGCCAGCACTACGAGCAAGGGCAGTTCATTGCGCACGAAGAAATTGCCAAGCAGCGGCTCGACTTTGTGCTGTTCATGGGCGATTACATCTACGAGAGCAGCAACCCGCAATACGCACTGCGCAAACACAGTGGCGAAGAGCCCAAAACTTTGCAAGGCTACCGCGAGCGCTACGAGCAATACAAACGCGACCCAGCTTTGCAAGCCGCACACGCAGCGCACCCTTGGGTGCTGATGTGGGACGACCACGAAGTGGTCAATGACTACGCCAACGACCAAGACCGCCACTACACCGACTCCAAGCAAATGTTGCTGCGTCGTGCGGCGGCCTATCAAGCCTACTTTGAGCACCAACCTTTGTTGCTTGGGCCAGATGCGGCCAATCCGGCCGACATGCGCTTGTACGACCATCTGAGTTGGGGAAAGTTGGCTGATGTGTGGACGCTCGATTGCCGCCAGTACCGCAGTGCGCAAGCCTGCCGAGATCCTGTGCGCGGCGGTGGCCGCATGGTGGTGCAGTGCGACGAGCTGGCCGACCCGATGCGCAGCATGTTGGGCATGACGCAAGAACGGTGGCTCACCGACAGCTTGAGCCAATCCAAACGCCGCTGGAAGCTGGTGGCGCAGGCCACACAAATCAGCAGCACCAGCGTGCCTGCACCCGTGGGACGCAGCTACTGGAATGATGCATGGGACGGTTACCCCGAAGCCCGCAAACGTTTGCTGCAAACCGTGGTCGATGCCAAGCTCAGCAACGTGGTGACCTTGGGTGGCGATGTGCATTGCAACGTCGCTGCGCCTTTGCGAATGGAGCCCAACAACCCCGCTTCGCCCATCGTAGCCAGCGAGTTTGTGACCACCTCCATCACCTCACGCGGCTTGGGCGACAAAGCCGCCGCCGTGATTCGAGAGAGCAATTCTGACTTGTTGCATTACCGTTCAGATGAGCGTGGCTACAGCCTGATCACTGTCACGCCCAAAGAAGTGCGCTGCGATTTCAGAACCACCAAGTTTCCAGCCGGCAGTGAAGCCAGCTTGAAAACCCAAGCCAGCTACGTGGTGAAAAACGGCAAGGCAGGGCCGCAAATAATTTAAGCAAAACTTGATGTCCTGTTGGAGGGGGTCAAGTTCAATACATGCATGTGATGACAAAAGGCACACGCATGTTTACAATTTCCACGATGAAGCCATTTCGCTGGAATGCCGACAAAAACGAAGCCTTGCAAAAAGACAGGCATGTTTCGTTTGAAGCCATGGTTGTAGCGATTGAGGTTGGTGGGTTGTTGGATGTCTTAACGCACCCAAATCCAAAGAGATACCCGAATCAGAAGATATTGGTCATCGAACGAGATGGCTATGTGTATCTGGTTCCCATGGTTGAGGAGGAAGACTATTTCTTTCTCAAAACCATCATTCCAAGTCGCAAGGCGACCCGAGACTACTTGAATGCTGGAGCGTCCGATGAAAAAACTTGATGCCTATGAAGCCGATGTGTTGAGTGCCTATGAAACAGGCAAGCTCAAGTCTGTGGCAACCAAGTCTGAACTGGCCAAGTTCAAAGCGGCTGCGCGTAGCACGGCCGTGAAAGACAAGCGCGTCAATATTCGTTTGTCATCTGGCGACTTGAGTGACATTCAAATTAAAGCACTCGAAGAAGGGGTGCCCTACCAAACGCTGATTGCCAGTGTGCTGCACAAATACGTAACAGGGCGCTTGACAGAGTCGCGTTCTTAAGCGCTCAGCACACCGCGGTCGAGCGTGTAACTGCGGCCGCTCACCCACTGCGCGAAGTGGGTGTTTTGTTCAGACAACAACACGCTCACGCCTTGCGCCTTCAAGGCAAGAATAGCTTCGCCCATTTGCTCGACGATGACGGGGGCCACGCCCTCAGACGGTTCGTCCAACAACACCATGAGTGGGTTGCCCATGAGGGTGCGCGCCACGGTGAGCATTTGTTGTTCGCCGCCGCTCATGTGGCTGGCGCGGCGGTGTTGCATGTCGGCCAAGTTGGGGAAGAGGGCAAACACTTGGTCGAGCGTCCACACGGGCGCGGCCTGACCGGTGGCGAAGTGACGCGGCGCTTGCACACCGAGCTGCAAGTTTTCGAGCACGGTGAGGTCGGTGAAGATGCGGCGGTCTTCGGGCACAAAGCCCAAACCCAAACGGGCCGATTGCTAGGGCGGCGCAATTGAAATGTCATGACCGTCTAAATACACAGTG
>JACCDV010246572.1_pt1 | contig 11549 bp, 10 predicted proteins | sample 7446131 | NCBI WGS metagenome assembly JACCDV01 (sample SAMN15323448, study PRJNA562643) | freshwater metagenome | isolation source: river surface water | place: USA:Blue River Watershed | collected 2017-08-17
GAATGAAGTAACCAATAGAATTTAGAACGAGTTTATCTACAAGTTTTTCTCCCATATCAAGACGTAAATCCCAGAGAACTCCTGAAATAATTTGACCTTCTTTATGCCAATCAAGTCCCATAAGATTTTCGTCATCAAAAATAAGAGAATTCGACCCTGTGCGTAGACATTTTTTATGAACAACACAAGCAAGAGAAGTGTCAGGACAAATAGTTTCTCCTAAACAAGCGTCTCCTGAATAAGCAAAAGAAAAATAATCGGCCAAGCCTTCATGAATAGCGAGAGATTCTCCCACGGTCGATGTCAGCGTGGAAAAAATTACATGATGAGATAGTTCATGTGAAATTACATCACTATCAAGAAGAAGATTTTTTAAAACTAAGCCATCTCCTTTTCCAATAGAAATGACAGGTCGATTATTAAATTCTTCATCATAAGGAACATACATAGCATTATTTGAACTTTTTTTTGCACCAAAGAGGCTGTAGATTTTGATTAGAAAAGGCTTTGTACGCCAATCTTTAAAACCAAGATTCAAAAAGAAATTGTAAATATTCTCAGCATGAGCAAACACAGAAGCTTCCGCAAAAAAAGGATCATCTGGAGAATATATAAACTTATGTTCTTTTGATGAAGCTCTCGTTAGGTCTGCAGGAGCTCCTGTGTCAAGATAAGTTTCAAAACGATTGTTTTCTAAGAATCCAGTCCCTTTAAAATAAAATGGAAAAATTTCAAGATCTGAAAGAAGGCTGTTTTCAGCATAAGTTTGAATTTCTCCAGCAACTTCTTTTTCAAGAGATAAAAAAAGTTCTTTTGTTTTTAAAATTTTTTCTTGGGATACAAAAATTTCATAAGGCTTTTTATCAACTTGAATTTTAAATAAGTAAGCTGGAGTCAGTTTGTTCTCTTTGTAAAAATAACAGGCTTTACCCGAAGACAAAAAAAACTTAGAAGCTTTTTCTTCTGTGTTAAAAGATGCTGCTATTTTTTTTGCTTCAGGAAGAAAGCTAAAATCTTCAATTGGAGAGTAGTTCTCTCTCAAAAAAATTTTCTCACCAAAGACAAGAGGGTCTACTTGTATTTTTTTGATCACTTTCATAGACTGTTCACACAGTATTCTACTCTTAAAAAAAATATTATACTCAGTCACTTCGCTAGGTAGAAATTTTTTTTCCATCTCCTCTAAACGAAGATCTTTATGGGTCAAAAAAGTGTCTTTTAAGTACTGAAGGAAGTCTCCATCTTCGCTTAAAGAAAAAACAGTCTCATGTTGAGCTCTATTTTCTCGCGAATAAGGGTTGATTAGAACTCCTTTTCTTCTTTTTTCATCTATCCTAGCTTCTACAAACATAGGAGATATAGTGAATATCATTAGCAAAAATATTTTTTTTGCTTTAAAAAACTTTTTGTCCATAGTGTACCTCAAAGAGAGATTGCTTCTTAGCTTTCTCGGAAAAAGGAGTCTATGGCTTTATAAAAATCTATTAGTTTTTTACTAGTTGTAGATATGACTAGAAAAAAAAGACAGGAGAAGCTTTTAAGATGTTTCAACTTTATTCTATTGAAGGTAATCGACAAAAATTAGACGGTGGTTCTATGTTTGGAAACGCGCCTAAAGCTCTGTGGGAAAAATGGTTCATTCCAGATGAGAAAAATCGAATTGAACTTGCTTGTAGGTCTCTTCTTCTTGTTAGTCCTGAAAAAAAAATTCTTTGCGAGACAGGTATTGGTGCATTTTTTCCACCAGATCTTGCTGCTCGCTATGGAGTAGAAGAGCCCTCTTCTCATAAACTTATAGAAAACTTAAAAGCTCTAGGAATAAATCATCAAGAAATTGATTTTGTTGTTCTCTCCCATTTACATTTTGATCATGCAGGTGGGCTTCTTCCTTCTTATGAAGAAATCAAAAAAGGAAATAGTGAGCTACTCTTTCCAAATGCTCAGTATATCACTTCAAAAAAAGCTTTTGAAAGAGCCTTGAACCCTCATAGAAGAGATCAAGCTTCTTTTATTAGAGATCTTGTAGAAAAACTTGAGAGTTCTTGTAGACTTCTACTTATAGATTCAAACGAAGACGCACATCCGCTTGGAAAAAACATTGAATTTTTTGAAACCAATGGACACACTCCAGGACAATTGCATTTAGTTTTAAAAGAGAACGAAAACAAAGTTGTTTTTTGTGGAGATTTAATCCCTGGAACAGCTTGGGTTAATCCATCTATTTCCATGGGCTATGATCGTTTTGCAGAACTGTTGCTCGATGAAAAAAAAACATTTCTCGAAAAAAATTTACACGAAAAAACTCTTCTTTTCTTTACTCATGACCCCGACACTTGTGCGGCACAATATGAAGAAGAAGGAAAAAAAATAAAAATAAAAAATCCTCTTAAAGAAATGGAGAATTTTAAACTCACATCTCTTCTTTAAAAAAGGATTCACCTTGATTTTTTTCCTAAAATTCGCTATCTTGCGCTTTCTACGCTTATTCTAACCGCTTGGAACACCCTCCTCTCATCCCAAGCTACGCGTATTTTATTCAACCAAACTATTGCTTTATCTAAGTAATTAGCCAACAAAAGGGGTTTAATCGTGAAAAACTATCAACCAGAAGTAGAAGAAGCGGTCAAATCTATTCACCCAGAAAAGAATGACTATCAAGTTTCTTTTGAAACGAACAAAGGAAATATCCTTGTAGACCTCTTTTTTGATAAAGCACCAGACCACTGCTTTAATATTTTAGGCTTAGCAAAGTCTGGTTTTTACGACAATGTGACCTTTCATAGGATTATAGATGGGTTTGTGGTCCAAGCAGGATGTCAAAAAGGTGATGGTACTGGAGGCCCTGGCTACAGTATTAAAGCTGAGTTTAATGACCATCCACATACTCTTGGTATCCTGTCAATGGCTCGTGCCCAAGATCCTAACTCCGCTGGTTCTCAGTTTTTCATCTGTCTTGGCGATGTCCCTTACCTAAATGGAAATTATACCGTCTTTGGGAAAGTAAATGACCCAGCTGGGCTTGAAGTTGTGAAAAGTATTGGAAAGATTAAAACAGGAGCTGGCGATAAACCTCTTGAAAAGGTGGTCATCCTGAAGGCTTCTGTTCTCGAAAAGCCTAAAAACTAATTTTTTAGATAGAGGAGCACTCAATAAAACTTGCAAGATGAGATTCTTACTTGTACTCGCAGGGCTTAGTCCTATAAGTGTTTTTCTAAAAAAACAAAAAAAAACTGAATGAAATAAAAAGGTTAAAAGAAAAAACCTCATTTCTTGTGGATATTTCTAGTTTTCTTCTTGAAGTTTTTAGAAATCTCGCTAGGATACTTTGCCCTTGGTATCTTGCTTAAAAAATCGCTCAGGCTCACACAAAGAGCCTCTTAGCGAGTGAACATAAAAAATCACTGATAACAAAATCGTATTTTGTAAAAAATATTTGGAGAAAATTAAAAGAATGTCTGGCATCAAAAATCTAAATAACGACTCTCTAGAAAAAATGATTAAACTATTTAAGAAGCAAGTTGAGAAAGTAGGAATACTCGGTGACCTAAAAAAACACCTTGTTTATGAAAAACCTTCTCTCGCCCGCAAGAAGAAATCTATTGCTGCTCGTAAGCAAGCTGCAAAACAAGCAAGACGTTTTAGCGCTTAATTCAATCTTTAAATAGCTTTTCATCCTTGGTACCAAAAGGCAAAGAAGCGTAACAACCGATCCCAATAATAAATGCAGCTTTCATTCTATTAAGATATGACGTCTTCAGAATAAGCTGCATTTATTTATTCCTCTTACAAAAAGATTGCATCCTAAAGCTAAACCACGTTACTCTAATAATTAGGCACTTTCAAAAAAAACCAAAGCAAAAAGGTCTCAAACCTACTTCTCTTTGTGATAATGACTCACAATCAGAACCCTTCAGGTTTGCAAAGAAGAGCCGGTGCCACACATGAAGCTCTTGCCTTATACACTTTGGTCCCTTCGTATAAGGAGAGTGTATGATCAAATGCTTGCTCACCCTGAGTCTAGTCTACTTTTTCCTTTCGCAAACCACTTTTGCTTTTATCAGCATAGAAGGGCAAAGACATAGAAGTAAACACAATCACCTTCCAATTCATCAACAAGTTCTTCGTCCAGACACTTATCAAGCAGAAGTAACAAGAAGTTTTACAGCTTCATACAAAGTTACCTCACTGAAGAGAGATACTCTTACAAATGCAATCAGACTTATCAGTGGTGATTTTGGTAGTGTACAAAAGACTTACACCACTCTCGAACATTACACGGAGTTTGCTTTAAACTTTATTGATAGCAACTTCGAGGTATTTGGAGTCAAAGTAAAAGATTTAAGACTTATACCCCAAGCCACTTACATTGGTAAAGATGTACAATTTATTCAATTCGCACTCTTTAAGGATGGAACGCTAGTCGAAGACTCTTCTCTATCTTTTAGATTCAAACGAAATAAACTTGTACAAATTGCAAATTTTGCTTTCTCAGAAGCCAAAATTTTGGAGGATAAACTTCTTTCACAAGACATTTTTGAGAACGCTATCATCCAAGAAACTGGAGCAAAAAGACTCACAAAAACTCATGATGCTTACCGTGTGAAGAAAGAAGAAAAAGGTTACGCTCTCATCCCTGTGGCGCATTACGAAGTTCTAGATCGGGATAATATCTCTCTTTCTGTTCAAATAAATAAAAATAACAATAAAATCTATGAACAAAAAGAAAATAAATTATATATCCAAGGCCATGCCTCTATGGATGTGTATCCTCGTTGGTATAAAGATGAATTAACAACAGCCAACGCTCCTCTTCTTAATTTGAAAGAGAAACCAAGTCACTCTAAGATTATGACAACAGACCTAGGAGCTTTTGAGGCAAATGACGAAAGCTCAAATGTTTTTGTAGACTCTCTCGCAGGACAGTATGTTCAAATTTCAAATAAATCAGGATCTGGTGTCAGTGCTGAAGGTGTGAAAAATTCTGATTTTTGGTCACTTCATTTAGCAAAGCCTCAATCAGAAAACACTTATAAAGACAAAGTAACAGCACAGTACATGGTCTACTATCATGTCACAAAAATCATAGGTCATGCTATTCAATATATTCATCCAAACTGGTTTGATAGACCGCTTGTGGCAAACACGAACCTAAATAGCAGCTGTAATGCTCACTGGGATGGTCAGACTATCAATCTTTACTCAGGAAGCAATCGCTGTGCTAACACAGGTCTTATCTCTGATGTGATCTATCACGAATGGGGACATGGACTAGATGCTAATACAGGAGGAATCCAAGACAGTGCTTTTTCTGAGGGGATTGGAGATATTATCTCTCTTCTTATTACAAAAAGTCATTTGCTTGGTATTGGATTTATGGTGGAAGATGGATCACCTGTTCGTGATTTAGCTCCTGATAAAATCTACCCAAGAGACCAAGGTGAAGTTCATGACGAAGGTCTTATCATTGGGTCTACTTTCTGGGATCTTTATGAAGCTCTTAGAAAAAAATACACAGATGATAGAGCTATAGATTTTCTTTCCCAATATATATTAAAGGGGATCTACACTGCTCGTACTTATCTTGATCTCTATGATGCTATGCTTGTGATCGATGATGATGACGATAACCTTGAAAATGGAACTCCTAACACTTGTCTGGTAAATGATGTCTTTGCTCAACACGGTTTAGCCACATCGCTTAGTTGGTGTTCACTTGCTACAGTCAACACACTAAAGCTAGAAGATGAAAACCAGAATGGTATCCTCGAGCTAGGAGAAACAGTCGAAGTAGCTGTCAGCGCTACAAACCCGTCTCCTTCTCAAACTCTAGAAAATCTTGTTGGGACTATTAGTTCGAGTAGTAATGCTATTGCTATTGAAGAACCTACACTTACTTGGGAGCCAATAGCCCCTGGCTCTACAGCTAAAGCGTCACAAAAAGCTCGTTTTTCTGTTAGTACTGATGCTGCTACTTGTGGAACTTCTGTAGAAATTAATCTTCTACTAGCTGCTGACACGAGAGAAGTTCTTTCTAAAGAAGTATTCACCCTTGGAAAAAATAGTGGTTCTCCAGAAGAGAAAAGTGCGAGTGATCTTCCAAAAGAAATTGAGGACTACACTCTCACAACAAGCAGTTTAGAAATAAATGGTGATCAGTGGAATAGTGACCCAAAAATTCATAAAGCTACTCTTAAATTCTCCTTAGAGCACAGTTATATAGGTGATCTTAGCGTTACACTTGTTAGTCCAGAGGGAGAAAAATTTCCTGTTTTCAAAAAAAGCGGTAGAGGAACAAGTGTTGAGTTTGATGAAGACATCACAGGGATTGTAAAAGGCAAAGCTGGACGCGGAATCTGGCTTCTAGAAATAGAAGATAACGCTTATCGTGATACAGGAACTCTTGAAAAATTTGATCTCAACCTCGTTCCAAGTCTTTTTGTTTGTGAATAAAACAGCGGAGACCCTAAGACAATAACTCTTAGGGAGTCTTGGTTTTTATTTACTAACTGCTTAAAATAAAAGATTTTTTCAACAGTTTCTCCTCTTGCTCCGCAATCTCCTGCCTTCACCTAGGCAGGAGTTACACATTTTGCCCTTTTCTTCTCTTTAAATTCCTGGTATCAAGAGCCTTATTATTGACACTTGTCACAAGCTTTATCATCTCATGGCTTTATTAAGCTTTATTCTTTTATTATTAGCCCCTAAAGCCACGGCAAGAAGTTTTTACTATCATACCAGGATAGTAGAATGATTTTTATTCAGTTGAGGAAAGAACCATATGTCTCGTGATCGAGGACCTAGAGTTAAAAAAATGCGCGCAGTAGGTATGGAATTACCTGGATTATCAAGAAAATCTATTGAAAGAAAGCCTAATCCTCCGGGAATGCGTGAAGGACAATTTAAGAAGAAGAAAAGTGAGTTCGGAACTCAGCTTCTCGAGAAACAAAAGCTTCGCTTTAACTATGGCGTTACTGAAAAGTATCTAAGACGTCTTGTTAAAGAAGCCTTCCGTTCTCGCCAGCACTCTGGACACAAGCTTCTTGAACTTTTAGAAAGCCGTCTTGACAGTGTTGTTTTCCGTTCTGGATTTGCTCCTACAATTCCAGCAGCAAGACAACTTGTAGGCCATAACCATGTTCATGTTAACGGCAAGAGAGTAAATATTGCTTCTTACCAAGTTCAAACTGGTGATGTTCTTACTCTCACAGAAAAAGCCTATAAGCTTCCACTTGTGGTTGGAAGTCTTGAGCAACCATCTATTGCTCGTCCAGCTTGGTTATCATTTAACTCAGAAGCTTCTTCTGCTCAAATGATCACAGCTCCTGATCGTGACTCTTTTGCTTTCCCAATTGAAGAAGCCCTTGTGGTTGAATTCTACGCAAGAAGCATTAAGTAGGAAATCTTCTACGGTCCTATTAATATAAAGGAGCCTGTCATAGATTTTATGATAGGCTTTTTTTATTTGGCATAGCGTGCTCTTCTTGGAGGACAGGAAGGGTTGTTGCTGTTTCCTGAATACGAGAAATTTCTATGTCACTCTCCAAATCAAAAAAACCTCCAGAGCTTTTGAAGCGTCTTAAGCAACTTACGTCATCACCTAAGAACTACGATCTCGAGCCAAAGAAACACGTCTGTAGTTTAGAGTATCAAAGAACTTGCTGCCAAGGACGCGGATTTGTTCTTGAGAATAAAGGTATGTTTGCTAGTGCTTATATTTGCAAGTGTGTAGAAGTCTGCTCTTCCTGCAAAGGACGAATGATCCTTGTGAAAGATGGTGTGGCAAAATCCTGTCGCAAGCCAAACCCAAAGTTTATAGCTCATCTTGTCAATGAAGCAAAAATTCCTTCTCGCTACACCTTTGCAGAGTTAGATGCCTTTAAGAATAATACGGGTAACGGTAAGCGTATTGTCCAAGAAGTCCGTAAATGGGAGCAAAGCTTTTACACGAACCCGAATAAAGGTCTTGTGATTTATGGGGGAGTTGGTGTGGGTAAAACTTTTATCCTAGCAGCTCTTGCACGAAGCTTTCTATTACGAGGGATTAGTGTTCGCTTTGTTGATTTTTTTCAGCTTGTCACAGAAATTCGCGCTAGCTACACTTTAAAACAATCAGAAAAATCCCTTATTGAGCCACTTATGAATGTTGATATTCTTATTATTGATGAACTTGGAAAAGGTCGTAATAACGAATTTGAGCTCACAATCCTTGACCAGATTATTATGGGTCGTTACAATCAAAACAAAATTCTTTTAGCATCAACAAACTATCCACTAGAAGCTGATAAAGAAGCTCTCCAAGCTAAGGCTCAAGAAAATTTAGATAATCCTTCTCACAGGAGAGAAGGTGAGTTTTCAGCAGAAAGCTTCACTCCTCTTGAGTCTCGTATGGATAGAAGAATTATGTCACGTCTAAAAGAAACAGCAGAGTTCTTAAGTTTAACTGGAAACGATTTCAGAGAGACTCATCTAAACCCATGACCTGCATCCTTAAACAGTTAAGAAGCTCAAAACAAGAAGAGTGGCTCCCTTTTCTTACTATCGAAAACGGAGAGCCAATTCCTAATAAAAAAGATTTTAGCTGTTGCGGAGGGAATGGGTACTACTTATTAAATGAAGAAAGTCTTTCAGTTAATTCTTGTGAACTAAAAAAAAGATTAGCAAAAGTTCGTATTCTCCTTGAGTCGTTTCAAAACACTTGGGAAAAACCTTTTCAACCACCAGAACTTGCAACAAAAGAATTCAGGCTTTATTGGAACTGGTTCATTCACTATACGCATCGTCTAGTTTACAAAGGATATTTCTTAAGAGACACTACTTCTTATAAAGCTTGGGCTCTTGCTCTTATGGGGATTTGGCGCCTAGGGCTTGACTGTTTTGTCTATAATTTAAAAAAACATCCCATCACAGATTTTCTCACTTATATTAATCAGTTTGATGCAAATCTTTCTCCTGTTATTTTTTTAGAAGTAGAAGATGGTTTTCAAAATCTTCAGAAAAGAGAAGAGCTGAGTTATATGATTTCCTGGTGTGAAAAACACCTTGCTCCTCTTTGGATTATCAATCAAACAAAGGAAGAAAAAAAATTATTTCTTACAAGTGATAATCGCATTCTTAACATGTTCCAAACTCGTATTCAGAAAACAGAAACTAAACCTTTTACAAAAAATCTTGAACAAGACAGCTTGTCAAAGCTTTCTACACTTTGTATTATGAAAACCGATCATCACTAAGACATTTTTATAAAGAGCCTTCTTTTTTAGGAGCTTAATTTATGTTTAAACTGATTTTTGGCCTTACTGTGCTATTTTCTTTCTCACTCAAAGCTCATGAAAAATTTCACTACTACACTTTCTATAAAAATACAAAAAAGATCTCACTTTGCTTTGAGTTTAACTCCTCACAAAAACCTGAGTTCTCAAAAGCTCAAAAAGAAAGAAACATCTTTGGTACCTTTTTAAAAAAAGATGGGCCTTGCCCAACAACAAGAGCTACTGTTTGCAAAGAAACTTTTGAAGGCTCTCCTAATGGCTTCAAATACTACGAGGGAAACGAGGCAAACAATACTAATGTGATCTATTTTCTTTTTGAAAGAATTAAAACAAGTACATTCGTTTTTATTGACAACCTTGAAGACTTTTCCCTAGAAGAAAAAAAAGGCATGAAGCTGTATTTAAAATCTAAGTATTGTAGTGAAGGGACCTATGTGGATTATAACCCTGATTATTAAATCTAACCGCCTACAACTCTAATGATACGGAAAATAGCATCCTAGAAATTTTCTATCCTTTGTCTATAATACATCCTCGATCAATAAACTTAAGTGTGACCCCATAAAAAGGATAGAAACATGATGCGTATAGAAAAAGATAGTTTAGGAGAAGTTCAAGTAGCCTCTGATCGTTACTGGGGAGCTCAAACTCAGAGAAGTCTAGAAAACTTTAAGATCGGCTCGCAACGCTTCACAAGAAGCATGATATGGTCCATGGGACAAGTCAAAAAAGCTTGTGCAGAAGTGAACACAGACCTTGGAAAACTTTCTCCTGAAAAAAGAGATCTTATCAAGAGAGCTTGCGATGAAGTGATCACAGGAAACTTGGACGATCACTTTCCTCTTGTCGTTTGGCAAACAGGGTCTGGGACTCAAAGCAACATGAATGCTAATGAAGTAATATCGAATAAAGCAATCGAGTTTGCTCATGGAAAATTAGGCTCTAAAAATCCAATTCACCCAAATGATGATGTCAACAAATCTCAGTCTTCTAACGACGCTTTTCCTACTTATATGCATTTAGCTTGTCTAAAAGATTTAGAAGAAAAACTTTTCCCTGCTCTTTCTGAAATAAAAAAATCTTTTGCTAGCAAAATAGAAGAATTTAAAGATGTCATTAAAATCGGACGTACTCATATGATGGACGCGACTCCACTCACACTTGGACAAGAAATGAGTGGTTATCACGCGCAATTAGAGGGTTGTGAGAAGTTTATCAGGCAAGCAAGAGAAGCTGTTTGTGAGCTCTCTCTTGGGGGGACAGCTGTTGGAACAGGGCTAAACTCTCACCCAGAGTTTGGAGCGCGTGTAGCAGCAAAGCTTGCAACGCTAACAGGGTTCCCAGTTGTGACAGCTCCTAATAAGTTTGCGGCTCTTGCTTCTCATGATCCTCTTGTGGCTCTTAGCTCAAGTCTCAAAGGCTTGGCTGTCAGTGGAATGAAAATAGCAAACGACTTCAGGCTTCTTGCTAGTGGTCCGCGATGTGGACTCGGAGAGTTGCGCCTTCCATCAAATGAACCAGGAAGTTCAATCATGCCAGGAAAAGTTAATCCAACTCAGTGTGAAGCTCTGTCTATGGTGTGCGCTCAGGTTATGGGGAATGATACAACTGTCAGTATTGCTGGAAGCCAAGGGCACTTAGAACTCAACGTGTATAAACCTGTCATTATTCATAACGTGCTTGAGTCTATAGATCTTCTTTCAGGTGCTCTCAGAAGTTTTAAAGAGAAATGCCTTGATGGGCTTGAGGCTGATAAAAAACGAATAAAAGAGAATCTAAACAACTCTCTTATGCTCGTAACTGCCCTTAATCAAGTTATAGGCTATGACAATGCTGCTAAAATAGCAAAAAACGCTTGGGAGAAGGGTTTAACCCTCAAAGAGTCAACTTTAGAGCTAAAGCTTTTAAGCGAAGAGGACTTTGATAAGCATGTCAGGGCAGAAAAAATGATTAATCCCTAAAGCTAAGAGCTTTTTGGGATAATTAGACAGGCTACTTCGTAAGTTTAGATTCTTTGAAATCTACATGTTTTTTGACTTTTGGATCATACTTCTTAAGAAGGAGCTTATCCTTGCCTTTTAACTTGTTTAAAGTGTAGTAAAAACCAGTTCCAGCTGTAGAAACTAATTTGACTTTTTCACGTCTTGTTGACTTAGCCATTTTAAAAAACTCCGATAAATTCTAGGAAGTTAAGCGATTTGAGCCCGCTTTTTGTCTGTTTGATTCCTGGGATCATAGCAGGCTTAATGGCTTCTTTCAAGTTTTTTCAAGGGTTTGCTA
>JACCDV010004360.1_pt1 | contig 11547 bp, 10 predicted proteins | sample 7446131 | NCBI WGS metagenome assembly JACCDV01 (sample SAMN15323448, study PRJNA562643) | freshwater metagenome | isolation source: river surface water | place: USA:Blue River Watershed | collected 2017-08-17
AAATCCGCAAGGTCGAGCAGATCGTCAACGCCGAAATCCTGTCCAACGCGGCCTGCCAGGCCCGCGTGATGGACATCGAATCCGCCCAGAAAACCGGCGCGATGATGCTGTTCGGCGAAAAGTACGGTGAGATCGTCCGCGTGCTGACCATCGGTTCGTCCCAGGAACTGTGCGGCGGCACCCACGTGAAGGCGACCGGTGACATCGGCTTGGTCAAGGTGGTGGCCGAAAGTGGCGTGGCCGCAGGTGTGCGCCGCATTGAAGCGGTCACAGGTGCCAACGCGCTGGCTTATCTGCAGCAACTGGAAAGCACCGTGGCCGAGGCCGCTGGTGTGCTCAAGGCCCCCACCGCTGAACTGACGAACCGCATCGGTGCAGCGCTGGAACAGATCAAGACCCTGGAAAAGGAAGTGGCTGCACTCAAAGGCAAGCTGGCGTCTGCACAAGGCGACGAACTGCTGGGTCAGGCCGTGGATGTGAAGGGCCTGAAGGTGCTCGCCGCCCAGCTGGAAGGCGCCGACGCCAAGACCTTGCGCGAGACCATGGACAAGCTCAAGGACAAACTCAAAACCGCTGCCATCGTGCTGGCGGCCGTGGACGGTGGCAAGGTGCAGATTGCCGCGGGCGTGACCGCCGACAGCGTGGGCAAGGTCAAGGCCGGTGAACTGGTGAACTTTGTGGCCCAGCAGGTGGGCGGCAAGGGCGGCGGCAAACCTGACATGGCCATGGCTGGCGGCACCAATGCCGACGGCCTGCCCCGGGCTCTGGCCAGCGTGCAAGGGTGGGTGGCCGAGCGGGTGTGACCGCTGTCTTCATGTCAGGCTGAATCTCAAAGCCGCAGTGCTCAAAACACTGCGGCTTTTTGATGCATTGCTGGGCAGCAACAGTTCTTGCCTAGCGCAGGTTGGCACCCAAGTCATCGCTTCACCCAACGTCCCAGCGGTGCCTCCACCCAGCGTTCAAACGCCCACCCGAGCAGCACACTCACGCCCCACACCGCTGTAAACAGTGCCACCCCGGCCACCGCTCCGTGCAACTCCAGCGCCGCGAACAGCGCGTTGCCCAGCAGCAGCACCGGGAAGTGCACCAGAAACAAGGCGTAGGACGACCGCCCCAGCGTGTGCAACCCGTTTTCCAGAAAGCGCGGCAGCGGCCGGTTCCATGTCATTCTTTGTGCGGTGGCCAGCCACAATGCCACCGCCAAGGCCAGTGCCACGCGGTGCCGGAATTCCAGCAGCAAGGCCAGCGCCCCCAGCAGGGTGATCGCGATCATCCATCCCCGTTGCACCCAGGCCTGTGGCCATTGCGCAGACCAGCGTGCCATCACGCCCAGGCCATAAGCGCCAAAAAAGTAGATCGACCAGTCGTCCAGTCCGGGCGCGCGGTTCCACCACAGCAAGGAGCCCGCCGCGGCCCCCAGCACCAGCACCTGGGCCGGCCGTGCGTGTCCGCCGCGCTGGCCAAGCCATAACAGCAACGCCAGCAGCGCGTGCAACTGGAAGTCGATGGCCACGTACCAGATGCCGGCTGACAGGGCTTCTACCCCCATCACCTCTTGCAAAAGCAGCGCGTGGGCCAGCCATTCGTCCAGCGATGGGTGTTCAGGCACCAGGTCTGCGCTCAACCAAGGGCGGGACACGGCCGCCGCCGCCATGGCCAATGCCAGTGCGACCACGAAGGGCGGGGCCAGCCGCAGGTAGCGCCGCCACAGGCTGTGCCCCAAGGCTGACGCGTCACCGGCCATGGCCGGCATCAGGCTGTGCACCGCCAGGTAGCCGCCCAGCACGAGGAACACCTGCACCGCCATGCGGCCGTAGCCGTAGAGCCAGTCCATCAGCACGGGCGCAGCGTGGTGCATGGCATCGGCCACTGGGCCGTAGGCCGACAGGTGATGCAGCACGATGATTTGCGACGCCAGCACCTTCAGTGCGTCGATCCCGGGTTGGCGGGCGGTGGTCATGGGTTGTGGGGCCAGCGCAGTGCGCGGGCACTCTCAAAGCGCCGGGGGGCGCCGGTCACCGGATCCGTGAATGCGATGGCCTGGGCCAGCAATTGGAGTGGGTCGGCAAAATCTTCTGCCTCGCCCGGGGCGCGCCGCACCACCGGGTAAAACTGGTCGCCCGCCATCGGCAGGCCCAGGCCGTTCAGGTGCACCCGCAATTGGTGGCGCTTGCCAGTCACGGGCGTCAGGCGGTAGCGCGCCCAGTGGCCTCGCTGCTCCAGCAGCTCGATGTGAGTTTCGCTGTTGTCGGGCCGGCCTTCCTGCGGCGCCGCTTCCCGCATTTTGTAGAAGGCGTCCTCGCATTCCAGGATGTGGCTGCGGCGCGTGATCGGCCAGGTCAGGTGCGGCGCGGCCGGGGCGATGGCTTCGTAGGTCTTGTCGATCTGCCGCTCGCGGAACAGTCGCTGGTAAGCGTCGCGGTCGGTCGGGCGCACGCTGAACACCACGAGCCCGGCGGTTTCGCGGTCGATGCGGTGCAGCGGGCTCAGGTCCGGCAGGTTCAGGCGCTTTTTCAGGCGCACCAGCAGGCTTTGCTGCACGTAGCGCCCGCCAGGCGTCACTGGCAGGAAGTGCGGCTTGTCGGCCACCACCAGATGCTCGTCCTGGAACACCACCGTTTCTTCGAACGGAATGGGCGGCTCCTGCGGTAGCGCGCGCCAGTAGTAGATGCGGGCACCGTTTTCGTAGGGCGCGTCGGGCGGCAGGGGCAGCCCGTCATGGCCCACCACTTCGCCGGCCCGCAGGCGTTCCAGCCATTCGGCGCGCGGCACGCGGGGGAGCCGTTCGGCCAGAAAGTCCAGCAGCGTGTGCCAGGGCGGTACGCGCATGCGCGGCAGCGCCACGCAACTGGGCGAGACCCCGTCGCGCATGGGTATGGCGGCGTTTTTGGCGACGTGGGCCATGGCGATCCGTGTTGTGCGGTCAGCGGATGAAGCGGGCGCGCACCCGTAGGTCCGGCCCGACCTGCGTCACCTCGTGGAAGGCCAGCTTGGGGCCTTCGGCCAGCGCAGTGAACGGGCCGATGTTCGCCAAGCCGGCACCTGGGCCCAGCAGTTGGGGCGCCAGGTAGAGCAGCAGCTCGTCCACCAGCGCTTCGCGCAGGAAGGATCCGTTCAGCTTGTGGCCCGCTTCCAGATGCAGTTCATTCACGCCGCGCTGGGCCAGGTCCGCCAGCATCGCCGCCAGGTTGACCTTGGCGTGCGGACCCGAAGCTCCGTGGGGGCCAGGGCAGTCCAACACCGTGGCGCCTTGTTGCGCCAGCGCGCTGCGCTGGACGCGGTTGCAGCTGGGGTCGCTGGCGGTGTAAATCAGCACTTCACCGGGTGGCTGCAAGATGCGCGCAGACGGCGAGATGTCCAGCTTCGAGTCCACCACCACGCGCAGCGGCTGGCGGGAGGTGGGCACCAGCCGAACATCGAGCCGGGGGTCGTCTTCCAGCACCGTGCCAATGCCGGTCAGCACGGCCGATGCACGCCGGCGCCAGGCGTGCCCATCCGTTCGGGCGGCTTCGCTGGTGATCCATTGGCTCTCCCCGTTGGCCAGCGCGGTGGTGCCATCCAGTGACGCCGCGATTTTCAGGCGCACCCAGGGCCGGCCGCGCTCCATCCGGCTCAGAAAGCCGATATTCAATTCACGGCTTGCCATGGCCAATGGGTGTTGCGCCTCCAGCACATCCACCCGGATTCCAGCCGCACGCAGCCGTGCCAGCCCTTGGCCGCCGACCAGCGGGTTCGGGTCGGGTAGAGCAACAACGACGTGACCCACCCCAGCGTTGATCAGTGCGTCGCAGCACGGTGGAGTACGGCCGTGGTGGCTGCAGGGCTCCAGCGTCACGAGGGCGGTGGCATCGCGCAAATCGGCACCCGCCGGCTGGGCAGCGCGCAGAGCCATCACCTCGGCGTGCGGGCCACCGGCAGCCTGGGTGTGCCCCTCAAACACCTGTCCGTCGCGGGTGATGAGCCGGCACGCTACCCGGGGATTGGGGTCGGACAGGCCAACGGCCTGGGCGGCCAGCGCATCCAGGCCGTCCAGCCACTCAGGCGGGCAAGGTGGGGTCATGTGCGGCTGAACACCAGGTCCCACACGCCATGGCCCAGCCGCAGGCCGCGATTCTCGAACTTGGTCAGCGGCCGGTACTCGGGCTTGGGCGCGTAGCCACCCAGTCCGGCGTTGGCCGCGGTATTGGTCAGCAGGGGTTCGGCGGTCAGCACCGCCAGCATCTGCTCGGCGTAGGGTTGCCAGTCGGTGGCGCAATGGATGTAGCCGCCCGGCTTGAGGCGGCTCACCAGCTTGGCCACCAGCGGCGGCTGGATCAGACGGCGCTTGTTGTGTTTCTTCTTGTGCCAGGGGTCGGGGAAGAAAATGTGCACGCCGTCCAGAATCCCTTCGGGCAGCATGTGCTCGAGCACCTCCACCGCGTCGTGTTGCAGGATGCGGATATTGCCAATCTCCTGCTCGCCGATGCGTTTGAGCAGTGCACCCACGCCGGGTTCGTGTACTTCACAACACAGGAAGTTGTCGCTCGGCCGCACGCGGGCGATGTGAGCGGTCGCTTCGCCCATGCCGAAGCCGATTTCCAGAATCAGCGGTGCGCTGCGCCCGAATGCGGCAGGAGCATCCAGCACTTGCGGCGCGTAGGGCAGCACAAAGCGCGGGCCGAGGTCGGCAACGGCCTTGGCCTGGCCGGTGGTGGTGCGACCCGCCCGCTTGACAAAGCTCTTGATCGTCTTGGGGTGTGGCACACCAGCGGGGGCCGGGTGGGGCGTATCGGTCATGGGGGAGTCGGCGTTCGGGTTCACAACCCGGGATTGTAGGCACCTGCTCGACGGACAGACGCTTGGTCTCAGGTGTTGGTGTGGGCCGGCGCCACCCAGAGTGCGTGCCACTGGTGGGTCCACCTCTGCAATGCATCGTTCACGGGCCCAGATGCGCAGGCTAAGCCCAGCACGGCCGCCGCTCGATTCAGACAGGTCAGCGGATCGCTCAGGTCCAGAGCAGGCGCACCGTTTTGTTTGGACAGCTTCTCACCGCGTGAATCGCACACCAGCGGGGTGTGCAGGTAGTGCGGCGTAGGCAGCGCCAGCGCGCCTTGCAGCACGATTTGCCGTGCGGTGTTGTCGTGCAGATCCTCACCGCGCACCACGTCGGTGATGCCTTGTGCCGCATCGTCCACCACCACCGCCAGCTGATAGGCCCACAGCCCATCGGCGCGCTTGAGCACGAAGTCGCCCACCGCTTGCTCCACCCGTTGCTGTTGTGGCCCCAGCCGTCGGTCCGCCCATTGGGTGGCGTCCGGCCATCCCAGTTGGCGCAACACCGCGCCGGTGTGCAGCCGCCAGGCGCGAGCGGGTCGGCCTTTCAACCCCCCGCGTTCCGGACGGCAGGTGCCAGGGTACACCCGCTCGGCATGCCGTTCGTGGCTCCGTCCCTGGGCGGTCCATTGGGCCTCGATGTCTTTACGCGTGCAGGCGCACGGATAGGCCAACGTAGTCGCGACAAGGCGGTCCAGCGCTGTCTGATAACCGGACCCGCGTTGAGATTGCCAGACCGGTGGCTCGTCGCTGTGCAGCCCGCACGCGGCCAGTTGGCGCAAAATTTCATGGTCGGCCCCAGGCACGCAGCGCCCCTGATCCACATCTTCCAGCCGAACCAGCCACTGCCCGCCATGTGCCCGCGCATCCAGCCAGCTGGCCAGGGCCGCCACCAGTGAGCCGGCATGCAAGGGCCCTGTCGGAGAGGGTGCAAAGCGCCCCCGGTAGGGGAGCACCCCTGCCTTCATGCCATGGTCAGGGCCAGTTCCAAGCCCGACACAAATGCATTCTCCACCCGGTGCCCCAGGCACCAGTCGCCGCACAGGCCCAGACCCTGGCGCGCATCCCACAGGCAGGCCTCGCCCAGCGGCTGACTGGTCTGGGCATAACGCCAGCGGTGAGCGACCGCGTGGCTGGGCGTGGCCCGAATGCCGGTGAGCTCCGAAAATCCCTTCAACAGTTTGGCCTTGACACGTTCTGCATCGTCTTCCAGGTGTTCAGCGGACCATGCCGGGCTGGCTTGAACCGTCCAGCGCTCCACCGGCTCGCGGCCAGGTTTGCTGGTTTCGCGTGCCAACCAGGCAATCCGGTGGTGGTCGCCCCGGGCCACGTGCCAGCGTGGGCCAAAACCATTCAGTCCCGGTTGCATGGCCTGGGGGAAGGCCAGCATCAACGTCCAGCAGGGGGCCACGCTCACGCCGTTCAGTCGCTCGATCCAGGCGGGCGCCAGCGCGCTGGCTCTCAGCAGTTGCTGGGCCTGCGGGTGCGGCAAGGCCAGCACCACTTGGTCAAAGCCGCTGTGCACGGTTTGCCCGCCGTCCGGTGCTTCAGTCCGCAATTGCCAGCGTTGCGGCGCCAGGGCATCGGGTTCAACCCGTGTCACCAGCGTTTCAAACTTCACTGCCGCGTTCAGAGAGCCATTACCCAGCGGCTCGGCCCAGTGCTTGACCACCGCATTCATGCCTGGCGTGCCTACCCATTGGGTTTCACGTGACGGTGACGCGCTGGCCATGGCCTGCCCCATGGCGTCCAGCACGCGCACGGTATTGACCCGCCAGCTGGCCACCGGCGCGGCCGTGCTTTGCAGCGCTCGCTGGAACCGTTCGTCGCGCACAGTGAAAAACTGCGCCCCATGGTCAAAGCCGCCGAATTCGCTGCGGCGCGTGGCCATCCGACCACCCGCACCACGGCTCTTTTCAAACACCGTGACGCGGTGACCGGCCTGCACCAGCGTGCGGGCACAGGCGATGCCGGCCATGCCCGCGCCAATGACTGCGATGTGGCGGCTTGCGCTGGGTGGGGTAGGGCTGCGGCGTGTTTGACGGTTGACCATAAGGTGTGTGCTCCATGGACTGATGCACCACTGTAACCCAGTGGCCAAGTGGTGATGGGTGCCGCGATCAGCGGTTGTGGTGGGTCAGCAGGGCTTCTCGGGTACCCGGTTGAGCCAACTGGCTCAGCCACCATTCCAAAGCCCGGCCCTGCCCTGCAGGAGACCCCTTCCCGGTGTGCACCCGCCAAGCGTAAGCGGGCTGAATGATGCGCGGTGGCAGCGTCGTGGCTTTGGCGACGAGCAGGCCTGCATCCAGGTAAGGCTGCACCAACGGCAGCGGCAAGGAGCCGCATCCCAGGCCTCGCAGTTGAGCTTCCAGCTTGTGTTGCATGGTCGGCACGGTGAGGACGTCTTGTCCGGGCATCAGGCCAAAGGTGAGTCCGCCGCCACGCTGTGTGGAGTCGGCTACGGCCACCACGCGGTGGGGTTGGAGATCGGTGGGGGTCAGTGGGCCGCTTCTGGCCGCCAGCGCATGGTGCGGCGCGACCACGAACACAAACGTTACCTCGCCCAGCGATTCCGCCCGCAGTCCGGGCGGCGCGTTGCCGTCCAGAATCACACCCAAGGCCAGGTCGGCCTGACCCAGCATCAGCGTTTCCAGCGTGCCCGACAGCGTTTCAGTTCGCAGCCGCAGCCGTGTGGGCGCACCCAGTGCATAGAACGCTTCACACAGTTCAAAGAGTGTGCCGCGCGCGATCACCGCGTCGGCGCTGATGGTGAGCTGCGATTCCCAGCCGGTCGCGATGCGCTGCACCCGCTGTGCCAGCGCGTCCCATTCCTGCAGCAGGTGTTCGCCGGTGCGCAGCAACTCAGCGCCGGCGGGCGTCAATTGCGCACGGCGCGAACGGCGGTCGAACAGCAGCACGTCCAGTGCGTCTTCGATCTGTCGCACCCGGTAGGTCAAGGCGCTGGGCACCAAACCCAGTTCCCGGGCTGCGGCGGCCATGCTGCCGGTACGCGCCACCGCGCTGATCAGGTTGAGGTTGTCGGGGCTCAGGGCAGTGCGCTGCTTTTGCATGACGACGATATGGTTATTCAGTATTTTTGAATAATGCCAGCAATTTCCTGCGATGTCATCCGGCTCGCACACCGCTACAGTCAAGCGAATCAGTCATCACATGCTTGAGGAGTCCGACATGATTCGACGACGCCGATCCGAAGAGCGCGGGTACGCCGACCACGGTTGGCTCAAGAGCCATCACTCGTTCTCGTTTGCGGGGTATCACGACCCCGAATTCATGGGCTGGGGCAACCTGCGCGTCATCAACGAGGACCGGGTCGCGCCCGGCATGGGATTCGGGACCCACGGCCACCGTGACATGGAAATCGTCAGTTACGTGCTGTCGGGCAACCTGGCCCACCGCGACAGCATGGGCAACGTGCAAGGCATCCCGCCGGGCGACGTGCAGCGCATGAGCGCCGGTCGGGGCGTGACCCACAGTGAGTTCAACCATGCGCCCGATCAGACGACGCACTTCCTGCAGATCTGGATTCAACCGAACGCGACCGGCATTGCGCCCAGCTACGAGCAAAAAGCTTTCGCCTCCGAAGCCAAGCGTGGGCGGCTGTTGCCAGTCGCATCCAGCGACGGTCGCGATGGTTCGGTGACGTTACACGCCGATGCAACGTTGTACGCCGGCTTGTTCGACGGCACCGAAACCGCGGAGTTGGTGCTGCCGCCCGGGCGCAAGGCTTACGTGCACCTGGTGCGCGGGCGCCTCAACGTCAATGGTCACGATCTGTCCACCGGCGACGCGCTGATGATGCAGGATGAGTCACTGTTGCAGGTGTCGGCCGGCGAAGACGCCGAGGTGCTGGTGTTCGATCTCGCACCCTGAAATGTTTCATTCAAAGGAGTCAAAAATCATGGCAAACATTGTCGTCGTTTATCACTCGGGTTACGGTCATACCCAGCGGCTGGCGCAGGCCGTTGCCCAGGGCGCCGGGGCGGAACTGTTGCCGATTGACGCCGAAGGCAACCTGCCCGCCGATGGCTGGGCGCAACTGGACGCGGCCGATGCCATCGTCCTCGGCAGCCCCACCTACATGGGCAGCGTCAGCTGGCAGTTCAAGAAATTTGCCGACGCCAGCAGCAAGCCCTGGTACACCCAGAGCTGGAAAGACAAGGTGTTCGCCGGCTTCACCAACAGCTCGAACATCAACGGTGACAAGCTCTCTACCCTGCATTACCTGTTCACCCTGGCCATGCAGCATGGCGGCATTTGGGTCGGTAATGGCGTGAGTTACCACAACACCAAAGCTTCGCAGCGCGACGACGTGGCCTACCTGGGTTCGTCCAGCGGCGTGATGGGCCAGACCCCGTCAGATGCCGGAGCTGGCGAAATGAACCCCGGTGATCTTGAAACCGCGCGCCTGCTGGGCGAGCGTGTCGCCAGCCTGGTGGCACGTTTGCGGGGTTAACGCGCGTACCATACGCAGATGGAAATCATCACCCTGCTGCCCTGGGCCGACTGGCTGGCCCTGGGTGGTTTTTTTGGTTTGTGGGTTGGGTATGCCTGGTTTGCCACCGCTTGGGGCAAGCGTCGGCCCTCGCTGCTGGCCACCACCAACCGCTACCGCCGTTACTGGATGCGCCAGGCCACCTACCGCGATCCGCGCATGTTGGATGGCATCATCAATCAGGGGTTGTCGCAAACGCCAGCGTTTTTTTCGTCCACCGCCATTCTGGTCATCGGGGGCTTGTTTGCGGTGCTGGGTACCACCGAAAAGGCTTCGGAGTTGATGAGTGAGATTCCCTTCGCTCAGTCCACGCCGCTGGTGGTGTTCGAGTTCAAGGTGCTGGTGCTGATCAGCATTTTTGTGTATGCGTTTTTCCGTTTCACCTGGTGCATGCGCCAGTACACGTTCTTGGCACTGGTGATTGGCGCCATGCCCCCACCCGAGGACTTTGAAAGCGGCAAATTCAGCCGCGATGTGTTTGCGGACCGGGCTGCCGCCATGGTGGGCTCCGCCGCCGAGACCTTCAACGACGGCTTGCGGGCTTACTACTTCGCCTTTGCTGCGTTGGCGTGGTTTATTTCACCGCTGTCGATGGTGATTGCCACCGGGCTGGTGGTGATGATCCTGTACAGCCGCGAATTCCGCTCCGAGGTGCTGGCCATCCTCAAGGATTGAACGGCCGCCCTCGCCGGATCAGCGTCCCTACAATGCGGGCATGTTTGTTCATCTGCGCCTGCACACCGAATTTTCCGTGGTCGATGGGACCACCCGCGTCGACGAAATCGTGGAGGCCGCCGCAGCCGATGGCCAGCCAGCCCTCGCCATCACCGACCTGAGCAACCTGTTCGGCGCGGTCAAGTTCTACAAAGGTGCGCGCAGCGCGGGTGTCAAGCCCGTGCTGGGGGCCGAGGTGTTCGTGCAGGGCCTGGGGGGAGAAGTGGCGCCTGGTGCATCGGTGCACGCCCAAAGCCTGCCACGGATGCTGTTGCTGACGCAGAACAAGCAGGGCTACCTGAACCTGTGCGAATTGCTGGCCCGCGCGTGGACCCGCAACGTGGTCCGCGATCAGGCCGCCGTGAAATGGGAGTGGGTGCGGGAGCTCGGTGATGGCCTGATCGTTCTGTCCGGCGCTCACATGGGCCCGGTGGGTCAGGCGTTGCTGGCTGGGGATGAAGCCAAAGCCACCGACCTGGCGCTGCAACTGGCCGGCGCTTTTCCTCACCGCTTCTACATCGAACTCCAACGTGCCGGTCGTGCCGATGACGAGCGTCATGTGATGGCAGCGGTGCCACTCGCGGCGCGCTTGAAGTTGCCGGTGGTGGCGACCCACCCGGTGCAGTTCCTGGGCCCTGACGACTATGAAGCCCATGAGGCACGCGTCTGTATCGCCGAAGGCGAAATCCTGGGCAACCACCGGCGGGTGCGCAAGTTCACCCGCGACCAGTACTTCAAATCCAGCGCCGAAATGGCCGCGCTGTTTGCCGACGTGCCTTCGGCGCTGGCCAACACGCTGGAAATCGCCAAGCGTTGCAACCTGACGCTGACGCTGGGCAAACCGCAGCTGCCCAACTTCCCCATCCCGCCGGTCAACGGCGTGGTGATGTCGGTGGAGGACTACTTCCGCCACGTGTCGCACGAGGGACTGAAGGCGCGCCTGATCCATTTGTACCCTGACGAGACGAAACGCGAAGCCGAGCGTCCGCGCTATGTGGAGCGACTGGAATTCGAGCTCAACACCATCCTCAAGATGGGGTTTCCGGGCTACTTTCTCATCGTGGGTGACTTCATCCAGTGGGCCAAGGAAAACGGCTGCCCGGTGGGGCCGGGCCGGGGTTCCGGCGCCGGCTCGCTGGTGGCCTACGCGCTGCTCATCACCGACCTGGACCCGCTGCAGTACAACCTGCTGTTCGAGCGCTTCCTCAACCCGGAGCGGGTGTCCATGCCCGACTTCGACATCGACTTCTGCCAGACCAACCGCGACCGCGTCATCGACTACGTCAAGGACAAGTACGGCAAGGACGCGGTGAGTCAGATCGCCACGTTCGGCACCATGGCCGCGCGCGCCGCCATCCGCGACGTGGGGCGGGTGCTGGACTTCGCCTACGGCTTCTGCGACGGCATTTCCAAGCTCATCCCCAACAAGCCGGGCATGAGCGTGACGCTTCAGTACCCGCCCGACCCGCCCAAGGCCGGCGACAAAAACAACTACGCCATTGCCATGG
>JACCDV010798668.1_pt1 | contig 11546 bp, 15 predicted proteins | sample 7446131 | NCBI WGS metagenome assembly JACCDV01 (sample SAMN15323448, study PRJNA562643) | freshwater metagenome | isolation source: river surface water | place: USA:Blue River Watershed | collected 2017-08-17
AAAATATTAAATAAATTATTAGAATATTAATATTATTACATAGATGATATATAGGACGGGGGGAGAGTGCCTCACTCGGATGACCGCTTCTTGGAAGTAGAGTAGAAGAACATGACGATGACGCTGATGATGAGGACGGTGAGGAGGCAGAAGGAGAGTAGCCTTTTGTTGGTGTCCTGCTGGTACTGGTTGGCCTCTTCTAGTTCCTTCCTGCCCAGGCTGAGGTTGTCCTTGACTCTGCTCATGGTGTTGGCTGCGATGTTGAGCTTCATGCCATGGTCCAGGATCATGTTGCCAGTATCCTTGGCTATCTTGTTTATCTTGTTGACCAGGATCTCGATCTCGTTGATCTCCTGCTGGTCCTCCTCCAGCATTTTCCTGCGCAGCTAGTGCTTGTTGCTGGCCAGGATCTGTCCTGAAAGTTGCTGCTGGTTAATTTGGTTCATTTCGATCTGGCCCTCCATGTTGCTGTGCTTCGAACGCTCGCTCTTCATGAACTCCATCTTCTTCTTTAACTCCTACGGCTGGTGCGAGTTTATGAAGTCCTTATTCATCTGCTTTATCCGCTCCAGAAGAGCCGACTCTTCGTCGATCTCCGCAAGCGAAATCTGCAACTCGTTGTAATACAGATTTGCCTTCTCGTATTATGCAAGGAGGGGTGCTAGGTTTCGTACATTTGTCTATGAGAGAATGTCTGTTTTGAGGGACCTTAGTTTTTCGATGGAGGCCTTGATGGAGCCTCCCAGTTTTTAGAGTTTCCTCTCCTTTTCGCCGATGTTGATGGCGTTTTTAAGTTCGATGTAGGTAGGACGGTTCCTACGCTACTGTTCCAGACTCATCATTGTTGGTTCAAATAATGAATGTCAGAATTAGTGAATTAAGAAGGGATATGAAATATAGGGATGAGTGGTATGTATATGTTAAAAAGAGTTAGTTGTGAGTATAAATTTAAATGTTTTTGATTATTTTATTATTTGATTAATGTCCACAGCTGAGAGGAAGGCAGTGATAAAGCACGCAGACATGAACGAGGAGATGCAGCAGGATGCGATCGACTGCGCCAACGTTGCCCTGGAAAAGTTCAACATTGAGAAGGACATTGCGGCCTACATCAAGAAGGAGTTCGACAAGAAATACAACCCCACCTGGCACTGCGTCGTGGGCAGGAACTTCGGCTCCTACGTCACCCACGAGACCAAACACTTCATCTACTTCTACATGGGACAGGTCGCCGTCCTCTTGTTCAAGTCAGGCTGAATGATCATCCTAATCCTCTAACATTATCCCCAACCCTCACTATCACCACACACCCACACACCCCGCCCTCCTCTATTCTTCCCTCCTTTTGCTTTATAATGAGGGATTAGGAGCGCATTTTTAAATTTTGAGTGAGAAGATATGACGTATTGGACTAATGGCTGGTACACATACGTGTAATAGGGCGGTAAATAGTTGATTAAATATTGAATACAGTGGATCACTCTTTTGTCTCTTGCTTCTTCTTCTCCTTCTTTTGCTCGGCCTTCTCCATCGACAACTAAATAACACACTGCTTACTGCAAGCAAATCCAGAATGGGTTGGTATTTTATGCCGTTTTCGGTCTTGAATTGGGCCTCGTCGACAGGCAGTCCAGTCAATGCAGTTGTTTTTCCCTTAGTGATCATCACAGTATATTTGAACTGGGCAACGTAGTTACCAGGTTTTTCAGCCAAAATAGGGAAGGGGACGAGTAGCTCGTGCTCGAGGCATTATTTGATTCCGATTCTGGCAGTGATGGGGTCTTCGAAGGAGTTGAGACTGAAGCAGAATGAGGGATAGCGATCGAGCACTTAATTGAAGAACTGCCTGCTTTGCTTGATCTTGAGGTTGTATGATCGGTCAAGGGCTCTCTTGTACACTGTGCATCTCACGTCACTCTCTTTAGGCTTGCCCTCCCCACTGCTCACAAAGACATCAAGTGCAAACACATCGTGAATTGCGAACTCTTGGGGGTCTACTCTTTGGTCAAACGTCTCCTTGTTTATAATCACCTTGTTGCCGTCGATCAAGTGCTTCTTCAACTCGTGTGAAAGCACACCTTCCACAGGATTGACTTGGTAGGCCTCACAGACTTTATGGATCACGTCAGTAACTTCATTGTTAAGGCGGCCAGGTTTGAGTAACCTGAGGGAGGCTTGGGCAGCCTTATAGGCAGCAAGGATGACATCAGCCTTTTTGCCAGTAATGGGCGCATTTTTGTCAGACTGAATGACGAGAGTGTGAGCGACGAAGGCAGGGAATCCATCAATATGGGCACCTAGTTAAACCTTGACAAGATCGCCTTCTTTGATGGTGGTGGAATCCTCTTGCAGGGGAGCATTGTATGCGCAAACTTCGTTGACAGATATGGAGGTAGGGAAGGCAATTCCTTTGAAGGTTGGCTTCTTGTTATACACTTTGGAGAGTTCCTCGTAGATTTGACTGTCTGACCATAGGCAGAGGTCGAATATCTTGGAACCCACTGCGATCTTTTTGATAAGTTTGGCGAGCACATCTGAGTAGTGAGGGAATTACCATTGACGATTTTGGCTGAGATCTGATATTTCTCGATGACTCCAGGAGTGGCGAGGGTTTACTCTTCTTATCTTTCCATATTCAACAACTATAGGACAAATTAAAATGAGCTTAATATTTATTTAATTAATTAAGGGAGAATACCTTGGGCCTTCCCTTTCCTTTTCCCCTCCTCCCTTTTCCAATATAATTCGTTAATTATTTTAATAGTAAAAGATGAATGAGTAAATTGAGAGTGAGGCACTCTTTTCCAACCTAAGCGAGGCCAACCCCAGACAACTCAGGCAGGTTATCGACGTACTCATCAATAAGAGCCGAGTGCTGATTCACAACCTCGAATAGACCTGGGAAAAGCTGTAGCAGAGCGAGAAATAAAAGCTATTTTGGAAATAAAATTACTACCACCTGAGGGAGTCCTGCTAGAAGTATGTTGAGCGTAATGGCATGGTGCCCTTCGACTACATTACTTCCCTCGAGGAGGAACTCAAGAAATAGAAAGTCTATAAGTCTTGCCTTTAAGAAAAATTCAAAGTCATGCATCCCTAATCCATCAGGAATACCCACAGGGCTGATAGAGGCCCAAAGGAACACCCATGGAGGGAGTAGGAGAAGGATTTTTCCACTTTTCATAAGGACATTAACAAATCTAACTCTACGACCCTGCTTAAGGAGAGCCCCAACTCAGCAAAGCTGCAGAGCAAGCATAAGATTGGTCCTAAGAGCATTGAGTTTTTTAAATTCAGATAGAACAAAATGCAGCCATGATCTATACTCAATTTTTATCAACAAACAGTACTCAATCATTTGTTCTCACTTGGACCATCATCTTTCGGCTTCTCTTATGTCTTACTATTAGCCTGTTCGTCTTGCGCTTTTTCGATGGGCCGGTAGATGAGTAGGTCCTCTCCTTTCATAATTCGTTAATACTTCCAAAGGATGAATTGCTCAAGTGTAAAATTTGTCAATTCCATGTTTTAGTAAGTGCTCTTTTTAAATTACTTTCTTAGCTTGCCGAGCACTATTCTTCTTGAAATGTGAGGGTGGATAAAGTGTCTCTTTGGCTTGTCTTTGAAGTATTTGTTGATGCCAACCACTCCATCCTCATAGTCTCCAAACAAGAGCAAACTAATTTGCTTCAGTTCCTCGAGCGAGCAGGAAGACACACTGAATGTTTGAGGGTCGAGAGGGTTGGCTTTGAAGTGCTAGATCGATTGCTTTTGACGCTATATGGACTAAAGTTGGTGCGACTAATGGAGAGTATCAAGGCAGAAATAGGAGGGGACTTTTGAGGGGTAGGTGAGTATGAAGAAGAGGAGGAGTGGGGGACTGAAGGGGAGAATATTGATGCCAATGATGTACTTGAACTTCGATAACTATTATATCACTTTTCGCTTTGTTTACTCCTCCTCCTTCGTCAAAGTGCCCTTCTCTATCTTCTACTTAGTATACAGCCTCTTATATTCTTAGAGATCCTTCTTTATCCCAATAAATCCCTATTTGCCGATTAGGCGTGCCTGCTTAGAATACATCAAAGCCTTTTGAAAGAAGGACTTTCCGTGACTCTGCTCGATCTAGTCCAAGGCTTTCTTACTGATGTAAGCGAACCGAGGTGAAGCAGTCCGAAGGATTGAAGTTGAAATCTTATTTAGAATCATAACTAATTGGTTAATAAAATGATGATGGGAGTAATCAAGTTTGCTTTAACGAGGCAAGGCTCCTATCTTTATTCCTTAAAACCCAAACCATCTTAATAAAATCATGAACTTCTTCTCAATCAGCAATAGCCGCCCCTTTGGCTTTGTACATTCCACCGCCAAGTTCTTGCATAAGCATTCAATCCAGGGATGAACAATAAATGCTTGCATGAAGATGCTCGAAGACGTGCTGGATGCATTCTTGAGAAGATGATTAGCGTTGGCAGCTATCCGCCTGGCCTTGGCTTCCACTTTATCAGATAGAATGTGAGTAAGTATATTGCTCGAGTTGACCGGATTCCTCCTCCCAAAGTGTAAAATATCTTCCTTTGCTATGGCTTGGCTTAAGCTTTGGAAGTTGTCCTCAAAACTCTCATCTGCACCCACAATGATACCATAATGATTCCCCGTCCATTTCATCCTCTGCTGCCCAAAAGTATAATGCAAAGAGGAGGTACGCCTGCTTACTATGAGCTAACCGGCAACTAGAAATGGCAGATCACCAAAGAATCCCTTGAGTTTGCTTATGAATCATTGATTTGTAAGGGGAGAAGTATAAAAGCAATAGTGGTGGTCAATCCGGGAAATCCAAGCGGCATCTCTTTGAGTATGAATTCTATTGCTAATGTGTTGTAGTTCGCAGTAAAGAGGAAGCTTGTGGTCATAGCTTAATAAGAATACCCACATAAGATATTTGCAGAATTCAATAGTAATCAGTCTTTTCTTGGGGCTCTATCACAGATGTCGAGCTAGATAAGGTAGTAATGCGAACTTGTATCAATACACTCGGTTTCAAAGGCACTCGCATTTCAAGCCTCCTACATTTACTTTCATAATATTGCTCCTCAAACCATGGACGAGCTCATAAAAATACAGTCCATGGGAGCTTTTGGTAGCAGTCTCAGCCAACTAATGGTAGAACTCAAAGTAAACCCTCTTCAATAGTCTTCCTAATAGACTCAAAGTCTCATTAGGTCTGAGGAGGAGGAATATATCAGAGTAAAAGTAGCCAAAGGCAAGATATTGAGTAAGGCATTGGGTTAAATGTAAAAAATTAGCGTGGTTTCTTAATAAGCAGCAAAATATGTGTATTGTGAGGTGATGGTGCCTTAGAGGGTGAGGAAAGTGCTAGGGTGTGGGGGTTTGAGCGTTGATAAATTTTATTGTAATGAAGCTAATAAAAATACTGGAACCGCCTTGATTGCGGGAAGTTACTTTGGGGAATCAGGAGAAGGAATTGGATTTAGGATGTCGCCTTCGATCATGGCCCAATAACATCTCCAAAAGTCTTTGCTACTACTAAAAAGCTTCAACAAACAGTTTCACTAATATTATAAGAAATGATTCTAATTAGCGTATTTTATTATAATGAGTCGGGGATGGATCCAGGAAAGGGAATCAAGCATGGTGGTGGGGTTTGATAGGGTGTTGTATTTTGTTGTGGTGGTTTATTGGGTGAGGTGCGATACATTGGAGATTAGATTATATAAAGATAATACAATGAGTGGTCTTTTCGATGTGGTTGCCAACCAATTCCAGAGCAATACGCAGTACGAGAAGTTCATCAAGGAAAGCTAGAAGGAGTATGATGTCAAAATCTACCGCCTCTCCAATTTCACACAAACGCAGGCCAAGGCTATCCACTCCGAACTATAGGCCAAGTAGGTTTGCCACTATGTAGGTACGAGGACAAGACGCTGAGTGCACTTCCGAGCGGGTGGTACGAGAACGAGAGGCGGCTGTATGTTTGGTTTATTATCTGTTTCATCCATTATAAGGGGATTGACCCTGTTAAGTTCATTGACGGGTGCGAGAAGTACTGGCGGAACATCAGCGAGGCCTTCTGGGGCAAGGAGGTCTACTTCTTGAAGTACCAGCTGCTCAACATCTTCAAGATCAAGGGCAGGACCATCTGGAAGGCAGAAGAGGATTAGTTCCTCCTCAAGGCCTTCAAGTAACTCTCTCAACATCCAGAATGCACTAGTTCGGAGAATGGAACGAAATCGCCAAGACTTTCTACCATTAGTCCAGCGAAAAGTACTTCAAAACTCCCAAGCAGTGCAGGGAGCGGTGGCAGAACCATCTCAACGTCTAAGTCAAGAAGGGAGAGTGGACCTTGGAGGAGGACCTGGTGATTTTCAGGGAGGTGAGCGATAAGGGGACAAAGTGGGCGTATATTGCAGGGCAACTAAACCGAACTCGTACCGAGCACATGATAAAAAACAGGTACAAGTCGTTGGTGGGCAAGATCGTAAACGAGCGTAAGGTAGAAGAAAAGGAAGCAGTTACGATAATATTGGAGCAGATAGTGCAGAGATTGGAGGGAGGGAATAAGGAGAAGAGGGCGAAGAGAAGTTTGTAGGATGAGGTGGGATCTATCGAGAAGGTTGAGTCCGAAATCATGGAGGAAAGCGAGATCATTGAGCCTGAGGAATAGGTGAGCAAGAAGAGCATGAGCAAATCGAAGAAGATCACTAAGAAATAGAAATAATCGATTTCTAACTACAACAATAAGGGGAGTAATTTGTTTAATGCGAATCGTTCAGTTAATGAGGGCAACATGGGGAGCATGAACTAGCAAAGCCAACTATTCAAGATCAATCTCTTAGATGAGCCAGACTTAAAGTTTACTCATCTCTTCAGGTTTGAGCTGGATCAGCAAAGCAACATCTTCAAAAACTTCAACCTCAATAACTTCTCCAGGTACGAGGATAAAAACGATGGGGAAAGCTTGAGGAAGAGCTAAAGGCCGGAGAAGAAGGAGGAGAACCCCAGCATATTCTTTGAGTCCTCCAGATCAAAGAAATCCAACAACTCCATCAGGAACAACAGTATGGTCGGCCAGTACCTCTCTTGAATAATAGATTTTATACCCATCCCACTTTCTAGAACATATTATATAAATAGTACTAAACACATTGATAAAAATTAATTAGGTAGATAATAATGTCGTCTTTTAAGCGAATCCTACCCCTCCTCAACCGCATCGTCGTCCGTAGACTCGAACCCTAAACCAAGACCAAAACTGGAATCATCATCACCAAAACCTAGTCTGCCCAACATGGAGTTGTTGTCTAGGTGGGCCCTGGAAGCCGTGCTGACAATGGCACCCTCATCCCCTTGACTGTGAAAGTCGGCGACACTGTCCTTCTTCCTGAGTACGGAGGACAGAAGATCAAGCTGAATGAGCAATAGCTGTACATATACAGAGACTCTGAGATTATTGCCCGTGTGGAGTGATTGTTGAATAGCTTATTGATTGATTTTATGTTTGGGTGATATTAGCATTTGAGGATCATAGGTCATTATTGAGGACTTTGCTGACTGGCTCGATGGTCTGCAGCATGAGCATCTTCATGTTGGGGTTGGCCCTCATTTCCTTTAGTAAGCTCTTTAGCATCAGGTTCTATTCCTACAGCTACAGGTTCCTCTTTCTCTGCCCCTTCTCCCTCTCCTACAACTAGCTTATCTTCTTCTGCTGAAGCCTGTCTCTTTCTTAGAGTTCGGCAATGCGCTTCTTGAAGGTCTACACTTGCTCGACTGCATTCCTCTTCTTCTCCTGGTTGAGCTTGGCGCTCTCTCTGTTCCTGCGCACGCATTGGCATTTTTTGCAGTTGCACCTTTCGTCGCCATTGAAAGGACACTTGTTGAAGAGTTTAGTCATTTCGTTGGTGTAGAAGTTGGTCTTGGTGATTTCGCTGCGAACTAGCAGCTAGTTTCTGAATGGCCTTTCCTCAAAGAGCAGAGCTTCAGACCTGGCGAGTAGGAGGAAGATAGTGAGGGTGGGCTCAATAGGTTTAGATTGGATCTGCGCTAAGAACTCTTCCCTTTGCAGGTAGTCTTTGCTGGTGAAGATGGAACCGGCAATGTAATTGACCACATCTGCTGACGCTTATTTGTTTTTGGACATCATTACTGTCTTCACTGATTCTTATAAAAATTTGCCTCTTTCCTTGTTGCCTTTGAATTGTTAAATGTTGCGGTTGATGATGGTTTCAGAAGTGGATAGTGCCTTGCCAATAGAATCGATCATGTGGGTAAGTTTTTATTTAAAGACCTTAGATTAGATGGTAAAAAGTCCTCCTCCATAGAGGTGATAAACATTGATGGGGAGGAACTGCAAGTACTGATTGGAAGAAAGTATCTTATAGAAGGCAACAAGTTTTTAGAGATGGACGTAGTTGGTATTTTCGGAGAGAAGGGAGAAGATGAAGGGGAAGAGGGAGGCCTTGAAGACCAGAGAGTAGCTGATTTATTAGTAGAGCTTCTAGGAGTTGGCAGAGACAAAGGCTTTCTTTTATATAATGGAGGCTAAAAGCTTAAGGAGGGAGTATTTGAGAGGGGTAGTGAGAGGGTTGTTGATGTGGGGGAAGTTTTGAGGTTGGTTGTAATACATTTCTAGGTTACGGAAGGGTTACTCTTTGAGAGGGTGTAATAGAGGCTGAGGATGAGTTTGAGCACATAGGGGAAATCAGTAAGATACTGCTCAAACTCCCCAATCTACACCTGCTCGTTACTCCCCAGGATTCTTTTGCACTCTTCCTCGAGATGATCCTGGTAGTCCTCGTAGCTGTTTTGGAGGATGGGGTTGAATGAGGCCCTGTGGATGTGATCCATAAGCAATTGTTTTATTATTTAATTACTATGACGATTAACAACATAATCCCTTCATTAATCAACAAGAAACGACCAATCAAATTTTATACAGTTAATTAATTATATCTAATTAAATGAGGTATTTAATTTGCTAGTCCTATAAAGACTATTACTTCAAAATTGAGCAAAGATGAGATCTCAACACCTCAGGAAAAGTAAGAGCTTCACTTCCTTTAACACTCATCCCCTTAACCACCCTCATCAGTTCAGGTAACTCACTAAGGGCATTCCTCACTCAAAAATTGTGTCCATTAAGCGTACCAGTCAAGATAAAAGTTTCTCTGACTCTGAGTCCTCTGACCAATCCTGCCTTGAGAAAAAGTATTATCGCTGCGGCTGCATCACCTAAGCACAAGGAACATGCCATCACAGTCAATACCGGGACTACTTGGCTGAGATGAGAGAATAGAAGGCGAGAAGGAGGGAGAAAAGAAAGCTGAACGAGAGCATGATGAACATATAGGGTGATAAAATGAATTCAGACTAAGTGGGGGAATTATAAATTTTTACTCCTAAGAAGTAAGGGCCTCTCGATCGGATAGTGGAGATCAACGAGTCAGCTGAATACTCTAAGAAGAAGAGCTACAACTCGATCAGCATAGTTGTTGGGGGGAAGAAGTACTACAAGACATTGGGGAGCAAAGAGTAACTACTATATTGCTTTACCCTCTTATCTCAAATGCTCTAGCAGTGATGGTCTACACTTATTATTTATTCACAGCATCACACAGTTGAAGATTAGCTAGCCAAAAGGGTCTCTTCCCTTTGCTTCCCGGGGCGATACAGCACATAATGCTGGAAACAAAATAATAAGTCATAGGCCACAGTGATGAAAGCCAGGATCACCTTTGTGAGGTTGAGTCCGTTCTGAACAGAAAGTCCTCCACTTGCGAAAGAAAAGGCTGCCCCAACGAGGTCAAGCAGTATGTTAAAGATTGACCATCCTTTGGTGCTTTTCCTTTTGAAGTTCCAGTAGGCAGCAGGGGTGTATTTGGTGAGAGTGATGACAAGTTTGCAGTAGCCCATCACAGTGATGGGGTTCCAATACTCGTACCATTAGATAACTTTTGCCTACTTGACATATGATTTACTTGATATAGTGCAGCCTCAGTGCCCACGATGGCCCAAAGCACAACCGAAATCAATAAGGCAGGCATGGTCACTCTGTTATTCCCTCTCTAAGTTAGTCAGTCAGTTACCTCGTAAATGCAGCACTGTATGACTTCGATAATAATCATGAGCATGGAGTGGTATACGAAGATGAGGTCGGCAATGACCACAGTGCCTGCCCCTCCAAGAGTGCTAAAGTATCCGATCGACGAGTAGAGGGAGTAGAAGGTGTAGCCTGATGCATTGAGGAGCAAGTAATCGAGGGAAAATCCTTATACTCTTGGGTTATGAGGGGAGATACGATTTGAGTTTGTAGTTTTCGTAGAGCTGTCCGTAGAAGGAGACGCACCATGCAGTAGTATATATGATGGAGGCGACGAAGGGCCAGGTTTACTCTTATTATCCTTGCAGCATTCAATGATTATATGGAGTTGATGATATAAAAATGAAGTCACTTTTCGAGTGACCAGTAGCGATGGTCATACTTGATCTTCTCCCTCAGTCCGAAGTAAGATTGGTTGTGGATGTGCTTGTACCGCTAGTTTCGGTTTACTTGGTACAACTAGTGCTTCTGCTTCTGCACGAACTATGCCTTGAGTAGCTTTTCGAGGTTGGAACTCTCTGTCTTGATTCTGCCCAATCGTTTGTCCTTCTCCTTGAGCACGCAGAGCTCCTTTATCTTGAGGAGGTTGTACCTCCTGGTCCTGATCACGGGCACGAACTCCTCCCTGCGCTGCAAGGGGGAGGACTTCTGCTCGATCCTGGGAAGACTTATATTTATTTGGGAGTCGTGCAGCATTTAATTATAAAAGTCAAACTAATAAAAATACACAGTCATATGAATTGCACGCTGGTCTAGGAGGCAGCCTCGTTGTTCTCTTGGAGGAGTTCCTCGACCAGGTACTTGTCCCTGGGGGAGATGGCGAAGTCGAAGTTGATGAGTTCGAGGAGGCCCCACTCGACCTTGGTGCCGATGTTGGCGAATATTTGATAGTTCATGTCCTTGCAGTATTTGGCGAGGATATTCCAGGCTCCCCTAATGATCTTCCTCCTCTGCGACACACTGCTGTTGTGCTGCAGCTTCTTCATTATCTTCTCCAACAGGCACAAATACATCACTCGCATCTCGCAGTTGTTCTCAGTGATTATTTGGTCTGAAAAGCCGAATTCGATGGATGATTTAGAAAACCCATCGTTGTTCTCTTCGATATTCTGCTCTGAGAGCATATTTTCTATGGAAGGGATGCAGTGGATGGAGGCCTCTTGCTGCTTCCGCCTCAGGTCCAGGAAGGAAATCATTTGGTTGGTGGGGTTGGGGTGCTGTGGGTAGGCTATTTTCCTAAGGATTTTGAGGAAATTCTGATTGACAATTTTGTTTTTCTTGAGAGTGAGTTTGGGAGTGGTGAGGAGGGTGGGCGCCTTGTGGATGGGCCTGTGTTTGGGGAGTGCGGGGGTGGTGAAGGAAGGCATAGTAAATATAATGAGGTGAATGGAGGAGGGTATTGATTTGAAGAATTGGCGTTATTTGATTA
>JACCDV010488028.1_pt1 | contig 11543 bp, 12 predicted proteins | sample 7446131 | NCBI WGS metagenome assembly JACCDV01 (sample SAMN15323448, study PRJNA562643) | freshwater metagenome | isolation source: river surface water | place: USA:Blue River Watershed | collected 2017-08-17
ATTAGCAGTGAATCAAAAAGCCATTTTTGGGAAACGCTAGAAAAAAACATCAAGGATATTTTGGCAGAAACAGACAAAGAGGTCATGGTAAAGCGGGGCAACACATTGCTGGCAAGCAGTCAAAAAAACAGCAATAAAGCCAACAATAAAAAGAATGACAAAGAGGCTAACAAAGTAGACCCTATAAAAGACTTAGAGGATGCAAAAAATGAATACAAAACTTTGTTTGCAGGCACGGTGATTGTTAACCGTGAAGCGGGCATAGTGAACGTGCGTGCAAGCAGCAAACAGCATGAAAAAGTGCAAGAGTTTCTGGATAAGGTAATGGCCAGTGTAAGGCGCCAAGTGCTGATAGAAGCGACCATCGTTGAGGTGCGCTTAAATGACAGTCATCAGTCTGGCATAGATTGGGCAAAAATAGCCGGCGCAGGTGGCGGCTTATCTTTAGGTCAGCAGTTGGGCACACAAGTCACCGTTAATGGCATTACCGGTTTACCTATCACCAGCGCCAATGCTTTTGGCGTTAAGCCGGTAGCGGGTTTTTTTGCCGCGTATAGCAATACTAGCAGTGCTTTTGGCAACATTGCAGCAGCCATTAATTTACTGGAGCAGTTTGGAAAAACAGCCGTATTATCCAGTCCAAAGTTGATGGTTTTGAATAATCAAACGGCCGTGCTTAAAGTGGTGGATAACTTGGTGTACTTTACCGTTAAATCCGACACGGTGGCTGGTAGCAGTGGCAGCCAAGCGGTGACCACTTACACATCGACTGCTCACACTGTGCCAGTGGGCGTAGTGATGACGGTGACGCCACAAATTAATCATGTGGGTCAGGTCAACATCAATGTTAGGCCTACGGTTTCACGGGTGGTTGGCTTAGCCAATGATCCTACTCCTGGATTAGAGAGCCAAATTCCCATCATACAAGTGCGTGAAATGGAGTCTATGCTGCAGATTGTTAGCGGCAATACCGCTATATTGGGTGGCTTAATGCAAGATGAAGCGCTTAAACATACCGATAAAGTACCAGGTTTATCAAGGCTGCCGATAATTGGAAAATTGTTTGTGGGGAATAACGATGCTAGTCGAAAAACGGAATTGGTCATTTTTTTGCGGCCTACCGTGATAGTCAACGCCAGTTTAGACAGCGAGGGTTTGGCTAGTTACCAGCAGTACTTGCCACTACCCGCCATGAAAAGAGCCGCAGAGCCCGGAACTCAAGATAATAGGTAGTCGCATGAACTTAGGCAAAATCATGCTTGCCCATAATAAAGCTTACATGGCCATTTGCTTGTTGGGTTTTGTTTTGCTCGGCTACCTTACTTGGCATGCCCATCAACATATGCAAAAGTCGATGGCTACTAAGGTTCTGTCAGTCAAAAATCAAAAAATAATCCAAGCGCCTGCCACCCCTAAGCTAGCATTGACCGATGCTTTTCTAGCAAGTGCCCAAGTGAATGAAAGGACGGCACCTAAACAACAAGAGGCTGTTAGTGACTATTCGTCTGTGCTTAAGTCAAACACAGGCGACCAAGTAAGCTTAGAAAATGCGTCGGCAATAGTGGATAAGCCTAAAGTGGAAAGCCAGCAAGATTTGCCCATGGCCGATAAAACTCGCATTAAACAATTTCGCAAACATACACTTAAGAAAGCCGCTAGCAAAAAATCCTTGCATCTGACGGTCAATAATTCCCCCGACTTGCTCCACCCCAAATTAATGCAGGCTTATCAAGCGTATTACGATGGCGATGATGACAGTGCTCAGGCACACTACAAGCAGGTGCTGGACGACGACAGTGCCAATGTGGATGCCATGTTGGGCATGGCTGCTATTGCGCAGCGCCAAGGGCGGCAAATGGATGCGGCAGGGTGGTATCAATCGGTGTTGGCGCTGGCACCAAAAAACACGGTGGCACTGGTTTCCAATTTACTTTTACAAGATAAGGCCACAGCAGAAAGCCGCATAAAAACTTTATTGCTTGATGATCCGGATGCCGCTTACCTTCATGCAGCTTTGGCCCATGGTTATGCGGAGCAAGGCTTATGGGCAGAAGCAGAGGCGGCTTATTTTAGGGCCAGCCAGCTTGCCCCTGATCATGCTGAGTACGCATACAATTTAGCCGTGAGTTTAGACCAAATGGGTAAAGCCCAACTTGCTTTACAGCAATACGCGCGCGTTTTGGTATTGCTCAAGCAATCGGCTAGTGATAGCCTAACTAAGGACGCCGTTATGTTGAGGATGACACAGTTGGAATAGTCCAGCATTGGCGTAAATCTGGGAGTAAGCGCATAATGAAAAGACCGTATTACATAGATTACCCGCAAGAGCATTTTGAAGATCAGTTACATCGCTACCGCTGTGTTCATTGCAAAATAGAGACTACGGTTATTAATGGCAGATTGGAAGGCCACCTTGCAAGCTGTGCTTATCGTTTAAAGTTGCTTGAAGCGGGCTATGAAGTGTCAAGTAAGCGTAAGTCGACTGCTACTGTTGTTAAGGATGCCGACGATTTTGATTGAAAAAATTGCCGGCTAGCTTTTTATTAAAGAGGTGAAGCGCCATGGTAATGCACAAGCAAGCAATCAATAAATTAGCTCCGGCCGATTATGCGGTAATTGATAAAGAGCATAAGCAGCTTGAAAAATACTTGGCTGATTTGCGAGATGCCTGTGCATGTAGCCTGTCATTAGCATCCGAAGTGCCCACCTGTGCTAAAGAACAAAAAACTTCGTGCCAAGGGCGCATGCCGTCTTTCTTATTTCATATTATTGATTTGGCCGGTAGGCACTTTGATCATGAAGAAAAGATCATGTTGAGTCGCCCAAGCATTAGCGAAAATAATGGGTATTTTCGGGTGCATAGGCAAGCCCATATAGACATCATGAAAACCTTGCAAGGGCTATCAGATCAGTATTTTTCGGCCACTAAAAAGACCAATACGGCGGAAGTGTATCGGCTTTTTTATGGAAAAATTGCGGCCCTATTTGATGAACACGATAGGCTGTTTGACGATCCATTTATTGAGTCAACCAAATAGAAGTCGGTTGATTAGGCGGGAAATTAGGCGTTGGGTTTTCTGCCCGGTGCCTTAGGAGGTATGGTGCCGGCAATACGGCACAACATGCCTTCAATCGGTTTACCATCCAAAAAGCGTATGACGGTGCATTGAGAAACATCGCCTTTTGCAGACAGTTTGCTTAAACAATCACGCACACTACTCAAGTTGATATCCATGGCTGATGCAATTTCCCAATCAGCCAATTGACCATGCTTCTTTAAATGTTGAAGAATTAGCTTTGCGTGCATATACACCTCTTGTGCTACCTTAAAAAAGCCGCGGCTTACATAAGCATTATGTAAGCCGCTACATAGTGGTGGCCCCCCTGTGAGTCGAACACAGCACCAACGGATTATGAGTCCGCTGCTCTAACCAAGCATGAGCTAGGGGGCCGAAACTTTTAAACTAATTAATCTTGTCCTGTTTCTAAGAAACTGCGCAATCTTTCTGAACGTGTTGGGTGGCGCAATTTACGTAAAGCTTTCGCTTCAATTTGACGTATGCGTTCGCGCGTTACATCAAACTGTTTACCCACTTCTTCCAGCGTGTGATCGGTATTCATTTCAATACCAAAACGCATGCGTAATACTTTTGCCTCGCGCGGGGTAAGCGATTCTAACACTTCGCTAGTGGCATCGCGCAAGCTGGCGTAAATAGCCGCATCAACCGGTGCCAAAGTTTGACCATCTTCAATGAAATCACCCAAATGCGAATCTTCATCGTCACCAATAGGCGTCTCCATGGAAATGGGTTCTTTGCTGATTTTTAAGATTTTACGTATCTTATCTTCCGGCATTTCCATTTTTTCAGCCAATGTTGCAGGATCAGGTTCCACCCCTGTTTCTTGCAAGATTTGGCGGCTGATACGGTTCATTTTATTGATCGTTTCTATCATGTGCACTGGAATACGAATGGTGCGGGCTTGATCGGCGATAGAGCGGGTAATGGCCTGACGTATCCACCAAGTGGCGTAAGTTGAAAATTTGAAACCACGGCGGTATTCGAATTTATCAACGGCTTTCATTAAACCAATGTTGCCTTCTTGAATTAAGTCCAAGAATTGCAGGCCGCGGTTGGTGTATTTTTTTGCAATGGAAATAACCAAACGCAAGTTGGCTTCAATCATTTCGCGTTTAGCGCGGCGAGCACGTGCTTCGCCGGTAGTCATTTGCTTGTTGATTTCTTTTAATTCTTTAATCGGTATGCCAACGTTGACTTCCAAATCAATCAAGCGTTGTTGCTGATCCAAAATAGAATGGTTGTAGCGTTTTAGTTTTTCAACGTACGGTTTGTCGGCTTTAAGTTCTTCGGCTAGCCAGTCTTGATTGCACTCGTTGCCTGGGAAAGATTTAATAAAATGCAGGCGTGGCATGCCTGATTTTTCCACGCAGAAATCCAACACTTTGCGTTCGTGACCGCGCACCGTTTCAACTAAATTACGTACTTGGTCACACAGGCCTTCGACTTGCTTAGGGGAAAATCGGAAGGCAGTCAGTTCAACTAAAATCTCGGCAAGCAAGGCTTGGTATTCTGCGTCTTGTGAGCCCTTTACTGGCAGAATCGCCATCATTTTTAAGTTGGCTGCACGCACAACAGCAAAGCGTTTAACCACTTCTTCTTTCAATTTAGCCAGTGCTTCAGCAGATATGGCGGCAGCTTTTGCCCCGTCTTCATCTTCTTCCGCCTCATCGTCGACGTCATCTTCCTCGTCGTCTTCGGTGGCAGCCAATTCGACGGCATCTACAGCGCCCACGTCGGAATCAATTAAGCCATCCACCAAGTCATCCACACTTAGCTCATCGCTTTCTACTTTATCAACCAAAGCCAATAAAGCCGAGATGGTGGTTGGGCAAGCGGCAATGGCTTGCACCATGTGTTTTAAGCCGTCTTCAATACGTCTGGCAATTTCCACTTCGCTTTCGCGGGTCAGCAAATCCACGGTACCCATTTCGCGCATGTACATACGCACGGGGTCGGTGGTGCGGCCAAAATCGGAATCAACCGTGGCCAGTGCTTGTTCGGCTTCTTCTACGGCGTCTTCATCGGTAACAGCAGGTGGGGCGTCAGACATTAACAACACTTCAGCATCAGGCGCCTCTTCGTACACCTGTATGCCCATGTCGTTGATCATGCCGATGATGCCATCGATCTGTTCGGAGTTCTGCACGTCATCGGGCAGATGGTCATTAATTTCTGCGTAGGTTAAGTAGCCGCGCTCTTTACCTAAAATAATCAGCGATTTGAGGCGCGAGCGACGTTCGTCCGCGTTAGCTTCTTGCTCTTCCGGGCTTATAAACTCCACCTTCTTTTTTTCAGCTATTTGATCGCTTTTCTTTGGTCTTGCCATGACGCACCTCTATTTTATGCACACCCTATTGCAAACTGTTTGTTTCAATAGAATGAAAGTGATTTTTTACAACCCGGCATTATAGCAGAATTTAAGGCTATTTTGACTTGGACTTAGTCGCAAAACTTTTCAGCAGATTGCGCTCGTTTTCGGTCAAGCTGCTTAGGGGTTTTTCACTAATTTTTGCTAGCATGGCCGAATCGGTTTTTTGCGAGTATAACTGTTGTAATTGTTGCCTTGCACCGCTTAATTCTTCAGCCAAATCCAGCGTCTCATCCAGTACGTTTAGCGCTTGTTCCAATTCACGCAGCAACGCAACGTCTATTTGGCTTTCAAGCGCGCGCATAATCACCACCGGTTTAGCCTGTGGGTTTTCTAGGCAAATGGCGATGGTTTTTTGCAACAGCAGTTCATTGCTGGTATCGCCAATTAACCATGCTAAATCGTCTGCACTGGCCAATTCGGGGTGCATCACTAGCGTTAAGCAAAAACGTTGGTGCAATGAATTGGTGGTGCGCGTGAGTTTCGGTCTGGCTGGGATTGGGGTTTTATTAAGGTTGGGCAGCTTCAACAAGCTTTGCATTTCCTCAGTAGATAGCTGGGCCAATTCAGCGACTTTTTTACGCAAATACATGGCGCTGCGCGGGGCTTGAATTTGCTGCATGATAGGCTCTGCATCGTTCAGGAAACGCACTTTGTCTTCCTGGCTTTGCAAGGGATTGTCTGCACTTAAATGCATTAATAGGTATTGCGAAAGTGGCATGGCCAGCTTAATTTCGGCCTCAAATTTTTCTCGGCCAAATTCGCGTACGTAGGAATCCGGATCGTGTTCTTTGGGCAAAAATAAGAACGACAATTTGAGTCCGTCTGTTAAGGCTGGCAAGGCATTCATTGCTGCCCGCCATGCGGCGGTTTGGCCGGCTTTATCGCCATCAAAACAAAATACAATTTCGTCGGTTTGCCGCATTAGTTTGCTGATATGGAAAGGCGTGGTGGCAGTGCCTAAAGCCGCCACGGCATAATCGATGCCGTATTGTGCCAATGCCACTACATCCATGTAGCCTTCCACCACCAAGACGCGGCCCACATCGCGTATGGCCCGTCGTGCTAAAAACAAACCATACAGCTCGTGGCCTTTTTGAAACAGCGGCGTTTCCGGTGAGTTGTAGTATTTTGGCGTGTCTTCAGGGTTGATGATGCGGCCGCCAAAGCCTATGACTTGGCCTTTCTGATCGTGTATGGGAAACATAATGCGGTCACGAAATCTATCGTAGCGTTTGCCTTGGTCATTCTCGACCACCAATCCAGCTATTTTTAGTGCTTCGTTATCGTATTGTGGAAACACGCTTTGTAAATTTTGCCAGCCAGCGGGTGCATAGCCTACCTGAAATTTAGCGGCGATTTGACCGCTCAGGCCCCGACCTTTCAAATACGCTATGGCTCGATCGGATTGCTTGAGTTGTTCTTTGTAATATTGCGCGGCTTGTTGCAGTGCGTCCTGTAAACCCACCACTACCTTAGCCGCGGGTTTGTCTGGATCGCGGGTTTCCTGAGGCACTACCATGCCGACTGATCTGGCTAATTCATTGATGGATTCTACAAAGCTTAAGCCTTGGTATTCCATTAAAAAGCCTAAAGCCGTGCCGTGTGCACCGCAGCCAAAGCAGTGGTAAAACTGCTTGCTAGGACTCACGGTAAAGCTGGGGGATTTTTCATTATGAAACGGACAACAAGCCGAATAATTGGCCCCGGCTTTTTTCAAAGCCACGTTTTTGTCGATGACATCGACAATATCAACGCGGTTTAAAAGTTCTTGGATAAAGCTTTCTGGAATCATAATGGGGAGTATAAATTAAAAAAAAAAAGGAGCCTATCGCTCCTTAATTTTCACTGGCCATTTTACTGGCTTAACTTAAACGGGTTTTGATTAATCCAGATATTTTACCCATGTCCGCCCGACCTACTACCAGCGGCTTGATGGCGGCCATGACTTTACTCATGTCTTTAATGCCTGCCGCGCCTGTGTTCGTGACCACTTGCTCTAGCAAGGCCGACACTTCGGCGTCAGTCAGTTGTTGCGGTAAATAGGTTTGCAGGACAGAGACTTCAAATTTTTCCACATCGGCCAAATCATGGCGATTGGCACTTTCATATGCGCTAATGGAATCGCGGCGCTGCTTAAGCATTTTTTCTATGGCCGCAATGACGTCGCCGTCATTTAATTCGATGCGCTCATCGACTTCACGTTGCTTGATGGCGGCCTGCAGTAAACGTATTGCCCCTAAACGCGCGCTGTCTTTAGCGCGCATTGCGGTTTTCATGTCTTCAGATATTTTTGCTTTTAAGGACAAGGGGCAAAAATGTAATTAGAACAATTTAGCAGGAAGCGTTTGTTTCATTAAACGACGGTATTGGCGTTTAACAGCAGCAGCAGCTTTACGTTTACGTTCCCAAGTTGGTTTTTCATAAAATTCGCGAGCGCGAAGATCGTTCAACAAACCGGTTTTTTCAATTAAGCGTTTAAAACGGCGAAGGGCAACGTCAAACGGCTCATTTTCTTTTACGCGTACACTAGACATTCGATCTCTCTTATTGGCAACAGTATTAATGATTTATTCAAATTTCTACAATTTAATCTGATGGTTAAATCACAACAGACCTTTAGAAACTGAGAAAAGCCGGCTATTTTAATCGCATAATCGTTTTTATTCAAATACTTTTATGCATTTGCCATTAGTTTTGTCCATTTGTGGCTGAAATGCGTAATAATTCAACTTTTCCCAACATTGAAGCCGTTTAAAGCCATGTTAATTCTAGGTGTTGAATCTTCCTGTGATGAAACAGGGCTTGCCTTATACGACACTGAGCAGGGTTTGTTGTCGCATGCCTTGCATAGCCAAGTGGCCATGCATGCCGAGTACGGTGGGGTGGTGCCTGAGTTGGCATCGCGTGATCACATACGCCGTGTGTTGCCATTGACCGAGCGTGTCTTGCAAGATGCGGGCAAGACCTTGCAAGATATCGATGGCATTGCTTATACGCAAGGCCCAGGCTTATCTGGGGCCTTGTTAGTGGGCACTAGCTTCGCTGCTTCCTTGGCCTTTAGTTTAGGCATACCCACTATCCAAGTGCACCATCTGGAAGGGCATTTGTTGGCGCCTCTGCTGGAAGACAATCCACCGGCTTTTCCTTTTGTCGCTTTATTGGTGTCTGGTGGGCATAGCCAGTTGATGCGGGTGGATGGGGTGGGCGAATACCAATTGCTGGGCGATACCTTGGACGATGCTGCCGGTGAAGCGTTTGATAAGACCGCCAAACTGTTGGGTTTGGGCTACCCGGGCGGGCCGGCTTTAGCCAAGCTGGCTGAACAATCTGCTGCTAATATTGGCCGTTCAACTTCGCCAGATCGCTTATTTAAGCTGCCTAGGCCATTACTAAACAGTGGCGATTTGAATTTTAGTTTTAGTGGCTTAAAAACCGCTGTCTTAAGCCTGGCCAATAAACACCAGCCGCTGGATGAAGCAAGTAAAGCCGATATCGCTTGGGAGTTTCAAGAGGCCATCACCGAGGTATTGACGGCTAAGTGCATGACCGCTTTGCGTCAAACGGGCTTGGACAATTTGGTGGTTTCAGGCGGCGTTGGCGCCAATGCAAAATTGCGCGAAAAATTAAACGCAGCCACCAAGGCCAAATTGTGCAAAGTCAGTTACCCGCGTTTGGAGTTTTGTACGGACAATGGCGCTATGATTGCTTTTGCGGGCGCCATGCGACTTAAGGCCAAGCAAGCTAAAAGCGATTATGGCTTCAGTGTGCGGCCAAGGTGGGATTTGGCCGACTTGCAACAGCCTTAATTACTTTTTGCCAAAACCGGATTCGGTGCCGGCCAGCAATTTCTGTATATTGCTTCTATGGCGCCAAACCAGCAGCATAGACATGATAAGCACGGCCATTAAATAATCCGTGTAAGCCGACAATAAATACCAGGCATACACCGGTGCCAAGCATGCGGCGACGATGGCGGCTAGCGATGAGTAGCGAGAAACAGCAAACACGACCAGCCAGGTAATTAATGCCGCTAAAGCCAACAAGGGCGATAAAGCAAACATGACACCTAAAGCCGTTGCCACCCCTTTGCCGCCTTGGAACTTATAAAAAATCGGGTACAAGTGACCAATAAACACGGCCAAGCTTACGTAAGCCACTACCCACATCAGCATGTCGGATTGCATGGCCAGCCATACTGGCAGCCAACCTTTCAGCACATCGCCAAGCAAGGTAAGCGCCGCGGCTAATTTTTTACCGCTGCGCAATACATTGGTCGCGCCTGGGTTGCCTGAGCCTACGGTGCGTGGGTCAGGTAGGCCAAATAAGCGGCTAACCACGATGCCAAAGGCGATTGAGCCTAGTAGGTAGGCGCCTACTATCCAAACGCTAGGGATCAATGTTACGGGGATAAAACCTAATTCATTCATTTTGCTCAACCTTGTTGTGATGCACTAAAATAGTGTTAATCACATTCTAATACCACGGCAAAATAGTCGGTATATTTTTTTAGGCAGGCCATCCATGGACAGCATTTTTTTAGAGCAAGTGAAACTGAAGGTTAAGCTAGGCGTACCCGCTTGGGAGCGCTTGTTGCCACAAACCATCGTGCTCGATATAACGATGGATTATGATTTGGCGGCTGCCGGGAAAAGCGATGCGATTGCCGATACCATTGATTATGCGGCGGTGGTTGGGCGCCTAAACGACAGTTTGCAGGCCAGCAGCTTTCAATTGCTCGAGGCGCTAGCGGAACATGCTTGCCAATTAATACTAAAAGAATTTGGCGCAAAGCGCGTTAAAGTTAAGGTCAGCAAACCGGGGATTTTGTCTGGGGTCAAAGCCCTGGGCATAGTGATGGAACGCAGTTAATCAGCCTCTTGGATGGTGCGCACTGTGCAGCTGTTTTAATCGCTCGCGTGCCACGTGGGTGTAAATTTGCGTAGTGGAAATGTCGGCATGGCCAAGCAGCATTTGCACCACCCTTAAGTCTGCGCCATGGTTTAGTAAATGCGTGGCAAAGGCGTGACGCAATACGTGTGGCGACATGGGTTTTTGTATGCCGGCCATTAAGGCATAGCGTTTAATTAAATACCAAAAAGCTTGCCTGGTCATGGCCTCGCCACGGCTGGTTACAAACAGCGCATCGCATAAACGCTTATGCAATATCGCCGGCCTGCCCTCAGATAAATAACGGCTTATCCAATTAACGGCCTCTTCGCCCATGGGCACCAAGCGCGTTTTACTGCCCTTACCGGTAATTCTGACCACGCCATCGCTGATGCTCGCTTCGGTCACCTTAACGCCGACTAATTCTGACACGCGTAAGCCGCAGGCATACAGTAACTCCAACATGGCTTTGTCGCGCAAGCCAAGCGCTTCATTCAAGTCAGGCGCATTAAGCAGCGCTAGTACTTCATCTTCGTTCAAGCTCTTGGGCAGACTGCGCGGTAGCTTGGGCGATTGTATTTGTAGGCTGGGGTCTAGGCCGATTTTATTGTCGCGTAGTAAATAACGGTAAAAACGCCGCATGCTGGCAATTAATCGGCTGATGCTGCGTGGTTTGCTGAGCGGGAAACGCAGCGCTAAATAATGTTGAATGTCGGCTTGCTCGGCACTTAATAAGTTTTTATTTTCTTGCTTCAAGTAAATGGCAAAGGCGCTTAGATCCAAACGGTAGCTGGTCAAGGTGTTTTTTGCCAAGCCATCTTCCAGCCACAAATGGTCTATAAAGCTATCCAGCTCCAAGCTGTCAGCCGCTGTTAGTGACTGCTCACTGTCGGCAGTTTTGTTTTCAGTAGCCATGTACGCCTTCGTGAGCTAAGAGCCAGCGTTTAATGCTTAAGCCATTTTTATCACCACGCATAAACCCACCTAAGCCTTTTTTGGCGACCACACGGTGGCAGGGAATCAGCAAAGGCAAGCGATTGGCACCGCAGGCATTGGCCACGGCGCGCGGCCCAGAATTTAACTGCGCGGCTAATTCGCTGTAGCTCCGCGTTTGACCCAAGGGAATGGCTAAAATCGCTAGCCACACTTTCTGTTGAAAGGCGCTGCCGGCAGGCTTAGCTGGTAGGCTAAAGGCCGCATGGGCG
>JACCDV010207718.1_pt1 | contig 11540 bp, 8 predicted proteins | sample 7446131 | NCBI WGS metagenome assembly JACCDV01 (sample SAMN15323448, study PRJNA562643) | freshwater metagenome | isolation source: river surface water | place: USA:Blue River Watershed | collected 2017-08-17
GCCGTGGCGCCGTAGACGATCAGCAGCACGCTCGGCGGGATCAGAATGCCCAGGCAGCCCCCGGCCGTGATCGCACCAGCGGAAACGCGCACGTCGTAACCGGCCTTGAGCATCTGCGGCAAGGCCAGCAGGCCCATGAGCGTGACCACGGCGCCCACGATGCCGGTGGCGGTGGCAAACACCGCACAGGTCACCAGCGTGGCCACAGCCAGCGAACCCGGCACCCGCGCCAGTGCCAGATGCAGGCTGCGAAACAGCTTGTCGATCAGGTTGGCACGCTCGACCAGATAACCCATGAACACGAACAGCGGGATCGAGATGAGCACATCGTTGCCCATCACCGAAAACGCCCGCTGCACCATCAGGTCCAGCGTCTGCTTGATCGCCCCGCCCGCACTCTGGTCACCCGAGTGGTAGGCAAAGAAGGTGAACAGCATGCCCATGCCCATGAGGGTAAAGGCTGTTGGAAAGCCCAGCATGATGGCCACCACCACCAGCGAGAGCATCAGCAGGCCATAGTGGCCGTTGGTCATCTTGTCCACGCTGAGCACCATGGCCAGCGCAGCCAGCCCGATGATGCCCATCAGGATGAAACCGAACCAGAGTTCCTTGCGGATCTTCATGCGGCACCTCCCTTGCGGGTCACGTACTGGTCCAGCGCTTCGATGTCGCTGTCCTTGACCTGCACCATTTGCTTGAGCTTGTCGACATCGACTTCCTCGACGTCCTCTTCACGCGAGGGCCACTCGCCGGTCTGCAGGCAGATCACGCAGCGCACGATCTCCACCAGGCCTTGCAACAGCAGGATGAAGCCCGCAATCGGCACAATGAACTTGAAGGGATAAACCGGCAGCGGATCGGCGTTGAAGGTCTGCTCCCGGATCGCCAGCGAGGCGTTGGCAAAATCCCAACCGGCCCAGGTCAGGGCCACGATGCCAGGCAGGAAGAACACGATGTAGAGCACCAGATCGATCGTGGCCTGGGTGCGCGGCTGGAAAAAGCCGTAGAGCACATCGCCACGCACATGGCCGTTCTTGGCCAGGGTGTACGCCCCGGCCATCATGAACAGGGTGCCGTACAGCATGATCTGGGCATCCAGCACCCAGGCATGCGGCTTGTTGAGCACATAGCGCGAGAAGACCTCCCAGCTGATCAACAAGGTCAGCACCACCGCGGTCCACGCCGACAGCTTGCCGAACCAGGTGGACAGCCGATCCACGGACAAGAGTATTTTTTGCATTGCAACTTCCTATGAAAAAGGCGGGGGCGCCGAGCGCCACCGCCTTTCAGACCGAGCAAGCGCGATCAGGCCTTTTTCTTGCTGAAGTAATGGCTGTAGGCCATCTTGAAGTCGACCATGTAGTCGTTCTGCCACTGTCCGGCACGCTGGGCAAACACGCGCTGCGAATCGAGCACCTTCTTGAACAACGGGTTCTCGGCACCCTTTTTCTCCATGATCTTGTCCCAGGAGGCCAGCTGCGCCTTGAGGATCGCGTCAGGGGTCTTGTAGAACTTGACACCCTGCTTCTTGAGCTCCTCGTAGTCCTTGGAGTTGCGCTCGATCGCCTTCCAGCTCATGTCGGCGCTGGAGGCCTGAACGGCGTATTCGATGATGGCCTTGAGCTCTGCGGGCAAGGCATTGAGCTTGCTCTTGTTGAACAGGATCTCGAACTGCTCGCCACTCTGGTGGAAGCTCTGCAGCATGCAGTTCTTGACCACATCAGGGAAGCCCAGCACACGGTCAGACGAAGCGTTGTTGAACTCGGCACCATCGATCAGGCCACGGTCCAGCGCAGGCACGATCTCACCACCGGGCAGCGGGTTCACGGCGGCACCCATGTCGGTGTACATGTCCACCGCCAGGCCCACGGTGCGGAACTTGATGCCCTTCATGTCGGCCACCTTGGCGATGGGCTTCTTGAACCAGCCAAAAGGCTGCGAAGGCATGGGGCCGTACAGATACGACGTCACATCCATGCTCAGGCTCTTGTAGATCTCTTCGAGCAGAGCCTTGCCACCACCGTGGTTGTGCCAGGCCAGCACCATGTTCGGGTCCATGCCGAAAGCCGGGCCGGAGCCCCACAGGGCCAGGGCCGAGTTCTTGCCATAGTGGTAGGCGATCACGCCGTGACCAGCGTCGAGCGTGCCTTTGTTGACGGCGTCCAGCAACTGGAAGGCAGGCACCACGGCACCGGCAGGCAACACCTCGATCTTGAGTTTGCCGCTGGCCATGTCGTTGACCTTCTTGGCAAAGTCGTTGGCGTACTCGTGGAAGATGTCCTTGGCGGGCCAGGTGCTCTGCAGACGCAGCGTAGTGGTCGTCTGCGCAGTGGCGATCATCGGGGCCGAAACTGCACCTGCTGCAACGGCGGCGCCTTTGAGCAGGCCACGGCGATTGGTCACGGTCTTCTTTTCCATGCGGGTCTCCAGAGGGTGAGGGTTGAAAGAGGCCTCACTGTCTTTCAACGGGCTGACACGCACCAGCGGGTTTTTACTGAAGCGCCAGGCACCAAACCGCGATTTCAGGCTTTTTGTATCACCTAGGCGACTGTCTTAGACAAACCCTCGACAAACGCAAACAAGGGATGGAGAAAAAAGGGGTCAATTCTGTCGCCAGGGCAGCCCGTGAAAGCGCCAGCCCCCCAGCTTGCCGCGCTGGGCCGAAGCGTCGGGGTCGCCCTCAAAACCTTCCAGGATGTTGTAGGCCTGCAGCCCTAGCTCGGTTGCGCGCTGCGCCGCCGCCACCGAACGCACCCCGCTGCGGCACAGCAGCACCAATTTTTTGCCGCCCGCCCCCAGCGCCTGGATGCTGGCATCAAAGTCCGGATTCATCGCCATGCCCGGCCACTGCTTCCAGGCCAGCGGCTGCGCATCGGGCACAAACCCCACCCAGGTGCGCTCGGCATCGGTGCGCACATCCACCATCATTGCCTCGCCCGCCTGCACCCAGGCCCAGGCCAGTTGGGGGCTGACATCGCCTGCATAGCCCTGCGCAGGCCGCACCGAGAGCAGTGCATCGCCGCCCGCATCATGGCGCAGGCCCGACGTCTGGTTGGCCGGTACGGCCTCGTCGATGCGTTTGGGTTTGGGCAGGTTCAGCTGGCTCATGATCTCTACAAACTCGTTCAAGGTCTTCCCGGCCACGCGGGCATTGCCCCGCCTTTCCTGGCCGATGTTCGAATGGGTGCGTCCCTGGTAATCGTGCCCCGGCCACACCGTGGTGTCCTCTGGCAAAGCAAAAAGCACCTGCGTCAGACTGCGGTAGATCGCCTGCGCGCTGCCCGACTGGAAATCCGTGCGCCCGCAACCGTTGATCAGCAAGGTGTCGCCGCTGAACACATGGCGGGCCAGCCCGGCGGCGCCCGAAGCTTCCCAATAAAAACTCATGCTCCCGGCCGTGTGTCCGGGCGTGTGCAGGCAGCGCAGCTGCTGAGCGCCAAACTGCAGCACCTGGCCATCGGTCAGCTGCACCGCCGCCGTGCCAATGGCGCAGCCCTCGGGCGCCGCCGTGCGCGAGCCCGCATGCTCGGCCAGCAAACCCGCGCTGGTGATGTGGTCGGCATGGGCGTGGGTTTCAACCGCCCAGACCAGCTTGAGCCCATGCTCACGCAGCACCTGCAGATCGCGCTGCAACTGCTCGTCCACCGGGTCGATGATCAGCGCCTCGCGGCTGCGCTCGTCAAACAGGATGTAGGTGTAGGTGCAGGAGCTCGGATCAAAAAGCTGGATCGGGTTCATGGCAGGGGAATCAGGCGAACTTGGTCAGCATCTCGGCCACATGCTCGGCCGACTGATCACCCTGCTCGATCATGCAGCCCACCATCGAGAAAAACGCCTTGTCCAGCGCCTTGCGCGAAGCCGCCATCTGCTGGGCAATCTTCTCGCAGTCCGAATCCTCCTGGATCAGCTTCTGCAGACCACGCAACTGGCCTTCAATGCGTGCCAGACGGGCACACAGTGCTTTTTTCTTTTCGGGATCGGCAAGACGGCTCATGAACAAGTGCTCCGGTGGGCCCCTCGCGCCACATGGCAAGGCACCTGCTTTCTATGATAACTTTTCCCCATGCGACGCCACACCCCACACTTGCTGACCAAATTCCTTGTACTGCTCGCGCTGGGCGCGGGCGCGCTTCATGCGCGGGCAGAGCCCGACGAAGACAGCCTGGGCAAAGCGCAAAACTACCCGCGCGCCACCACCCCTGCCCAATGGGGCCAGCCCCAGTACCGGGTGGGCTCCTGGTCGGCGGTCGACCAGGTGCTGCCGAGCGCGCGCATCCAGCGCGTCGCACGCGGCGAGCAGGTCACCCCGCTGCCACGCATGGCCCAGCAGCCTGTCATCCGCTACCGCCCCGTCCTGCTCGAACAAACGCTCGACGACTACCTCGATCGCCAGCGCATCACCGGCCTGCTCATCCTCAAGAACGGTGAAATCGTGGCCGAACGCTACCGCTACGACCGCACCGAAGACAACCGCTTCCTGTCGTTTTCGATGGCCAAAAGCGTGACCTCGCTGCTGATCGGCATCGCCCAGGCGCGCGGCCACATCGCCTCGCTCGACGACAAGGCGGGGCAGTACGTCAAGGAACTGGCGGGCACCCCGTATGGCGACACCAGCCTGCGCCAGCTGCTGCGCATGAGCTCCGGACTGACCTTCACCGAACGCTACGACGGCCGCGACGACGTGGCCCGACTCTCGCGTGCCGTGGCCAGCGGAGAACCCAGCGTGCTCTCGGTGCTGGCCGGTGTGTCATCGCGACACTCCCCTGCAGGCAGCCGCTTTGTCTACGCCAGCGCCGAAACCGAAGTGCTGGGACGCGTGCTCACGGCCGCCACCGGCCAGACCATGGGCGAGCTCACCTCGCAATGGCTGTGGAAACCCATGGGCGCCGAACACGACGCCTTCTGGTGCACCGCCCAGGACGGCCAGGCCTCGGCCTATTTCTGCTTCAACGCCAGCTTGCGCGACTGGGCCCGTCTGGGCCTGCTGCTGGCCCAGGACGGCCGCATCGGCGACCAGCAAATCGTCCCCCGCGACTACCTGCTCGAAGCCACCGACCCGGCGCGCCAGCCCCCCGGCTTCGAACCCCGACGCGCCACCCCCTACTTTGGCTACGGCTACCAGTTCTGGCTGCACCCCCTCAAATCGCGCAGCTTCGCCATGCAGGGGGTCCACGGCCAAACCATCTTCGTCCAGCCCGAAACCGGCATCGTCATGGTCCAGACCGCCGTCTACAAAGGCGCCAGCGGCCAACTCGACCCCCTGCCCTACACCGAACGCACCGCCTTCTGGATGGGCGTCCTCCAATCGCTCGGCGGCAAAACCGACCGCTACTGAGCCTTCGGCCGCAGGGGCGGCCTCCTACAAACACGGCGCCATCCCCCCCTGTAGGAGCGAGCCCCTGCTCGCGAATGCCTTCGGCCGCAGGGGCGGCCTCCTACAACGGGAACCTTTGGTCTCCTGCAAAAAAAACCGCTCGTCACGAACACACCCAGGCGCTAGCATGCCCCGACGGGAGGCGCGTATGAACAACAAGGCTCAGGGACACCGCTTGCGCAGCGGGCGTCATTCGTGCGCGGGGCAGATTTACCTCATCACCATGGTCACAGCCAATCGGGAGCGGATTTTTCTGGATCTGGACCCTGCACGGTGTGTGGTGCGCGTGTTGCAGCAGGAACAGCGTTTGCAGCGCGCCCACACGCTGGCTTTTGTGCTGATGCCCGACCATTTGCATTGGCTGATGCAGCTGGGCGAGGGGCTGACGCTTTCGCGTTGTGTGCAAGGCGTCAAGTCGATGGTGTCGCGGCAACTGGGCCGCCCGGTCTGGCAGGACGGGTTTCATGACCGTGCCATGCGCCGCGAAGACGATCTGCGCGCGATTGCCCGCTACATCGTGGCCAATCCGCTGCGCGCGCAACTGGTGCAGGAGATGGGGCAATATCCGCATTGGGACGCCTGCTGGCTCCAAGGGGGGCATGCCTTGCTGTAACGACCTTCGGCCGCGGGGGCGGCCTCCTACAAACACGGCGCCTGCCCCCCTGTAGGAGCGAGCCCCTGCTCGCGAATCTCCTTCGGCCGCGGGGGCGGCCTCCTACAAACTTACTGGGTGGCCTTCTACAACTCAGGGGCTGTCAGTGACAGGCAAGCTGCAAGCCGCTAAGATGCTGGTTTTGAATTGACGTTAACGTAAACGTCAATCAACCGAGAACACCGACTCCGGAGACCCGTCATGACCGATCTGTCCGCCGAATTCAAGGCATTGGCCGAGTACCGCCCCACCCACAAGGTGCGTTTTGTCACCGCCGCCAGCCTGTTTGACGGCCACGACGCCGCCATCAACATCATGCGCCGCATCCTGCAAAGCATGGGCGCAGAAGTCATCCACCTGGGCCACAACCGCTCGGTCGACGAAGTCGTGACCGCCGCCCTGCAGGAGGACGTGCAGGGCATTGCCGTGTCCAGCTACCAGGGCGGCCACAACGAATACTTCACCTACATGGTCGAGCTGCTCAAGGCCCGCGGCGGTGAAAACATCCAGGTCTTCGGCGGCGGCGGCGGCGTGATCGTCCCCGAAGAAATCCGCATGCTCGCCAGCCACGGCGTGCGCATCTACAGCCCCGAAGACGGCCAGAAAATGGGCCTGGCGGGCATGATCGGAGAAATGGTCATGCGCGCCGACAAGGACTTCACGGCGCTCGCCCCCAAGAGCATCGACGCCATCCAGGGGCACACCGAGATGAGCTGGCGTGCGCTGGCCCAGCTGATGACGGCCCTGGAGAATGGCAAGGCCGATGCCAAGGTGGTCGAGGCCCTGCGTGCTGCCGCGGCCAAAACAAAAGTCCCCGTGCTCGGCATCACCGGCACGGGCGGCGCAGGCAAATCCAGCCTGACCGACGAGCTGGTGCGCCGCATGCGCCTGGACCAGGACGACAACCTGCGCGTGGCCGTCATCTCCATCGACCCCTCGCGCCGCAAGAGCGGTGGCGCCCTGCTGGGCGACCGCATCCGCATGAACGCCATCGGCCCGTGGAGCAAGGGCTCACGCGTGTTCATGCGCAGTCTGGCCACGCGCGACTTCGGCTCCGAAATCTCTGCAGCCCTGCCCGACGTGGTGGCCGCCTGCAAGGTGGCGGGCTTTGACCTGGTCATTGTCGAAACCTCCGGCATCGGCCAGGGCGACGCCGCCATCGTGCCGCACGTGGACGTGCCCATGTACGTCATGACGCCCGAGTTCGGCGCCGCCAGCCAGCTCGAAAAAATCGACATGCTGGACTTTGCCGAGTTCGTGGCCATCAACAAGTTCGACCGCAAAGGTGCCAGTGACGCGCTGCGCGACGTGGCCAAGCAGGTGCAGCGCAACAAGGAAGCCTGGAGCACGCCCACCGAGCAAATGCCGGTGTTCGGCACCATGGCCGCGCGCTTCAATGACGACGGCGTGACCGCCCTGTACCAGGCCCTCAAGCAACGCCTGTCCGAACTGGGCCTGAAAGTCACCGAAGGCCGCCTGCCGCTGGTCAATGTGCGCCACTCCACGCACCAGACCCCCATCGTGCCGCCCGCCCGCACCCGTTACCTGGCCGAGATCAGCGACACCGTGCGCGGCTACAAAAAACGCGCCATCGCGCAATCGCGCCTGGCCCGTGAAGTGCAGCAACTCAAGGCCGCTGCCCGCATGCTCGAAGTGGACAAACCCGGCCGCGCCAAGGCCGCCGAAGCCGCGCTCGACCTGGCCGTGGCCCGCGAACAAAACCTCGAACCGGCCGCCCGCAAACTGCTGGCCCAGTGGCCCGACATGCAAAAGGCCTACGCCGGTGACGAATACGTGGTCAAGATCCGCGACAAGGAAATCCGCACCCAGCTCACCACCACCACGCTGTCGGGCAGCAAGATCCGCAAGGTCGCCCTGCCCAAGTACGAAGACGACGGCGAAGTGCTCAAGTGGCTGATGCTCGACAACGTGCCCGGCAGCTACCCCTACACCGCAGGCACCTTCGCCTTCAAGCGCGAAGGTGAAGACCCCACCCGCATGTTCGCCGGTGAAGGCGACCCCTTCCGCACCAACCGCCGCTTCAAGCTGGTGTCCGAGGGCATGCCCGCCAAGCGCCTGTCCACGGCGTTCGACTCGGTCACGCTGTACGGCAACGACCCCGACCTGCGCCCCGACATCTACGGCAAGGTGGGCAACTCGGGCGTGAACGTCGCCACGCTCGACGACATGAAGGTGCTGTACTCGGGCTTTGACCTGTGCAACCCCACTACCAGCGTGTCGATGACCATCAACGGCCCCGCGCCGTCCATCCTGGCCATGTTCATGAACACGGCCATCGACCAGAACATCGACAAGTTCAAGGCCGAGAACGGCCGCGAACCCACCGAGACCGAAACCGCCAAGATCAAGGAATGGGTGCTGGCCAACGTGCGCGGCACGGTGCAGGCCGACATCCTCAAGGAAGACCAGGGCCAGAACACCTGCATCTTCTCGACCGAGTTCTCGCTCAAGGTCATGGGCGACATTGCCGAATACTTTGTGCACCACGACGTGCGCAACTTCTACTCGGTGTCCATCTCGGGCTACCACATCGCCGAAGCCGGGGCCAACCCGATCAGCCAGCTGGCCTTCACGCTGTCCAATGGCTTCACGCTGGTCGAGGCCTATCTGGCCCGCGGCATGCACATTGACGACTTCGCGCCCAACCTGAGCTTCTTCTTCAGCAACGGCATGGACCCGGAATACACCGTGCTGGGCCGTGTGGCCCGACGCATCTGGGCCGTGGCCATGAAGGAGAAATACGGCGCCAACGAACGCAGCCAGAAGCTCAAGTACCACATCCAGACCAGTGGCCGCAGCCTGCACGCGCAGGAAATCCAGTTCAACGACATCCGCACCACGCTGCAAGCGCTGATCGCCATCTACGACAACTGCAACAGCCTGCACACCAACGCGTTTGACGAAGCCATCACCACGCCGACAGAAGATTCTGTGCGCCGCGCCATGGCCATCCAGCTCATCATCAACCGCGAGTGGGGCCTGGCCAAAAACGAAAACCCCAACCAGGGCGCCTTCATCATCGACGAACTCACCGAGCTGGTCGAAGAAGCCGTGCTGTCAGAGTTTGAACGCATCGCCGAGCGCGGCGGCGTGCTCGGCGCCATGGAAACCGGCTACCAGCGCAGCAAGATTCAAGACGAATCCATGCACTACGAGATGCTCAAGCACACCGGCGAATACCCGATCATCGGCGTCAACACCTTCCGAAACCCCAAAGGTGACGAAGTGCTCGAGAGCCTGGAACTGGCCCGTTCGACCGAAGAAGAAAAGCAGAGCCAGCTCAAGCGCCTGCAAGACTTCCACACCCGCAACGCCGCCCAGTCCCCCGCCATGCTTGCGCGCCTGCAGCAAGCCGTCATCGAGAACAAGAACGTGTTCGAAGTGCTGATGGACGCCGTGCGCGTGTGCTCACTCGGCCAGATCACCAACGCCCTGTTCGAGGTGGGTGGTCAGTACCGCCGCAGCATGTAAATCCCTGCCCCCTTGTAGGAGGCCGCCCCTGCGGCCGAAAGCCATTCGCGAGCAGGGGCTCGCTCCTACACAGGGGGGGGTGTGGCACCCGGCCCCGCCCATCTGCTAAATTCATCGCATGAACCATCAGACCCCTCCTATCGGCGTCTTAGGCGCTCTTTTGATGGGCATCCTGCTGCTGAGCGGGTGCGCCACCGACGACCTCAAGAGCTGCGAGCCCACCCAGCAGGCAGGCACCTACTACTGCCTGACCAAGAAACCTGCCCCAACCCCCACCCGCTGACCCCCACGACTCAGCTGTGCCATACCTGGCGGCATGGCCACTTGCGCTCAGCCTCCCTGACACCCTCAGGAGTTTTTTTTGATTTTTGCGTTTTAATCACTTTTAAAACGCCGAAATCATCATTATGTTTACTTGCACCAAAGAAAATTTCAGGGAGTTCATCGTGCGTCCATACCGTTTGTCTTGTGCCTGACTGTGCCGGTCTTGTAACCAGCCAGCGTTCATCCTCCAAATTTAATCCGCCAAATGCGACAAAACCGTGCCGCAGCCGTCGGCCAGGATGATGCCTTTGCGTTTGTTCATGCTCTTACTCATTTCTACCTTCTGTACCCATGGCTTTGGCACGCCATGCGGAAGAAGTGGGGCGCGTTTACTGCAATATGTCTGAGTGGCGCCATCACACCCTTGAGTTCGGCGCGTCCTAAATGAGGTAGGTGGCTTACTGCCAAGGCCTGCAGGCGGGCTTAGCAGGACTTCTCGCAGCCCTACCTGCTCGCTTGTGCCATTGTCGCCCTCCTTGCTCCTTCTTTCTGTCTGAACCCAGCATCGCCCAATCCGCTGGGCTTGCTAGGCCCCTTGTCTCATTCAATTGCTTCGCAATCCAACGAGGTTGTGATTCAGTCCAGATCAGACATGAATCCACCGAATGGCTGCATTTCGTTTTGCAATTTTTTATTTAAGGATGGTCTGCATAACCCCCGCCGCAGCGCGAGTTGATGCGTGAATGTTCACATGGCGAAACCAGCGCTGAATTCGCTACCGATTTCACACTCTTTTGACCCCATTGGGCCGGTTTTCGGGCCTTGGCCCGTAATGCAGGCGCACTCATGCCTGCAGCCCCTGCAATATTCGCTTGCGCACCATCCACAAGTTCGACAGCGCAAACATCACCAGCAGCTGGCAGGTGTTCTTGGCCAATCCCCGATAGCGCACCTTGCGATGGCCAAACTGGCACTTGATCACACGAAAAGGGTGCTCAACCTTGGCACGGATGCTGGCCTTGAGCTTCTCCAACTGCTCCTTGAGCGCATTGACCGGTTTGCTTTTGTCCATGGCCTTGCGCTGGCCCGGCATCATGGCAATTTGCCAGTCCACATTGGGGTGCTGGGCTTGCACTTCTTCACGCTTGTGAACGCCACGGTAGCCCGAGTCTGCAAAGACCACTTCTTCCTGGCAATGCAGCAGGGCTGCCGCTTGCGTGATGTCGTGGGCATTGGCCGCTGTGGTGATGACCGTGTGCACCAGCCCCGAGTCTGCGTCCACGCCAATGTGTGCTTTCATGCCAAAGTGCCACTGGTTGCCCTTCTTGGTCTGGTGCATCTCGGGGTCGCGTTCGCCCTTGTCGTTCTTGGTCGAGCTAGGCGCCGAGATCAACGTGGCGTCCACCACCGTGCCGGTCTTGAGCATCAGACCTCGATCGATCAGTTTGGCGTTGACCGCTGCCAGTATCTGTTGCCCCAATCCGTGCTCTTCGAGCAGATGGCGAAAGCGCAGGATGGTGCTCTCATCGGGCAAGCGTGTGATGCCCACATCCAGGTGTGCAAACTCGCGGTAAAGGGGGATGTCGTGCAAGGCCTCTTCCATGGCGGGGTCCGAGTGCCCGAAGAACTGTTGCAGCAGGTGAATGCGCAACATCACCTCGGCGGGAAACGGCGGGCGGCCTGTCTTGCCCGCAGGCGCATGTGGCGCAATCAACGCCAGCAACTCAGACCACGGAATCACCAGATTCATCTCGTCCA
>JACCDV010421000.1_pt1 | contig 11537 bp, 6 predicted proteins | sample 7446131 | NCBI WGS metagenome assembly JACCDV01 (sample SAMN15323448, study PRJNA562643) | freshwater metagenome | isolation source: river surface water | place: USA:Blue River Watershed | collected 2017-08-17
AACCACTCGTGCTTATCTCCAGAGTGATTTGCGGTTAGGTCTCCCATAACCTTCAGCCCCATGTCATGGGCTTTCTTAGTGAGCGAGGCTAGGGCTTTGTTACCGCCAAGCAGTGGGTCAACCTCGTCAAAACTTGAAGCGTCGTAACGGTGGTTTGATCCAGCCGGGAAGAAAGGGGTCAAGTACAAAATCGTTGCACCAAGTTTTTTGAGGTGCGACAGGTGTTCCTCGATGCCCTTGAGGTCGCCGCCAAAGAACTGCTCAGCGGTGCCAGGGCCCTTGCCGATTACATCGTCAGCCCAGTCCTTAGCAATTGCCCAATCTGGCAGCTTGCGTTTTGCAGCCTCTGAGCTTTTCGCAAAGCGGTCAGGAAAAACCTGATACAAAACCGCACCTGTTGCCCACTTCGGGATTCGGTTGTAAGTGTTGATTTTGAAGTCATCTCGATCTGGCTGGTCTAGGTCAAAAAGACCAACTGCATTCAGCCAGTAGGAGTATTTGCTCTTCATTTCAATCAAGAAGCGGTAGTGCACCTCAGGGTTGAACATCGTGATGGTGCCCTCATACCAGGCCCAGCCGTGACGAGTGAAAATCTTCTTGAACGCGGGGGTGAAAAACCCCTCCCCGGAGTCAGACTGCCGAACCAAAACCTGCTTCACATCTCCGAGCTCAGCGTGGATTCGAATGCGAAGCTTGACCCTCTCCCCGAGCTTTGGCTTCTGGTTCTGGATGTAGAGAGCAGAACCGTCGTGGTGTGGCCGAAGGGCTAGGGCAATGGGCATAGTTCTAGGGTACTAACCCTTCACTGCGCCACCGGTTAGACCGGAGACGATGTACTTCTGCAGGTAGAGGAATAGGGCAACAATCGGGATAGCAGCCAATACTGCTCCCGCTGCAAACACGGTCCAGCGCTGACCAAACTGGTCGGACACATACATGTACAAACCAACAGCCAAGGTCTTGTCCTCGGGCTTAGTCAAAATGATGTTTGCAAGTATGAAGTCACTTGAGGTTCCGATAAAGGCAAGCAGTCCGATAACAGCAAGGATCGGGGCGGCAAGTCTCAAGATGATGCCGTAGAAGATTTGAGTGTGGGTCGCGCCATCAATCTTGGCCGCTTCGTCCAACTCCTTAGGAATGGTGTTGAAGAAGCCATACATCAGGTAGGTGTTGGCACCCAGTGCACCGCCTAGGTAAACCAGAATCAGAGAAATCTGCGATCCGATGCCCAGGAATGGGAAGACGTTACCCATCTCAACCAAAAGGGCGTAGATGGCTACTAGGGCCAAAAGCTGTGGGAACATCTGCACCAAGATCAGGGTCAATAGTCCTGCTCGACGACCAGTGAACCTGAGCCTGGAGAAGGCATAAGCAGCAAGTGCCGATAGGAAAACTGAACCGATTGCAGCAACACCCGAAATGAACAGAGTGTTCACAAACCAATTCGCAAAGGGTCTGTAGGGGTCAGCAAATAGGTCGGTGTAGTTATCCAAAGTGAAGGAAGTGAACAGGGTCGATGTGAACTGAGTGGCGTTTGCAAAAGAACCAGAGAGCACATAGACCAGCGGGAAGATCGAGTAGATAACCACCGCGATACCGATCAGGTGGCGCCAGCCCTTTTGCTTTGCCCACTGACCAAAGGTCATCTTGCGCTCATCGCTTAGATTTTTGCGCGCAGCCTTGTAGGCCTTGAGTTCGTCCTTGGTGAGTTCGACGTCCATTAGTTCACATCCTCAAGGGTCTTGGTTCTTCTAAAGCTCAGGTAAGAAACGGTTCCCACCACAAAGAAGATCAGAATCGAGAAGGCGGATGCCAAACCGAAGTCACGACCCTCACCGGTGGAGAATGCGATCTTGTAGACCATGGAGATCAAGATGTCGCTGTGACCGACATTGATGGATGCGTCGAAGTCCTTCGGCCCACCCCCGGATAAGAGATATATCAACGAGAAGTTATTGAAGTTGAAGGCAAAGGAAGTAATCAGTAGCGGTGCAACCGACACCAGCAGCAGTGGCAACTTGATGAGCCTTAGCTGTTGCCAAGAGGTTGCTCCATCGATTCGAGCGGATTCCATAAGTTCATTCGGAATCGACTGCAGCGCGCCTGTAGTGATTAGGAACATGTAGGGGAATCCGAGCCACAGGTTCACCGACAGGAGCGCAATCTTCACCAGCCACTCATCAGTTAGCCAGGCGATATCCGCCCCACCAAAAAGCACCTGGTTTATAAAGCCGTAGTCCTTCTGCAACATGGCTCGCCATACGAAAGCGCTCAAGAAGCCCGGGAACGCGTAAGGGAGAATCATCGCGACTCGATACCAGCGCTGACCACGAAGCTTGGAGTCGTTGAACAAGATTGCTAGTCCGAGACCCATGGCAAAAGTGAATAGCACGGTCAGAATCGCGAACGCAAAGGTCCAGATTGTGACTCGAATAAGTGGCTCTCGAATACCGGGGTCTGTCACTGCACGTTCAAAGTTTTCGAGTCCAATGTTGACTCGCCACCCAGGTGCCAGGGTCTCGCCGTCTTGCGACTGATATGCGCCCTCTCCAAGATCAGCAAACACTTTGCCGTCTTCGATTCGGGTCATGGTGTCAGTTTCTGGGTTGTAATCCAGACGTGGTCCAAAGGTAACTGCCTGAGAAGCATCGGCGGTCATGATGAAGTAAGAGTCAATCTCATCGGTGAGGAAGACTCTGAGCTTCACTACCTCTTCCTGGCGCTGGACCACCTCAGCAAAAGGCAATTCGGTAAAGCCATCAGCACTGATAGCCACTCCACGGGAGTTGAACTGTGGGTTTTGCGCAATCTGCAAGACCTCACCATCGCCACCAACCTTGACGGTTACGGCTCCGGCCTCATCGGTCTTTGTCACAATGAAGTTGATGTTCTGGTCCGCGTCAAGAACAACGGCTAATGGGTAGACGGGTTCGTCTTGAATTCTGGTTTGGCTGTTTAGTAACAGGGCATTGATTGCATCTTCCTTGGTGGAGTTGTGCATTGTGCCGTAGTTGGTGAAGGCGATATATGCCGAATAGCCGACGACATAAACCTGAAAGACGGCCATAAAGATTAGGCCTGGAACTAGATACTTCGCGGGCAGAGTGCCTCGGCGCAAGTAGATGTAATTGATAAGCACTGTCACTGCGGTGACCAGCCCGGCCATGAAGTAGTCCTCGTTGCCGATGAGAATCATGACTGCGAATAGCATCGCGGCATCGAGGATTCCAAGAATCGCAATTTTGATGATGATCCCTGAGAGCGAAGGAGTCCCGCCGTCATCTAGGGCTTTTTTAGTCTTCTTCTTGACTGGAGTTTCAGTAGTGCTCATTTTGGATAATCCCAAGGTTTGAAGAGAGAGAAAGAGGTGCCCTGGAAGCCCAGGGCACCTCCTCTCGTTTGGCCTGATTTAGGCGGTTAACTATCCAGCGATAGCTGCGTTGATCTCGTCTAGCATCTTCTGCCAGCCTTCGCGAGGGTCAACCTTGCCCTGCATGATGGCAGCCTGGGTTGAACCCCATGAAGCCCATACGCTTCCCATCTCTGGGATTGATGGCATTGGCTGAGCGTTTGCACCTGCAGCACCGAAGCCCTGGACGATCTTGTTGCCGGAAGCGGCCTCAAGAGCAGCCTTGTGAGCTGGGATACGGCCACCGATCTCGAAGATCTCGGTCTGTGCAGCCTCGGAACCGATGTACTCGGCTAGGAACTTGTTTACGTACAGTGGGTCCTGGGTCTGGCTTGAAACATAGAAGCCACGTGCACCTAGGAACTGAACTGGGGTCTCGCCACCAACGGAAGGCAGTGAGTAGATGGCGTAGCCATCCTCGCCAAGAGCCTCAGCAATTCCAGGAGCTGCCCATGGACCGGTGATCCAGCAAGCCTGGGAACCGTCCTTGACCTCAGCCTCAACAGTGCCGTAGTCCTTGAATGCGAAGGTTGCAGCACCCTCAGTGGCTAGCCACTCAGCGAACTCAAAACCACCCTCGGTACCCATGCCTAGCTCAGAGGTGTAGGAGCCGTCTGGGTTCTGGTTGAACACTGGGGCACCAAACGAAGTCTGGATGTAGTACATGTGGTAAGGGTCTCCGGAGTCAACGCCCATGGCGATCTCAACGCCAGCAGCGGTTACCTCTTCCCAGGTTGCAGGCTGAGCAGGCATTGCCTCAACGTTGCAAACAAGGGCGATGTTCTCAACACCGAATGGAAGGCCGTATAGCGCACCGTCGTATGAGAAGGCAGCAATTGCGTTCTCGCGGAAGTCGCCAAGAGCGGCACCTAGCTCAACTGGAGCAACAACACCAGCAGCTACAAGCTGACCAGTCCAGTCGTGTGCACCAGCAATGATGTCCGGGCCCTCACCGGTAGGAATAGCGGTGATTGCCTCGTCGCGGATGGAGCCGAAGTCCTTGATCACTAGCTCAACAGCGATGCCAGTGTCTGCTTCGAACTGTGCTGCAACGCCCTCTAGGGACTTTGCAACCAAGTCGTCAACCCAAACAGTCAGCGTTGCGATTGCTGGGGTTGCCTCGGTAGGGGTCTCGGATGCGGTTTCGGTAGGAGCAGGAGTCTCTGCTGCTGCACAACCGGATAGAACCAGCGCTGATGCTGCGGCTAGTGAGCCGAATGCAAACAGGCTGCGCTTAGTTGTCTTCAATGGAAGCACCTTTCAGTACCTGAATAGGAATCAATTTGCCTGCAACGGCAAGCTGTACTAGTTCACGCCCAAAACAATGACTGGTCAAATCTGCAAACGCTTACATTCATAACGAGTAGATAACAAGGCGCCTACTGGCCATTATTTTCAAGGGATACTGCAAACGCTTACAGCCTTTTGCTAATTGGGGAATATGGACAAAACAATGTATTTACGGACATTTTGCAGTGCTGCAAAAACTCCTATCGAGTACATAAGCTTTTGCGCATGGCCTTTGATGTAACCCCAACCCAGCTTGGACAAGAGTGGTGGCGCTCTGCCGTCATCTATCAGATTTACCCACGTTCCTTTGCAGACGCAGATGGCGATGGCATGGGTGATTTGCAGGGAATTAAAAACCGCCTGCCTGAGTTGGCAGCACTCGGCATTGATGCAATTTGGTGCTCCCCGTTTTTCCGCTCACCTCAAAAGGATGCGGGCTACGACGTCTCCGACTACCGCGACATCGATCCACTTTTTGGCACGCTCGCTGACTTTGACGAGCTGGTAGCGGCAGCAAAAGAGTTCAGGATCCGCATCATTGTGGACCTTGTTCCTAACCACTCATCCGATCAACACGAGTGGTTCCAGGCGGCGCTAAAAGCAGGACCTGGATCCAAGGAGCGATCTCGCTACATCTTCCGCGATGGCCGAGGTGAGAACGGTGAGCTAGAGCCCAACAACTGGCCTTCGGTATTTGGTGGTGCAGCTTGGACTCGCATCACCGAGCCAGATGGCACACCAGGTCAGTGGTATTTGCACATCTTCGACTCCTCGCAGCCGGATTTTGACTGGAACAACTCAGAGGTCAGATCAGAGTTTGAATCAATTCTTAGGTTCTGGCTTGACCGCGGTGCCGGAGGCTTCCGCATCGATGTTGCGCACGGCCTAGTCAAGGCTGATGGGCTGCCAGACGTTGAAGAAACCTCAACCACCATGAGTGGTGAGGAAGAAGGCAAGCCAAAAGATCGCAGCAAGCCTCACCCGTTCTGGGGGCAAGAGGGCGTGCACGAAATCATTCGTGAGTGGCGCAAGATCGTTGACGAATACGATGACCGAATCATGGCTGCCGAGGCATGGGTAATGCCGCTGAGCCGCATGGCCAAGTGGGTCAGGCAAGACGAGTACCACCAGTGCTTTAACTTTGGTTACCTCGAGTCACCTTGGAAAGCTGATGCGCTAAAGACTGTTATTGACGACTCACTGCATGAGTTTGGGTCAGTTGGCGCTCCGAGCACCTGGGTGCTTTCAAACCACGATGTGATCAGACACGCAACCCGCTTTGCCTATGACAAAGTCCCCAAGCAAGGCGATGGGGTTGGACCAAACTACCCGCAGCCAGATGTCCCGAGGGGACTTCGTCGGGCAAGAGCCGCAACCACTTTGATGCTTGGACTTCCCGGCGGTGCTTACATCTACCAGGGTGAAGAGCTGGGTCTTCCTGAGCACACCACCTTGGAGGGCAAGTACCGTCAAGACCCCACCTACTTCCGAACTCAGGGAGAGCGTGTTGGTCGAGATGGTTGCCGAGTTCCAATTCCTTGGGAGTCCTCTGCACCAGCCTTTGGATTCAACCAAACCGGTGAAGCATGGCTACCTCAGCCAGAGCTCTACAAGAGCTACTCACGCAATTTGCAAGAAGGGGTTGCCGGTTCAACCCTCGAGCTATACAAGTCGCTGCTTCACAACCGAAAGAAGTTTGGTCTGGGGCTTGGAGAGTTGAAGTGGGTCGATTCCTACTGCAGTGAAACCTCTCTTGGTTACCAGAATGGCTCGATACTGGTGATTGCTAACTTCAACGGCGAAGCAATTAACCTTCCGAAAGGTGAGGTTCTGCTATCAACGCAGGTCGATATCAACACAGGCAAGCTCGAGAGCGACCAGGCGGTCTGGATTAAGCTGTAGCGATGTTGCACTCAGCGCGCCCAGGCAGTGAATGGTGGCGCTCTGGCGTCATCTACCAGATTTACCCCAGATCCTTTGCTGACCAAAATGGCGACGGCATGGGCGACCTACCCGGCATTACCAGTCGACTTCCCAAGCTCAAAGAGCTTGGCATTGACGCGGTTTGGCTCAGCCCTTTCTACACCTCACCGCAAAAAGACGCCGGCTACGACGTTGCTGACTACCGCGATGTTGACCCGCTTTTCGGCGACCTGAGTGACTTTGATGACCTAGTTGCTAAAGCCCACGAACTTGGCATCAGGGTCATGATCGACCTAGTACCAAACCATTGCTCGGATCAGCACAAGTGGTTTCAGGCAGCTCTAAGCTCCCCCGCAGGATCTAAAGAACGAAGCTATTTTCACTTCAAAGACGGCCGTGGTGACAATGGCGAGCTTCCGCCAAACAACTGGCAGAGCATGTTTGGCGGACCAGCTTGGACCAGGGATTCTGATGGTCAGTGGTATGTCCATCTCTTTGACTCCTCCCAGCCGGACCTGAACTGGGAGAACCCGGAGGTTCGAAGAGAGTTCGAGGACATCCTCAGGTTTTGGCTCGACCGCGGAGTCGATGGCTTCAGAGTTGACCAACCGCATGCCATGGCCAAGGTTCCTGGCCTACCTGACCACCCATACGTGGATGAGGCAGGGGCTGGGTTCATCGAGGGTAGAGAGAACCCTCCGATGTGGTTCCAAGACTCGGTTCACGAGATCTTTAGGGACTGGCGCAAGATCTTAGAGTCCTACCCGGGCGAGCGAGCAATGTGTGGCGAAGCGTATGTTTTGCCGCTAAGTTTCATGGCGCTCTGGGTTAGACCAGACGAATTTCACCAGACCTTTAACTTCAGGTTCTTGGACGCTGGCTGGGATAAAGAAAAGCTAGTTTCAGCAATCACTGAATCTTTCGAGGCTTTTGATTCTGTTGGTGCACCCAGCACCTGGGTGCTTAATAACCACGACGTGATTCGCCACGCCTCGCGCTTTGGTGGTGACTATGGCAGAGCAACAGCTTCGGATGGTATTGGGCCAGCGAACCCTCAGCCAGACAACGAACTAGGTCTTCAGAGGGCCAAGGCTGCCACCTTGTTTATGTTGGGTTTACCTGGCGCAAGCTACCTCTACCAAGGTGAAGAGCTCGGTCTTCCTGAGCACACAACCATTGCACCCGAGCATCGACAAGACCCCACGTTCTTTAGAACCAATGGCCAAAGAGTTGGGCGTGATGGCTGCCGAGTACCACTTCCCTGGGAAAAAGGAAACGCCTCAAACGGTTTCAATAACTCAGGTCTTGCCTGGCTCCCACAACCTTCCAGTTATGCGGCTCTGTCACTGGACCAACAGGATAAGGACCCAAACTCAACCCTGAGCCTTTATCGTCAAATGCTTAGGATCCGCAAAGAACTCAGGCTCGGCGAAGGATCGTTCGACTGGCTCTCACAAGGTGAGGCGCTGAGCTATAAAAATGGCTCAGTAACCGTTATCCACAACTTCAGCAGCGAGCCAATTGCCCTGCCCCAAGGACAGCTGTTGTTGAGTTCTTTGCCCTTGAACGCTCAGGGACAACTGAACCCAAATGACACTGCTTGGGTTATGAGCTAACCAAACTTTGGAGCAGTCAGCTTCTTGCGTGGCCACCAGAACTTGTCTCCGGTCATAAACGCCAAAGCAGGAACAATCACAGTTCTAACCAAAAGCGTGTCAAGCAATACACCGATGCCAACGATGATTCCAATTTGGAACAGCGCAATCAGAGGCAGGACTCCAAGGACGGCAAAGACTGCGGCCAAGAGGATTCCAGCTGAAGTGATAACCCCACCAGTTGCACTCAGAGCTCGGATCATGCCCTCTCGGGTGCCGTGCTTCACTGCTTCCTCCTGAGCTCTAGAGACTAGGAAGATGTTGAAGTCGATTCCCAGCGCCACTAGGAACAAGAAGGCGTAGAGGAAAACGCTCAGGTCTAGGGCTGGTAGGCCAAGAACCTGAACGAAGATTAGCCAGGCAGCTCCCATTGCGGCAAAGAAGGACACCACAACCGTTGCCAGAAGAAGCACTGGTGCCAACAAAGAGCGCAGCAACAGAACCAGGACGATGAACACCAAAAGCAGAATCAGTGGAATCACCAGCAGCTGGTCGTTCGCGTAAGCGGTCTTTACGTCTAGCTGCTGAGCATCCAAGCCACCCACCAGAGCGTTCGCCGATTCCAGGCCAGCCAGGTCACTTCTCAGATCACGAATTGCCTGATAGGCCTCTTCAGAACCAGCTTCTGCATCAAGCACAACGCTCAGGGCAACAATCTCGCCGTCAGTGTCACCGATGGTCACCTCGGCAACGCCTGGGACATCGGCAGCGACTGCTGCTGCTTCATCTTCAAAACCTGCATCCACAATCACAGTGGTCGGGGTGGTAGCTCCGGCGGGGAAAGCATCTGCTAGGACTTCTTGACCGAATACAGCCTCTGGCTTCTCCCTGAACTGCTCGGTGGTTGATAGCCCTACCTGTATTCCAGTTGACCCAACGGCTAGACCAGCCAGCAAAAGAACGCCGAGGGTAGAAACAATTACTGGTCGCTTGCTAACTCCACGACCAAGCTTTGCCCAGAGGCCATCAAGGCTCTTGTTGGTGCCGCCGAACTTTGGAATAAACGGCCAGAACAAGCCCCTTCCGAATACCACCAAAGCAGCAGGCAGGACACCCAGCGCCGAAATCATTGCAATCACAATTCCCGTTGCACAGACCAAACCAAGTGTTCGGTTTCCGCCTAGTTCCGCCAAGGTCAGAGTCAAAAGGGCAAGGGCGACTGTCGAACCAGATGCAATGATTGCGGGCCCCGCACCTCGGACCGCAGCTGCCATTGCGATGTGGCGGTCCTCGTGAATCAAGAGTTCTTCGCGATAGCGAGCAATCAGCAGAAGCGCGTAGTTGGTGCCAGCTCCAAAGACCAACACCGCGAGGATTCCTGTCACCGAACCATCGGGCACCATGCCAAACAAAGTTGCTACCTGGCGGCCGAGTTGACCGGCCATGCCGTCAGCAACACCTACAACCAAAAGTGGCACAATCCAAAGCACTGGAGATCGATAGGTCACTAGCAGCAGCAGCGCGACAACGATCACGGTTGATACCAATAGCGTGAAGTCTGCTCCCGCAAAGACGTTGTTCAAATCCGCCTGGAACCCTTCCGGTCCCGTTAGGAAAACCTCCATGCCTGCTGGCATATCCTCGGCCGCGATAGCACGCATCTCAGCCACGCGCTCCGCGACAATCTCGATTTCATCAGTCTGCTCGAGAGGAACTGTGACGACCGCGACTTTGCCGTCTTCCGAGATGGCAGCGGGCGGGACAAACGCCTGGCCCATTACTTCAAGAGTTGTGAACTCCAAGAACTTCTCATTCACTCCACCAACCAGAGACTGCGTGGCTGGATCAAATTTCCCCTGCAACCACTCGACCTGAGACTCAGTGAATTCAGCGTCAGACTTGTAGACCAACACCGCTGCGGTCGCGTCCGCTCCCGGAAGGTTCTCGAGGGCCTTCTCGACCAGTGCGGTCTCAGATGTCTCAGACAAGCCGTTGGTCGGCGCAGTCTCAGTAGTGGCCGCGCGAAGTGGACCAAAGGCCAGCGCGGCAAAGATTAAGCCGATCAGCAATGTGACCCAAGCGGTCTTCTTGCCTGTGATGAAATTTATTAGGGCGTTCATTGGTCTCCAGTCTTCGATGTATAAAACTAGTGCCGTTTGAGATTTAGTCCCGAAATTGCCCCCGGCGAAGTGTTGTGCCTAGATCTGCTGTCCAGTTGATTTGTGGGCGGCCGCTGTTGCCCTTCTGCCAGCTGGCACTGATACCGCTAGAACGGCGATGAGCACAGTTGCCGCGCCAGTAGTGATGAGAAGGCTCTCCACGGAAACGATGTCCGCCAACGGACCCAAGATCGCCATGCCAATGGGCATAGCCACCGACATCACAATGCCAACAAATCCAAACACTCGACCTTGGCGCTCAGGCTCGACTGTCTCCTGAAGCAAAGTCATGGCGGAGGTTGAAAACGCTGGAACCGCAAGCCCAATTAGGAAGAAGAGACTGAAGAACAGGATCAGGTTGGTTGTGAAGCCCATGACGACCGCAAGGAGCCCGAAACCAATTGAAGTTCCGATGATTGACCAAATTCGATTTAGCTTGGGGCCGAACACTGCCATAAACGCACCCCCAAGCATCATGCCAACTCCGAATGACATCTCAAGCACGGTCAGCATCCAGACCTCGGTGCCAAAGTTTCTCACCAGCATCAGTGGCGAGAGATTTGACGGTGCCACAACCATCAGGAAAACGATTGCAAAAATGACCATCACCCAGCGAACTAGGTCGTGCGTGAAGATGTAGTTGACGCCATCCTTTAGGTCCGCGAAATAAGAAGGTTTCTCTTCGCTCAGAGCGCGTGACAGGGTTGGAACTGAGATTGTGGCCAGTAGCGAAATCCCAATGATCGCGGTCACCACGTCGATAAACAAAATCCCAACAAGTGAGAAGTTTGCGTAGACCGCTGCTGCTGCAACTGGAGCCAGGAGCATTAGCGAGGACTGGACACTGCTGTTTATGCCATTGACACGAATGAGTTTGTCGGTGGGAACAATCTGCGGTAAGAGCGCCGAAATGGCCGGTGTTTGAAAGCCTGCTCCAACAGAGCGGACAGCCATCACCAAAAAGATTAGCCAGAGGTCGTCGACCCCGCTGAGCATCAGAAGGGCCAGCACGATAGTTGCTAAAGCTATCGAGGCGTCCGAGATCATGATCATGACTTTGCGGTTGACTCGGTCAGCCCATACTCCTGCAAAAATTGAAACTATGGCCTGCGGCAGAAATCCAAAGATTGCCGCAAGCGCCAAAACCACTCCTGACTTCGT
>JACCDV010725441.1_pt1 | contig 11537 bp, 12 predicted proteins | sample 7446131 | NCBI WGS metagenome assembly JACCDV01 (sample SAMN15323448, study PRJNA562643) | freshwater metagenome | isolation source: river surface water | place: USA:Blue River Watershed | collected 2017-08-17
AAGACGGCCGTACCGGCAGCGTGAGCGCCACCCTCAAGATCATGGACGCCAAGACGTTCACCCCTGTGAAGGCAGCAGCATGAGCAAAGTCATTGGTGACGTCATCCTCGACGTCAAGAACATCAGCCTGCGGTTCGGCGGCGTCAAGGCGCTGACCGATATCTCCTTCAACGTGAAGGAACACGAGATCCGCGCCATCATCGGCCCCAACGGCGCCGGCAAGAGCTCCATGCTCAACTGCATCAATGGTGTTTACATCCCTCAGGAAGGCAACATTACCTTCCGGGGCCAGACCTTCAGCCACATGAACAGCCGCCAGGTGGCCGAGATGGGCATTGCCCGGACCTTCCAGAACCTGGCGCTGTTCAAGGGCATGAGCGTGATCGACAACATCATGTCGGGCCGCAACCTCAAGATCAAAAGCAACCTGTTCCTGCAGGCATTGCGCATCGGCCCGGCACAGCGCGAAGAAGAAGAGCACCGCGAAAAAGTCGAGCACATCATCGACTTCCTCGAAATCCAGGCCTTCCGCAAGACGCCCGTGGGTCAACTGCCCTACGGTCTGCAAAAACGCGTTGATCTGGGTCGCGCCCTGGCCATGGAGCCACAGGTGCTGTTGCTCGACGAGCCGATGGCCGGCATGAACCTGGAAGAAAAACAGGACATGAGCCGCTTCATCCTCGATGTGAATGACGAGTTCGGCACCACCATCGTGCTGATCGAACACGACATGGGGGTGGTGATGGACATCTCGGACCGTGTCGTGGTCCTCGATTACGGCAAGAAGATCGGCGACGGCACCCCGACAGAGGTGCGCAACAACGAAGATGTGATCCGCGCCTATCTGGGCACGAGTCACTGAACGCGCGAAGGACAAGCAAATGGCATTCTTTCTGGAAACCCTGTTTGGCGGCCTGATGGCCGGCATGCTGTATTCGCTGGTGGCGCTTGGTTTTGTGCTGATCTTCAAGGCTTCGGGCGTCTTCAACTTCGCGCAAGGCGCGATGGTGCTGGTGGCGGCACTGTCCATGGCCCGCTTTGCTGAATGGATTCCCGCCTGGACAGGCATCGATAGCAAACTGCTGGCCAACATCCTGGCCTTTATCGTGTCGGTGAGCTTCATGTTCATTCTGGCCTGGCTGGTCGAGCGTCTCGTGCTGCGTCATTTGGTCAATCAGGAGGGCGTGACACTGCTGATGGCCACATTGGGCATCACGTATTTCATCGACGGTTTTGGCCAAACTCTCTTCGGGAGCGATATCTACAAAATCGACGTGGGCATGCCCAAAGACCCGATGTTTATCCTCGAAGGGGTTTTCGAGGGTGGTGTCTTGATCAATCAGGAAGATGTGATCGCTGCCGTCGTGGCTGCCGTGCTGGTGGCTGCGCTGTCGCTGTTCTTCCAGAAAACCGGCACGGGTCGTGCTCTGCGTGCGGTGGCCGACGACCACCAGGCCGCGCAGTCCATCGGCATACCGCTCAACCGCATCTGGGTCATCGTCTGGTGCGTGGCCGGCATCACGGCTCTGGTGGCCGGCATCATCTGGGGCTCCAAGCTGGGTGTGCAGTTCTCGCTGACCACGGTGGCCCTGCGTGCGCTGCCCGTGATCATTCTGGGGGGCTTGACCTCGGTGCCGGGCGCCATCATCGGCGGCCTGATCATCGGGGTGGGCGAAAAGCTCTCCGAGGTCTACCTGGGTCCGCTGGTGGGTGGCGGCATCGAGATCTGGTTTGCCTACATGCTCGCGCTGGTCTTCCTGCTGTTCCGTCCGCAAGGTCTGTTCGGCGAAAAAATCATTGACCGTGTGTAAGCCCTTCGACAAGCTCAGGACGAACGGATAAATCATGTTTTACAGAGAAAACGGTCAGTTCAAGACCTCCTACCGCGCCGATCAGCAGATTTTCGCGATCACCCAGGACCGCTGGGCCATCCTCGCCATCATCGCTTTCGCGGCGATCGGCGTGCCCCTGCTGGCCGATGAGTACACATTCCGCGCCATTCTGATTCCCTTTCTAATCCTGTCTCTGGCAGCCCTTGGCGTCAATATTCTGGTGGGCTACTGCGGGCAGATCTCTCTCGGTTCAGGCGCGTTCATGGCGGTCGGGGCCTACATGGCCTACAACACCTACGTGCGCATTGAAGGCATGCCACTCATTGTGGCCCTGCTGTCAGGCGGTTTCTTTGCCACGCTAGTGGGCATGATTTTCGGAATCCCGAGCTTGCGCGTTAAAGGGCTGTATCTGGCGGTGGCCACATTGGCAGCCCAGTTTTTCTGCGACTGGGCTTTCCTGCGCATCGGCTGGTTTACCAACAACAATGCCTCTGGATCGGTTTCCGTGTCGAATCTGAGCGTAGCCGGTTGGACCATCAACACGCCAGTTGAGAAGTACTTGTTCTGCCTGGGCTTCCTGGTGGTGTTCGGCCTGCTGGCCAAGAACCTGGTGCGCAGCGCCATCGGGCGCGAGTGGATGGCGATTCGCGACATGGACGTGGCGGCGGCCGTGATCGGCATCCGTCCCATGTACGCCAAGCTCAGTGCCTTTGCCGTCAGCTCCTTCATCGTCGGCGTGGCTGGCGCACTTTGGGGCTTTGTCCATCTGGGCTCCTGGGAGCCTGCCGCCTTCTCAATTGACCGCTCCTTCCAGCTGCTGTTCATGGTGATCATTGGCGGCATGGGCTCGATCATGGGCAGCTTCTTTGGTGCCGCCTTCATTGTGGTATTGCCCATTTTCCTCAACCAGTTCCTGCCCTGGGCGGGAGACCTGGTGGGAGTGAGCATTTCCACTGCCGCTGTAGCCCATGCCGAATTCATGATTTTCGGTGCGCTCATCGTCTGGTTCCTGATCGTTGAGCCTCATGGCTTAGCCAAATTGTGGTCTATCGGCAAGCAAAAGCTGAGGCTTTGGCCCTTCCCTCATTGACCTGAATACAGACATTGTTCGTTTCTTCCCTGTGCTTCAACCCAACCCTAGGAGACAAACCATGAAGCTTCGTCAACTCGTCCTTGCCGCATCGGTGGCTGCCGCTGGCCTGACCAGCGCACTCGTGCCCACCCTCGCCACAGCCCAGGCCAAAGAGCAGTTTTTCCCTGTTCTGGTCTACCGCACAGGCGCTTACGCCCCCAACGGGGTTCCCTTCGCCAACGGTTATGTGGACTATCTGAAACTGGTCAACGCACGCGGCGGCATCAACGGCGTCAAACTCAGCTTTGAAGAGTGCGAAACAGGTTATGCCACCGACCGTGGTGTGGAATGCTACGAACGCCTGAAGGGCAAGGGCGCCACCGTCTTTCAGCCACTGTCCACTGGCATCACCTTTGCGCTCACTGAAAAAGCACCGAACGACAAGATTCCACTGATCACAGCCGGCTATGGTCGCAGCGAGTCCCAGGATGGTGGCGTGTTCAAGTGGAACTTCCCGATCGCTGGCACCTACTGGGTCGCAGGCGATGTGATCATTCAGGAAATCGCCAAGAAGGAAGGCGGCGCCGACAAGCTCAAAGGCAAGCACATCGCACTGGTCTACCACGACAGCCCTTTTGGCAAGGAAGCCATCCCGATCCTGCAGGAGCGCGCCGCCATGCACGGCTTCAAGCTGAGCCTGCTGCCCGTGACACACCCCGGCGTGGAACAAAAGTCCACGTGGCTGCAAATCCGTCGTGATCGCCCGGACTATGTGGTCAACTGGGGCTGGGGCGTCATGAACTCCACGCTGCTCAAGGAGGCTCAGGCGACGGGCTATCCGCGGGAAAAGATTTACGGCGTGTGGTGGGCCGGCGCCGAACCTGATGTCAAGGACATCGGCATGGGAGCCAAGGGCTACAACGCCATCACCATGCAGCACGGTGCCGAGCCGAATGCCGCATTTGTGAAGGAAATACTGGAGAAAGTGCACGGCAAGGGCCAGGGCACCGGTCCCAAAGATGAAGTGGGCCAGGTGCTGTACGTTCGTGGCGCCATGAGTGCCATGTTTGGCGTCGAAGGGGTTCGCCGCGCACAGGAACGTTTCGGCAAGGGCAAGGTCATGACCGGCGAGCAAGTACGCTGGGGTCTTGAGAACCTGGATCTGACCCAGGCCAAACTGGATGCCCTGGGCTTCAAGGGCGTGATGCGTCCCATCTCCACCAGCTGTCAGGACCACATGGGTGCCGCCTGGGCGCGTATCCACACATGGAACGGCAGCAAGTGGGAGTTCAGCAGCGACTGGTACCAGGCCGATGAGCAAATCATCAAGCCCATGGTCAAGGCCGCGGCTGATAAATACGCCGCCGAGAAGAAGCTTCAGCGCCGTTCACCTCAGGACTGCCAGTCCTGATCCACTCGGGCGTCATCGCGAGCGGCTTCTGCCGTGTGACTATCCAGTCAAGGACTACCGCCGGCTTGGGCCCTCGCATGAAGACGCATCTGGAGGCTGCCGCTGCAGCCTCCAGATGAAAGCATCGCAAGCGATGCTTTCATCTGGTCACAAAAGACAAGGTTCACCATGGACACGAAAAACATCGTTCTGAACGTCAACGGCATCGAGGTCATCTACAACCACGTGATTCTTGTGCTCAAGGGCGTGTCGCTGCAGGTGCCCGAGCAAGGCATTGTGGCCATCCTCGGCGGCAACGGCGCCGGCAAGACCACCACATTGCGTGCGGTCTCCAACCTGCTCAAGGGTGAGCGCGGGGAAGTCACTAAAGGTTCGATCGAGCTGCGCGGCGAGCGCATCGAAAACCTTTCACCGGCCGACCTGGTCAACCGCGGCGTGGTGCAGGTCATGGAAGGTCGGCACTGCTTTGCCCACCTGACCATCGAGGAAAACCTGCTGACAGGCAGCTACACACGCAAGGACAAGGGCGAGATTGCGGCCAACCTCGACAAGGTCTACACCTACTTCCCGCGCCTGAAAACACGTCGCACCTCGCAGGCCGCTTACACCTCGGGTGGCGAACAGCAGATGTGCGCGATTGGCCGCGCCCTGATGTCCAACCCCAATATGGTGTTGCTCGACGAGCCCTCCATGGGCCTGGCGCCGCAGATCGTGGAAGAGGTGTTCAACATCGTGAAGGACTTGAACCACAAGGAAAAAGTGACCTTCCTGATCGCCGAGCAGAACACCAACATGGCGCTCAAATACGCCGACTACGGCTACATCATGGAGTCCGGTCGCGTGGTGATGGACGGTGCCGCCGAGTACCTGCGCACCAACGAAGACGTGAAAGAGTTTTACCTGGGGGTGGGCGGCGGTGAACGCAAGAGCTTCAAGGACGTGAAAAGCTACAAGCGCCGCAAGCGCTGGCTGGCTTGATGGATGGACCGCCAACATCGACTTTCTCACCGCAGTACCTCAGAAAGAAGCCCCCCATGTCCCAGCACTTTGATGCCCTGGAAACACGTGCGCCCAAGGCGCGTGAAGCGGCCTTGATGGCCGCTTTGCCAGCGCAGATCGCGCAGGCCCAGAAAAACAGCGCCGCAATGGCTGAAATCCTTCAGGGCGTGGATGCGGCCCAGGTGACCAGCCGGGCCGCACTGGCCCGCCTGCCGGTCACACGCAAATATGAATTGCTGGCGCGTCAGCAGGCGCAGCGGGCCCAGGATCCGTTTGGCGGGTTTTCAACCATTGGCTGGAAAGGCCTGGTGCGCACCTCGGGCGTTCGCCGCGTCTACCAATCCCCGGGTCCGATCTACGAACCCGAAGGGCACGCCCCCGATTACTGGCGTGCAGCGCGGGCCATGGCCGCCGCAGGGTTTCAAGCCGGTGATCTGGTGCACAACTGTTTCAGCTACCACCTGACGCCTGGCGCCTGGATCATGGAAAGCGGGGCCCATGCGCTGGGCTGTGCGGTGATCCCCGGCGGTGTCGGCAACACCGAGCAGCAACTGGCCGCCGTGGCCGACCTGCGTCCTGTGGCCTATGCGGGCACCCCCAGTTTCCTCAAGATCCTGATCGAGAAGGCGGCTGAAGCAGGACAAAAGCTGCCGATCACCAAGGCCATGGTGTCTGGAGAAGCTTGCCCGCCCTCGCTGCGCGACTGGTTTGCCCAACAGGGCGTGGCCGCTTACCAGTGCTATGCCACCGCCGATGTGGGCTTGATTGCCTATGAAACCGCGGCCCGTGAAGGCCTGGTGATCGATGAAGGGGTCATCGTCGAGATCGTGCGACCCGGCACCGGGGACCCGGTGGCCGATGGCGAGGTCGGTGAAGTGGTGGTCACCGTGCTCAACCCCGATTACCCGCTGATCCGTTTTGGCACCGGCGACCTGTCGGCGGTGTTGCCCGGCGCATGCCCCACCGGCCGCACCAACACGCGCATCAAAGGCTGGATGGGCCGTGCCGATCAGACCACCAAGGTGCGCGGCATGTTCGTGCACCCGGGGCAGGTCGCCGAGATCGTCAAGCGTTTTCCAGAAGTCAGCAAGGCCCGTCTGGTGGTCAGCGGCGAAATGGCCAACGACCAGATGGCCCTGCGCCTGGAAACCCGCCATACCGCCGACGAGGCCCTCAAAGCCCGCATTGCCGAGGCTGTGCGCGATGTGACCAAGCTGCGCGGTGAGGTTCAGCTGGTGCTGCCAGGCACCCTGGCCAACGATGGCAAAGTGATCGAAGACGCACGCAGCTACCAGTGACCGGCGCAATGCCCTTGCGTCAGTCAGGGCCTTCCGAGGGCAAACCGCTAAGTAATTCCCGCGATTTACGCACAATGCGCGGACTTTTAAACTGTGTGGTTACTGATAAGGAGTGTTTACATGAAGAAGCTGTTTGCATTGGCGGCGTTGTCTGTGGTCGCGGTCGGCGCCCAGGCGCAGAATTTCCCCGGCTCCAAGCCGATCAGCATCGTGGTGCCCTTCACCGCAGGCGGTCCTACCGATCGCGTGGCGCGTGACCTGGCTGAAGCCATGCGCAAGCATGTGCCCGGCGCTAACTTCGTGGTTGAAAACGCAGCCGGCGCAGGCGGCACGATTGGTGCCGCCAAGGTGGCCAAGGCCGCACCCGATGGCCACACCTTGTTGTTGTTCCACATCGGCATGGCGGCCACACCAGCGCTGTACCGCAAGATCTCCTACAAACCACTGGAAGACTTCGAGTTCCTGGGCATGGTCAATGATGTGCCCATGACCCTGATGAGCAAGCCCCAGTTGCCCGCCAACACCTACCGCGATTTCGAGAACTACATCCGTGCCAACGCTGGCAAGCTGAACATTGCCCACGCTGGTCTGGGTTCCGCGTCGCACATTTGCGGTTTGCTGTGGCAGTCCACTTTGCAGAGCAAGGACGCGATGACCACGATCCCGTTTGGCGGCACCGCACCTGCCATGACCGCACTGATTGGCGGTCAGGTGGACGTGATGTGCGACCAGACCACCAACACCACGACGCAAATCGAAAGCGGTCGTGTGAAAGCTTTCGCTGTGACCACGGCCAAGCCCCTGGCCACACATCCCATTCTGAAGCACTACCCCAGCTTGCAGGAGATGGGCCTCAAGGGGTTCAACCTGACGATCTGGCACGGTTTGTATGCGCCCAAGGGCACGCCTGAAGCCATCACCAAGGTGCTCAATGAGGGTCTGAAGAAGGCTTTGAAAGATCCTGAATTCGTCAAGAAGCAGGAAGGCCTGGGTGCTTTAGTGGTCAACGACAAGCGTGTTGAGCCCGAAGAGCACAAGAAATTCGTGGCCGCTGAAATGGTGAAGATCAAGGCCGCGGTGGATGCCGCCGGCAAATATGCCGATTGATAGGCCTTGCGCCTGATCCTGTCAAAAAGCCGCTCCAGTGAGCGGCTTTTTTACGGGCGTCGTTGGGAGGTGGCCCTTCAGTTGGCAAACTGCTCGGCGCCCAGGATGCCCAGCTTGGTCAGCCCCAGACGTTGGGCGCTGGCCATCACGGCGGCCACCGCTTCGTATTTCGCCTTGGCGTGCGAACGGATGTGCAGCTCCGGCTGCGGTTGTTGCGCCGCGGCTTGCCTGAGTTGAGCCTCCAGCGCTGCGCGGCTTGGCACCGCTTGGCCGTTCCAGTGGATCACGCTGCCCGCGTCCACATCGATCTTGACCACCACCGGGTCGGGCTTCTTGCTGGTGGTGCTGGGCGCGGGCATGTCCAGGTTCACCGCGTGCAACTGCACCGGGATCGTGATGATCAGCATGATCAAGAGCACCAGCATCACGTCGATCAGTGGCGTGGTGTTCATGTCGATCATCACTTCCGGCTCGTCGTGGGCGCCCCAGCCTGACTTCATGCCTGCATGCATTCCCATGTCTTGCTCCTGTCAGTTGCCTGGCGGCTCGGTGATGAAACCCACCTTGCTGATGCCAGCGCGTTGCACCGCGTACATCACACGCCCCACCGACTCGAAGTCCGCTTGACCGTCGCCCCGGATCTGCACTTCGGGCTGAGGTTGCATCGCCGAGAATTTCTTCATCCGTTCAAGCAAGTCGGTGCTGTTTTTGATTCGGGTGTCGTACAGGTAGATGGCCCCGGCACGGTCCACCGAAATGATCACGTTCTCGGGCTGGGTCTCGCGCAGCACATTCTTTTCCTTAGGCAGGTCCACCTTGATGGAGGTGGTCACCACCGGAATCGTGATCAGAAAGATGATGAGCAGCACCAGCATCACATCCACCAAGGGTGTGGTGTTGATGGTGCCGATGATCTCGTCATCGGCTTCGCCGATGTTCATGGCCATGTGGGCTCCTGTTGGATGACGGCCGTCACTTCTTGGCCGAGCCCAGCAGCACGGCGTGCAGGTCGGCCCCGAAGGCGTGAACGTGTTCCATCACAGCCTTGTTGCGGCGGACCAGGAAGTTGTAGCCCAGCACCGCGGGCACGGCGACGGCCAGACCGATGGCGGTCATGATGAGGGCTTCCCCTACAGGGCCTGCGACCTTGTCGATGGAGGCCTGGCCGGACATGCCGATCTTGACCAGGGCGTGGTAGATGCCCCAGACGGTGCCGAACAGCCCGACGAACGGTGCGGTCGAGCCGACAGTCGCCAGCACAGCCAGGCCGTCCTGCATGCGGCTTTGCACATGGCCGATGGCACGCTGGATGCTCATGGTGACCCATTCGTTGAAGTCGATCGCGCCCAGCAGGCCGGTGTGTTTGGAGGCGCTCTCCAGGCCTTTTTCGGCGATGAAGCGGAAGGCCGAACCTTCTTCGAGGCTGTCTTTGCCTTGGGCCACGGTGCTGGCAGACCAGAAGGCATCTTGCACGGCCTGGGCTTGCTTGTTCAGTTTGGCCTGTTCAGCAAACTTGGTGAAGATCACATACCAGGAGGCCATGCTCATGAGCACCAGGATCAGCAAGGTGCCTTTGGCCACCGCATCGCCTTGGGCCCACAAGGCGCCCAGCCCGTAAGGGTTTTCTTCCAGCACGGCCGTCGCTGCGGTGGCGACTTCGGTGGTTTGGGCCATGGCGTGGCCAGCCCACAGCCCGCATGTCCACAAGCCGGTGCGGACAATGGATGCGAAGGGGTGTTGGTACATGGGTAGGGGCTCCTCTGGAGTGCTTGAGTGTGTGTTGGACATGTGAAGGGCGAGCGTCATTCCAGACGCCAGGTGTACTTCATGCTGGCCCAGGCCTGCTCGGGCTTGCCGTCGACTGTGGCGGGTCGGAACTGGCAGCGCGACAAACCGGCGCGGGCGGCTTCGTCCAGGCGCTTGTAACCGGAAGACTTGTCGATTTCGGACTGGATCACCTTGCCGTCGGTGCCGATCAGAAAGCGCAGGCTCACCGTGCCTTCTTCTTCCATGCGGCGCGAGGCTGTGGGGTATTCGGGCTTTTCGCATTGGGCTGCATTCACGACGGCGGCCGTGCGCACCGGATCGGTCCTCACCGCTGCCGCGCTGGGGGCGGGGCTGGGCGGCTGAGGCGCGGGAGGGGCCGCCGTGATGGCCTGGGGCGCAGGGGCAGCCAGCGAGACCGGTGCGTCCACGACCGGGGCAGAGCGAGCAGGCGCTGGCAAAGGCCTGGGCTCGGGAGGCGGTGGTTTGGGTGGGGGCGGTGGCGCGATGTCGGGCTGTCTGTCGGCCAGCAACAGCACTTCCACCGGGGTGTTGATCTTTTTGACCCAGGTGCGGGCCAGTCCCGAATTGACCAGCCAGAACAAGACCAGATGCAGGATCACCACCAGCCCCAGTCCGATCAGGTGCTTGGTCGGTTTTCTTTGCCGGCTGGCGTAATCGTCCATTCTGACGCTTCTCCTGGGAACTGCAGGGCACCATGCCTGTGCAACGTGCGTGGATTGTAGGGGGGCGGTCATGGGCCGTCTGTGTGCGGGTCAGCGCAGACCGGTGGCGCGCATCTGAAAACCTCGTGGACGCTCGTCCGATGCAGGGTTCAGGCGTTCACCCCGGATGAGTTGTCCGCAACTGCCCGCCTGCACTTGGCCCAGCCAGGTGGCTGCAATGCGCATCCCATCGTGGGATTCTTCCATGGTCAATTCACCTGCCTCGATGTCGGCAACCACCGCCAGATGCCGGGGGTTTTGCATCAAGGCACCGCGCAGGCTGCCTTCGTGCTCGGGGTGCGGGCGCAGCACCAGTGTCCAGGGGGCTTGGTCTCCCTCCAGGGTGACTTGCCACGTGCCCACAAGTTGCTCGGACGTGATGTCCGCTGCGGCACAGCCCGGCGTGGGCGACGGGCTCTGGCAGGCCGTCAGGCCCGCCAGGGCGGCGCAGGTGATCCACCAAGCCACGGTGCGTGCGGGTGTCATGGTTTGGCCTCTGCAGCAGAGTCGGCGGCCCGCTTGGCAAACTCGGCGCGCAGTGCGCGGAGTTTTTCACGCGGGTCTTCCTTGGTGGTGTTTTCGTCCAGGCGCATTTCAGCGATGAAGCGGCTGGGCAGGGCCGCGACCATTTCGCGGCCTTTTTTGCGGCGCTTGGTCCAGCTCACCGCCAAGCTGCGTTGGGCGCGGGTGATGCCCACATACATCAGGCGGCGTTCCTCTTGCAGGCGCAACACGATGCCTTCGCTCATGGGGCCTTCACTGCGGCCAGAGTGCTCATCGTCGTCGCCCAGCTTGAAGGGCAGCAGGCCTTCGTTCACCCCCACCAACATCACATGCGGCCACTCCAGGCCCTTGGAGGCGTGCAGGGTCGACAGGGTCACCACGTTCTGGTCTTTCTCGCGTTCGCTCAGGGTGGAGATCAGCGAGATGGTCTGGGCCACCTCCAGCAGGTTTTTGGTTTCGGTGGCTTCAGCGCCGGTGGCGTCTTCGATCTCGCCACCGCAGCGCCCGGCCATCCAGTCGCAAAACTCCAGCACGTTGGTCCACCGGGCCGAGGCCACTTTTTCGTTGTCTTCGCCGTCGTACAGGTGCGACTCGTAGCCGATCTCTTGGAGCCACTCCAGCAGGAAAGCCAGCGCTGCCTCCTTGCCCAGGGTCTGGCGTGCGCGGTGTTCCAGGTCGTTGATGTAACGGCCAAACTCGTGCAGCCCCGCCACGGCGCGGGCGTTCACCGCGCTGGGCAGGCTGCCTGCAAACAGCGCCTCGAACAGACTCAATTTGTATTGCGTGGCAAAGGTGCCCAGCTGGCCCAGCGTCTGGTGGCCAATG
>JACCDV010043773.1_pt1 | contig 11536 bp, 14 predicted proteins | sample 7446131 | NCBI WGS metagenome assembly JACCDV01 (sample SAMN15323448, study PRJNA562643) | freshwater metagenome | isolation source: river surface water | place: USA:Blue River Watershed | collected 2017-08-17
CTGCTTGGGCGCGAATGCGCATTGGATCTGCCATTTTGTTTCTCCTGAAATTTCTAAATTAGCCGCCGCAGCCGCCGAGTGTGACTTTGACTTCTTTCTTCGCGAAAAAAGCTTTGCCGTCGTTAGTGATCGCGATGGCATACACGTCAGACGATTGGCCCATCTTGGCGCGTGTCGAAAAGTTAGCTTCAACTTCTGGTGTCACGTTGAACATGGCGATCAAAGCCGATGGGTTTTTCTCAACCAACAACAACATGCGCTTGACGTTGCCCAAGCTGGTGCTCACGCCCAATGGCACGACAGCGCCGTTTTCAGCGATGTCTGGGCCCGTGATGGTGACGTCCTTGCTTTCCACAGGGGCTGCACCACCCATGGCTTTGACAGCATCCGCCACGCTCTTGGCGTCGAAAGCAGCTTTGTCAAACGCTTGTGCGTATTGTGGGAACAGGCCAGTAGAGGCCAACAGGCCTGCCACAGCGGCGCTGTGCTTGAGGGTCTCGCGACGAGTTTGCATGTAGTGCTCCTAAAAATGCGTGAGAGTTATTTTGCCGCACCGGCAGCAAGCCAGTTAGCAATCGTTTTGATATCTGCTTCGGGTGCAGATTGTGCGGGCATGGGGATAGGACCCCACACCCCCGAGCCACCTGCCTTGATTTTGCCAACCAAGTAATCCGCTTTACCTGGATACTTTTTAGCAATGTCGTTGAAGCTTGGGCCCACCACCTTGGTGTTTTGCGCATGACAGGCGGTGCAGTTGTGCTTGGCCAACAAGGCCAAGGCTGGGTCAGCCACTTTGGCTGCAGGCTTAGCCGCAGGTGTTGCAGCCGCCGCGCCCACAGGGGCTGATTTGTTCTCAGGCACGGCCGTGTTGGCACCGTGCTGTTGCCCCACCAAACGGTTTTGTTCAGCCAAGTTGCCGTGCGCGTTGCGTGCGTAGTCGGGCAACATGGAAGCCACTTTGGCTTCAGGGATGCAGTCTTTCATACACGCCACGTTGGCCGTATCAGGCTTGCCTGTACCGTTGAACTCTTTACCTGGCCACATGCCGTGCTTGGTGGTCATGCCATTGCGGTTAGGCATACGCTTTTGCACCTCGGCAATGTTTTTGTCGCTCAACACAAAGTTTTCTGGGACCACATTGGCCAAGCTCAGCAAATAAGCCGTGACGGCATAGACCTCATCGGGCTTGAGTGACTTGGGCGATGTCCAAGGCATGGCACGGTTGATGTAGTCCCACAGTGTGGACACCGTAGCCACCTTCATGATGGTGGTACGACCAGGAAAATCGGGGCGCTTCAAATTAGCCACATTGCCTGTTTTGATGTCCTCATTGGTAGTGCCGCCGATCAAGGGGCTGAACACTTCGTTGGACTCCCCAAACACACCATGACAGTGGGCGCACTTGGCTTCCCACAAGTCTTGGCCTTGTGCCACCGAGCCTGAGCCTGCAGGCAAACCTTTAAAGTCAGGGCGCACATCGATGTCCCATGCGGCAACTTCTTTGGCGGTGGCGGCACGACCTACACCTGGGTAAGCGGTGCTTTGTGCGCTGGCAAAACCAGCAGCAGCCAACAAGGCCGCAGTCAAGACGACTTTACGAAACTTGGACATTCTTGACCTCGCCGTTTTCTTGCACCAACCAAGATTGGATGGCGTTGTTGTGATAAATCGAACGTGTACCGCGCGCTGCACGCAATTGCTTGTAAGTGGGCTGCACGAAACCTGTGTCGTCCGTGGCACGGCTTTGGATGATAGCGGGCTTGCCGTCCCACACCCAGTCGATGTTGCAACGGGTCAGTGCTTTGCTGAGCACCGGTGTTTCCAAACGGGCTTGACGCCAGTTACGGCCACCGTCCACAGACACGTCGACTTTTTGAATCTTGCCGCGGCCCGACCAAGCCAAACCAGTGATGTTGTAGAAGCCTTTGTCCAACAACACTTGACCGCCAGAGGGGGTGGTCACCACACTCTTGCATTCTTGGATGTTGGTGTACTGACGGTGTTGGCCATCGGGCATCAAGTCCATGTAGTGCACAGCTTCGTCTTTGGCCGCGTAGGGCTTGTCACCCACTTCCACGCGACGCAGGTACTTCACCCAGCTCACACCTTGGATACCCGGCACGATCAAGCGCAAGGGATAGCCGTTTTCGGGGCGAAGCATTTCGCCGTTTTGACCATAAGCCACCAACACTTCACCTGACAAGATCAGGCTCATCGGAATGGTACGGGTCATGGATGAACCGTCACCACCTTCAGCCAGCACGAACTTGCCGTTTTTCAAGTCGGCTCCAGCAATTTGGAGCAGCGTGATGAGTGGCACGCCTGTGAATTCACTGCACGACACCATGCCATGCGTGTACTGCACAGTGGGCACAGCCACATTGCCCCACTCAACCGCAGTGTTGGCACCACACTCGATGAAGTGGAAACGCGACACAGAAGGCAAACGCATGATCTCGTCCATGGTGAACACCTTGGGTGTTTTCACCATGCCGTTGATCATGAAGCGATGCTTTGAGGGATCAATGTCCCACCAACCTTGGTGATGACGCTCGAAGTGCAGACCACTCGGCGTGACAATGCCAAACAAAGACTGCAATGGTGCAAACGACACCGATGCTTGCGTAGTTTGGGTCAAGCCTGGGCTTTGACGGCGCTGCACATTCGATTCGTACTTCGAGGGAATACCGTAACCGTTGTTCGCGGCCACACCTTGACCCAAGCCCGTCGCGTGCTCTGGCAAATTCAAGATATTGGGGTCTCCTCCCTCGCTCGGCACAGGGTTACCCTGAGCCAAGGCCATCGGTGCTGCGGCACCTGCGGCGGCAGCTGCAAATGCACTGCGGATGAAGTTACGACGACCGGCTTTGCTCTCGGCAATGACGGTACTGATACCGTCACGATCTAAGAAATTTTCGGGTGCTTTTTGTACGCGACCCGATTGAATGCCATCTGGTGTTTTCACAGACAGTCCTTCCACATCAGTTATATATCAACACACGCTAATATAAATCATCTCTGATAGGAGGACCATCGGGTTTACGCCAAATACTTTTGTAAGCTCAGTGAAATTTATAGTGGCGTTTGTTTAAGACAGCCGCAACAGCATTGGTGTCTTCAGGAAAAAAGCCGAGATTCAGTTCTGTGTTGCAGTACTCCACCATGCCACGCAAAGCGCCAGCAGAGTTGATGCGACCTTTTGGCTTGTAGATCGCACTGCCATCCCCACCCACACGTCGAATGTGGCATTCGTTGCATTGATTTTCGGCAATCAGCTTTTCACCAGCCTGATGATCTGCATCTTTGAAAAGCGGATGCTGTTGTGCACTCGCAGCACCTGCGATGGCAAACAGAACCAGCAATAAAAACTTTTTCATGTGAAGTCTCCTCATTACTTTTCTCGCAAAAGCTCTGGCTGCAACACCTTGTAATGTCGCCCCAATTTATCGAGAGGTGCAATGACACCAGCTCGAACCAAAGCGGTCACTTCTCGACTCACTGTTTCGAGTTTGAGATCCATCATGGCTCCCATATCGTCGCGAGCAAACAAGATAACCGTACCATCCTCAGAAATCTCGTGCATTTTCTGGATGAAATGCATCACACGCTGCCGAGCCGTGCCAAAATTCAACTCAGCCAACCAGTCGTCAGCCAACTTGAGAGCACTTTGCCACTTCTCCATCAGTTTGCGATGCAGCCGTGGGCTGTTCGCACCAAGCCGATGAATCACATCCAATGGAATACGGCACACAGACACCTCACTCAATGCCACCGCTTGGCTGTCGTAGCGGCTGGTGGCCAAGGCCTCCAGCCCAACCACATCCCCTGCAAACAACACGCGCACTACGCGCTCACGACCGTCAGCGGTGACACGCACGAGTTTGACCATCCCTTTACGCAAAGTAAACACACCCAAGGCTTTGTCTGATGCTTCGTACAAAGTTTGACTCGACTGGTACACCATGTCATCAATCGGCGCATGAATGAGATGGAAGTCTTCTTCGTTCAAGTCTGCAAACAAGACCATCTCTCGGATGCCGCAATTGCGACAATCCGAAGTGCCGCGCCATGCAGATTCGGTTTTGATCGGAATCATGCGCCTGCCACCGCACGACGCGCCGCAGCCAGCTGCTCATCCAGATAAGCACCATAAAAATCAGGCAAATACGCACCTGTCAAACGCTTGGCCAGCTCTTTGCCGTGCGCCCCGAAAAATAAAACCGTAGGGGCAATCTTGATGCCCTGCTTGCGCACCCAAGCATCTTGCGTCAAGGGCGTGCCATCAAAGTCTGCCAGAGGACGCTGGTCACGCATGTCAATCTGAACCACTTGCAGCCCCGATGCACGCAGCGGCTGTAAGTAGTTTTCGCGCACGACCTTGCAAAAAGCGCAGCCGTGCAAACTAACCATCACCACCAAGGGCTGCTTGCGTTGCAGAGCTTGCGACAGAGCGTCAGGCAGCGCGTTTGTCGTTGGCAAAACCACCGCATCGACGCTAGCCTGCGACACGCCCCAGCCAACCACACCCAGCGTGGCGACCGCTAAGCTCATGCGTTGCATGGCATGGCGACGGGACAAGCGCGTCATGGTCATCACTTAGCTTCTTGCTCCATGAGCAGATAGGTGTTGTAGGCGTTCATGCGATTGGCTGATTTAAAAAGTGGCATTTTCTCGAACTTTGACCAATCCGTGCTGGCGTAGGCGCTTTCAAACGGTTCCATATCTTTGGCGGCACGGCCCATGACTTCACGCAAGTACATCAAATAATCGCGTGTCAACGTCATATCCGTTTTGGGATCATTCGAGATGGGGCCGTGACCTGGCACAACCCAATGCGTATCAAATTTCAACAAGCTTTCCATGGCCTCAATCCAGTGTCTGCTATCAGCCTGCCCGACAAATGGAATGCGATTGCGAAACACCAAGTCTCCCGCAAACAAAACTTTTTGCTGCGGCAAATACACCACCAAATCCTCAGCCGTATGCGAAGGGCCGACGGGCTGGATATCGAAACGCACCCCACCCACGTTGAGTGTTTGAGCCTGTGTCAACCATTCATCGGCTGGCACCAATCGGGTTTTTTCATCTACCCACGGCCATAAATCTTGGCGCGAGGCCTCTAGGCGCAAACGCGCGGTGTCGGATGTGAGGTATTCACGCGCCGCAGCATGTGCCACGATGCGCGCACCCATATCCTTAAACACTTGGAGTCCGTAAATATGGTCAGCGTGGTAGTGTGTCAGCACCACGGTGTGAATGGGCTTTTGGGTGACTTTGCCAATCTCAGCGAACAGACGGCGAGCCAGCTCTGGGGAACCCAAGGCATCAATCACCACCACGCCAGCGGGTGTCACCACAAAAGCCGCATTTGAAATGAAATTCTGATTGGCTGAGGAACCCAGCTCTGAGACGCCTTGCACGTAATAAACACCAGGCACCACTTGCTTGGCCTGCATCAATGGCTTAGCCACCTCTTTGGTAGGCGAGGTCGTTTGCGCCGACAAAGGCTGCATAAAGCCACTGCAAATAGACAAAAACACCACGCACCAGTGGCGAACCATGAGCAATTTCAAAATCAGACCTCCTGAACAAACGGCCCGCCAAGACTTGATATACGTCAAGTTTGATGCAAGCCAGAACACTTAGCATAATCCAAATATAAGCATTCACTAAATCATATGAACCTCACCACACTCAATGAAGCCTATGGCGAACCCTATGTTTTAGCCGTGGGCGGGCTGCTCATTGGTTTGATGTTTGGCTTTTCCGCGCAACGTTCCAAATTTTGTTTGCGTGCCGCCGTCATTGAGTTTTGGCACCGGCAGTTTGGTGAAAAGCTCTCGGTGTGGTTACTCACCTTTTCAGCCGCCGTCATCGCCATTCAAGGCTTAATCGTATTGGGCAACTTAGATGTCAGCACGGCACGCCAAATTGCGTCACGCGGCAGTTTGTCAGGCGCACTCATTGGCGGACTGTTGTTCGGCGCAGGCATGATCATGACCCGAGGTTGTGCCAGTCGCTTACTGATCTTGTCTGCCAACGGCAATTTGCGCGCATTGCTGTCTGGCTTGATCTTTGCCGTAACCGCCCAGTCTGCGTTATCGGGCGCACTCTCTCCCTTGCGTCAAGAAATCACCAACTGGTGGACGGTCGAAGGCGGTAGTAGCCGCGACTTACTCGCCATTTTGGGACTGAGCCACGGCACAGGTCTGGTCATTGGCTGTATTTGGCTGTTGGCTGCCTTGTACTTCACCACACGCACCAGCCAACGCGCTTGGATGTGGATTGGTGGTCTCGGCACAGGTCTGAGCGTGGCCATGGCTTGGTGGTTTTCGTACAGCGTGTCTAAAGCATCCTTCGAAGTGGTGCACATTCAAGGCATCACCTTCAGCGGCCCTTCTGCCGAGTGGCTCATGCGCGTCTTAGCACCCAACCCACCCGCCATCGGCTTCGACTTTGGTTTGTTGCCGGGTGTGTTCCTGGGTTCTTTCTTTGCAGCTTGGCTGGGCAAAGAGCTCAAGTTAGAAGGTTTCAAAGATGGCTATGCCATGCGCCGCTACATCGTGGGCGCAATCTGCATGGGCTTTGGCGCCATGCTTGCAGGCGGCTGCGCAGTCGGTGCCGGTGTGACAGGCGGCGCTATTTTTGCCCTGACTGCCTGGACCGCGCTCGTGGGCATGTGGCTAGGTGCTGGCCTGGTCGACCGGTGGATGGATGCGCCACCCGCGAGCGCGCCCACCTTGATGCAACCTTAAACGTATTCATACGTTATAGTTTTCCTCTGAAGCAAGACGCCATCATCGGGTTATTACCTGTGATGGCGTTTTGTCATTGTGGATATATTCATGTTCACTGATAGATTTTTCTTCATGAGGTAGCGATGAAAACAATTTCACGCCAAGCAACACGCATTCTGAGCGTCGCCGCTTTCACACTCGGCATATTTGCCTCGGCACATGCACAAGACAAAGCTGCTCAATTGCACACGCGCGCAACCGCTGCCATGTGTGCTAACTGCCACGGCACCGATGGTCGCACCATAGAAGGCTCAGCCATTCCGTCGCTGGTGGGCATGCCCAAGGAATACCAAATTTTGCAGATGCAAGCCTTTAAAAACGGCACGCGTCCAGCCACTGTGATGCACCAAATCACCAAGGGGCTCACCGACGCCCAAATCGAAACCATTGCTAGCTACTACGCTACGACCAAGCGTTAATTAAGGATTCATCATGAAACGTCGCAGTTTTGTTCAAGCCTCATTGGCTCTTGGTTCTTTTAGCGCGCTCGGCAGCATGGTCGGTTGCGCATCTGTGGGGCGCGTCCCCGAAAAAGCACGCGTGGTTGTGGTCGGTGGCGGCTACGGTGGCGCGACAGCCGCCAAGTACGTGCGCATGTTGTCAGACTACAAGATTGACGTCACGCTCATCGAGCCCAATGGTGACTTCATTTCTTGCCCCATCTCTAACTTGGTGATCGGTGGCAGCAAGACCATGGCAGACATCACCACGCCTTACGACAAACTCTCAGGCAAGCACGGCGTCAACATCGTGCGCGACTACGTCGCCAGCGTCGACCCTGCCAAGAAAACCGTCACCTTGGCCAGTGGTCCCACCATTCGCTATGACAAGTTGGTCATGTCACCCGGCATCGACTTGATGTTCAACACCATCGAAGGCTTGAAAGAAGCGCAATCGTCCGGTCAAGTTTTGCAAGCATGGAAAGCCGGCCCAGAAACCATGGCGCTGCGCAAGCAACTCGAATCGATGGATGACGGCGGCGTCTTTGCCATCACCATCCCTGAAGCCCCTTACCGCTGCCCTCCTGGCCCGTACGAGCGTGCCAGCCAAGTGGCGCATTACTTCAAACAACACAAGCCCAAGTCAAAAGTGCTGATCTTGGATGCGAACCAAGACGTCACCTCCAAAGGCCCGTTGTTCAAAAAGTTCTGGGCTGACAACTACAAGGGTATCTTGGAGTACATGCCACAGCACAAAGTCATGGCAGTGGATGCCAAGACCAACACCTTGAAGTTCGATGTGCAAAACGATGTCAAAGCGAATGTGCTCAACGTGCTGCCGGCCATGCGTGCAGGCAGTATTGCTGTGCAGTCCAACTTGGCCAACGTGAACTCTCGCTGGTGTGGCGTTCACTACCAAACCTTTGAGTCCACACAAGCCAAAGACATCCACGTCATCGGCGACTCCATCATGTTGGCACCCCTGATGCCCAAGTCTGGCCACATGGCCAACTCGCATGGCAAGGTCACCGCAGCTGCCATCGTGGCGCAGTTGTCGGACATGCCAGTCAATCCAGCGCCATTCCTCAGCAACACCTGCTACAGCTTTGTGAACGACAAGTTGGTGGTGCACGTCGCCTCTGTTCATCAATACGACGCCAAAGACAAGACCTACAAGACCGTCCCCGGTTCTGGCGGTGTGTCTGCAGCCCCCAACGAGCTAGAAGGCATTTATGCATGGAACTGGGCTCAAAACATTTGGGCTGACAGCTTGATGTGAGATTGACCGGAATGAAAATTCTCAAATTTCTCTCACGCAGCTTTGCGGTCGTCGTACTGGCATTGAGCTTTGGCTCGGTGCAAGCCCAAGACATCAAAGTGGCCTACCACGTCAACTCTGGCGTGGAAAGCGCCGCAGCCATTTTGGGCAATGTCCGAAACCACTTGAACGCAGACGCCACCGCAAAAATTGTGGTGGTCACACACGGGGCTGGTATTGACTTCTTGCTAGACGGCGCCAAAGACAGCAAAGGCCGCGAGTTCAGTGGCATGGTGTCTGACCTCGCCAGCAAAGGTGTGCAGTTTCGCGTGTGTAACAACACACTGACTTCACGCAACATTGACGCCAGCAAGGTGTCGATGGAAGCCAAGATCGTGCCGTCTGGCGTGTCTGAAGTGGCGCGTTTGCAAGCCAAAGAAGGCTACGTCTACCTCAAGCCTTAAACCCTAGGGTCAATATGAAAAAGGGCCGCAACTGCGGCCCTTTTTCTTTGCAAGAGCAAATCACGCGTGTGCGATGTCACTGTCTATCGCGATTTGGGTACACACGGCGCGGCACAGCGTGACCACGCGCTCATTGATGATGCGGTAGTAAATCTGCACCCCTTCGCGGCGGCGGCCCAAGATTTTGGCTTTGAACAAGGTGTTCAAGTGCTGCGACATATTGGGCTGCGTGGTATCAATTTCCTCTAAAAGCTGACCCACATTTTTTTCTTCAGTGCATAAGCAGTTGATGATTTTCAAACGCATGGGTGCCGACATGACGCGAAACGTTTCTGCCGCCAAGTCGAACATTTGATCCAACCCATCATCTTTAGACGGAGCTTTTTTAGATACAGGCTCAGAGGGTTTGACTTTTTTCGCGGGGACTTTCTTAGCCACAGACTTCGTCACAGCCGCTTTTTTCTTAACCACGGTTTTAGCCTTAGCAGAAGATGAAGTTGATTTTTTGGTTGCCATCATGTTCAAAGGATATCACTGACATAACTGTGCCACGGTGAGCCGTAAGTCTTGCGCCCATTCGCGACGGTTGCGGCCATTGGCGTGTTGCTTATCGCCATAACGCACCTGCGCCAACAAAGGTGGTGCACACAGCGTGCGCCAGAGCGAGCTGATCAAGGTGTCGTCATCGCGGTAGCAAGGTGCTAGGCTGATATCTTGGGTCTGCGCATCCATGAACTGCAAAGCAATCGGCTGAACCGGTGCTTCTGCCGAAATGGCAGCTTGCAACAAATTGGCATGAAACGGCAACAGCGTGATGCCATCGCCGGTGCGCCCTTCAGGAAAAGCAGCCAACACTTGCCCTTGCTGCAAAGCTTCTGCCATTTGATGTACCACACGCATGGCATCGTTGCGCGAGCCGCGTTCAATGTACAACGAGCCGCCACCCGTGGTGAGCGCGCCCACCAAAGGCCAGCTACGAATTTCAGACTTAGCCACAAAGCGGCAGTGGCAGGCGGCATGCATCACCAAAATGTCGAGCCACGAGATGTGGTTGGCCGCCATCAACACAGGGCCTGGCGCTGGATGCCCTTTGACCCGCACCTCAATGCCGATGATGGCCAACATACCACGCGCCCACACCTCAACAGCGCGGGCTTGTTGCTCGTCGCTGAGCTTGGGAAAGAGAGTGCGCACGTTCCAATAACCACGCAGCACCCACGCAATGACGCGCACGAACTTGACGATGGCGTGAACGCTTCGCATCAAGCCAGTGGGTAAGCCACGCGACCTGCCACCAAGGTGGCTTTGACACGTGCTGGCAAAGACATGCCCGTCATGTCAAACGCAAACGGGGTGTGTTTGCCTTGGCTATGCAATGCATCAGGTGTGACATGCCATTCAACTGCGGGATCAAACACCATGAGGTCAGCCACGCCGCCCACATGCAACTGGCCCAAGCTCTCGCTTTGACCTTCGATCTTGCCCAATACTTTGGCAGGTTGCGACGTCAGCACCTCAAGTGCACGCACCACACTCAGACCACTGTCTTGCGCCCACTTGAGTGAGAGACTGAGCAACAACTCAAGTCCCGTCGCGCCGGGTTCGGCTTGCGCAAATGGCAAAGCCTTCGCATCCACGTCGACAGGGGTGTGGTCGGAGACCAACACGTCAATCGTGCCATCGGCCAACGCGGCACGCAAAGCATCGCGGTCGCGCTGTTGTCGCAACACGGGCGTCACACGGGCACGGCTGTCGAAGTAGCCAATGTCATGATCACTCAAATGCAGCGAGTTGATGCTCACGTCAGCGGTGACCGCCAAACCTTCTTGCTTGGCCGCACGCACAAGCGCCACACCTTCAGCACTGGAGATACGGCACAGATGCACACGCGCTTTGGTACTGCGCATGAGCGCGAAGATGGTGTGCAAAGCAATCGTTTCGGCCGCAACGGGCACGCCCCCCAAACCCAAGCGGGTGGCCAATGGGCCACTGGCGGCCACGCCTTTGCCCAAGTGCATGTCTTGCGGGCGCAGCCACACGGTGTACCCAAAGGTGGCGGCGTATTGCAAAGCGCGTTGCAACACTTGGGTGTTTTCCAAAGGTACTTCGGCTTGGCTAAAGCCCACACAGCCTGCATCGGTGAGGTCTGACATTTCTGTCAGCACTTCGCCCTTCAAACCACGGGTGAGTGCGCCCAGAGGGAAGACACGTGCACGGTGCAATTTTTCGGCGCGGAACTTGAGCATTTCAATCAAGCCTGGCTCGTCCAACACGGGGTCAGTGTCAGGTGGGCATACCAAGCTGGTGACACCGCCTGCCACAGCAGCCGTGAGTTCGGAGTCGAGCATGCCTTCGTGTTCGTAACCGGGCTCACGCAAACGCACTTGCAAGTCGACCAAGCCGGGGGCGACGATGCAGCCCTTGGCTTCGATGGTTTGATCGGCTTTGAAATTGGCAGGCAACTTCTCGCCCGTCTTAACGATGGCAACGATATGTCCATCAGCCACTGCCACATCGGCGGTGTGGTCAAAGCCAGAGGCTGGGTCGATCACGCGACCGTTTTGAATCAGGATGTTC
>JACCDV010600956.1_pt1 | contig 11532 bp, 9 predicted proteins | sample 7446131 | NCBI WGS metagenome assembly JACCDV01 (sample SAMN15323448, study PRJNA562643) | freshwater metagenome | isolation source: river surface water | place: USA:Blue River Watershed | collected 2017-08-17
AGTTTGTGATGAGTGATGTCGATAAGGTCGGTGGCATTCCTGTAGTTCTAAAGGGTTTGCTAGATGCAGGACTCCTGCATGGTGATGTTTTAACGGTAACTGGTAAGACAATGGCAGAAAATCTCAAGGAGATTGCACCACCAGATCCAGATGGACAGATCCTAAAAGCGGTTTCATCGCCGATATCTACAGATGTTGGAATCACAATTCTTGGTGGAACTCTTGCAACTGATGGCGCCGTATGCAAGACCGCAGGAATTGGAATTGAAAGTTTTGAAGGACCAGCGCGCGTCTTTGAACGCGAACAAGCGGCGATGGATGCACTTGAGAATGGAACTATTCAAGCTGGCGATGTCGTGGTTATTCGCTATGAAGGTCCAAAGGGTGGACCAGGAATGCGCGAGATGTTGATGATCACCGGCGCAATTAAAGGCGCAGGTCTTGGAAAATCAACGCTGCTGTTAACTGATGGACGTTTCTCTGGTGGATCAACTGGTTTGTGTGTTGGTCACGTTGCACCAGAAGCGGTTGATGGGGGACCGATCGCATTCATTAAGGATGGCGACAGAGTTCGAATCGACATCACTAATCGCACGCTGGATCTTTTGGTAGATCCTGCAGAGTTGGATGCACGCAAAATTGGCTGGACTCCATTGACTCACAAGTACTCAACAGGAGTCCTTGCCAAGTACTCAAAGTTGGTCGGCTCTGCTTCAAAGGGCGCGGTCTGCAGCTAAGGGTTTTCCCAAATGGTGAGATCTCCATCTCATCCCTTGACGATGAGCCTGCTTCATTGGAGAATAAGCCCATGAGCACAACATTTGTGGTGGTGATTTAAGGGCGCGTGATCGGTTTTTGATCATGCGCCACCCTCAGTTATCTGAGGGTTTTTTCATTTAGATCAGCGAAAGGAGATGGATATGAGCAAGAAGATGAGTGGAGCTAGTTCACTCGTGCAATCTTTGGAGTCTGCCGGCGTCGATGTGATGTTTGGACTTCCAGGTGGTGCGATCCTTCCTGCATACGATCCAATCTTCGATAGCAAGATTCGCCACATCTTGGTTCGCCACGAACAAGGGGCAGGTCATGCTGCAACTGGTTATGCCCAAGTTACTGGTCGCGTTGGTGTCTGTATTGCAACTTCAGGACCAGGTGCAACAAATCTTGTAACGCCGCTTGCAGATGCTGCAATGGACTCGGTGCCACTTGTTGCAATCACCGGACAAGTTCCATCTGTTGCAATTGGTACAGATGCATTCCAGGAAGCTGACATTCGCGGAATCACAATGCCATTTACTAAGCACAACTACCTTGTGACAGATCCAAAGGATATTCCTCGAGCGATCGCAGAAGCTTTTTACATTGCAGGTTCTGGTCGCCCAGGTCCAGTTTTGGTAGATATCGCAAAGGATGCCCTTCAGAAGGAAACTGATTTTGTCTGGCCAAAGGAGTTATCACTTCCTGGTTACCACCCACAGCTTGAGCCTGAAAATCAATTCATCAAAGATGCAGCAGCGCTGATCGCGCAATCTTCAAAGCCGGTCTTCTATGTTGGTGGCGGAGTTATCAAAGCAAATGCGTCAAAGGAGTTAATGCAGCTTGCCGAACTTGTTGGCGCACCAGTTGTTACAACTTTGATGGCATTAGGTGCATTCCCTGACAGTCACCCACAACATCTTGGTATGCCCGGAATGCACGGAACCGTTGCGGCGGTTACATCGTTACAAAAGGCGGATCTACTCATTACCTTGGGTGCGCGTTTTGATGATCGTGTTACCGGAAAGCTTTCAACCTTCGCAGTCAATGCAAAGGTCATTCATGCAGATATTGATCCGGCAGAAATTGGAAAGAATCGTTTTGCAGATGTACCTGTTGTGGGCGATCTAAAGCGAACCATTGCTGCATTAATCCCTGCAGTAAAGGCGGAATTTGCTAAGAATCAGCCTGATTTATCCCCTTGGATTGCATCAATGAACAAGCTTCGTGCGACATATCCACTTGGTTATGAACTTCCTAAAGATGGTTCACTGTCACCGCAATATGTAATTGAAAGAATCAGTGCGCTAACAGGTCCTGAAGGAATTTATGTTGCAGGTGTCGGACAACATCAGATGTGGGCCTCACAGTTTGTGAAGTATGAAAATCCACGCACGTGGCTTAACTCTGGCGGCTTGGGAACCATGGGCTATGCAGTTCCTGCAGCAATGGGTGCAAAAGTTGGCGCACCTGATGCAACTGTCTGGGCGATCGATGGAGATGGATGTTTCCAGATGACTAACCAAGAGTTAGTTACTTGTGCACTAAACAATATTCCAATCAAGGTTGCGATTATTAACAATGAATCTCTCGGAATGGTTCGCCAGTGGCAGACCTTGTTCTACGAGGGTCGTTACTCGAACACAAGCCTTGATTCAAAGCGCGTTCCGGATTTTGTTAAGTTGGCTGAAGCTATGGGTTGCGTTGGCTTGAGTTGCGAACGCCCTGAGGATGTAGATGCAGTCATCAAGCAAGCAAATGCAATTAATGATCAACCAGTAGTTGTTGATTTCAGAGTTTTCAGAGATGCAATGGTGTGGCCAATGGTTGCAGCGGGAACATCAAATGATGACATCATGATCGCGCGTGAACTCGCGCCTGACTGGGATTCACAGGAGCTCTAATGAGTACACACACCCTTTCTGTTCTGGTTGAAAACTCACCAGGTGTTCTTGCGCGTGTTGCAGGGTTGTTCTCACGTCGCGCCTACAACATTGATTCATTGGCTGTAGGACCGACTGAAAATCCAGATATTTCACGAATGACAATCGTCATTAATGTTGAAAGCCACTCTTTGGAACAAGTTATTCGCCAGCTGGATAAGTTGATCAATGTCATCCATATCGCAGAGCTAAAACTTGATAACTCAGTCCAGGCAGAATTGCTGCTGGTTAAAGTCTCGGCAACTTCAAAGAATCGTTTTGATGTTGATGCAGTGCTTGAAACCTACGGCGCAAGCATTGTTGATGAGGATTCAGAATCTCTGACAATCGAGGCAACAGGGGATAGCGCGAAAATCAGTGACCTACTTAACGCTCTAGAGCGTTTTGGCATCCGTGAACTAGCTCAATCAGGCTTGGTTGCGATCGAACGTGGCAGTGGTTCGCTTGCAGACCGTACCCTTAGCACTCAAAGTATTCCTACCGCTGTTAGCGGGCAGGCTGATTACCAAAACTAAAACCAAACAAGTACAAACAACAAAGGACGATGAGGAGAAATACCGTGGCAGCAACGATGTATCACGAAGAGGATGCTGATCTATCGATCATCCAAGGTCGCAAAGTCGCGATCATCGGTTACGGCTCACAAGGACATGCACACGCACTTAACTTGCGTGATAGCGGTGTTGATGTTCGAGTTGGTTTGAAGGATGGTTCACCATCACGCGCAAAGGCTGAAGCAGAAGGACTACGCGTCACATCTGTTGCAGAAGCGGTTAAGGAATCAACTGTCATCATGATTTTGGCTCCAGATCACTTGCAGCGCCACATCTACACAGATTCAATCCTTCCTAACCTCAAGGATGGCGATGCACTGTTCTTCGGACATGGATTTAATATTCGTTTTGGCTACATCAAGCCATCAGCATCTGTTGATGTTTGCATGGTTGCACCTAAGGGTCCAGGTCACCTTGTGCGTCGCGAGTATGCAGCGGGCCGTGGAGTTCCTGTCATTGTTGCTGTTGAGCAGGATTCAACAGGTAACGCTTGGCCATTGACTCTTTCATATGCAAAGGCAATCGGCGGACTTCGCGCAGGCGGAATCCTTACAACATTTACTGAAGAGACAGAGACCGATCTATTTGGTGAGCAGTCAGTACTTTGTGGTGGAGCATCGCAGCTAGTTATGTACGGTTTCGAAACGTTGACTGAAGCTGGATACCAGCCAGAGGTTGCATACTTCGAGTGCCTACATGAACTTAAGTTGATCGTTGACCTTATGTACGAGGGTGGAATCGCAAAGCAGCGTTGGTCAGTTTCTGACACAGCTGAGTTCGGTGATTATGTTTCTGGTCCACGTGTAATCGATCCACGCGTCAAGGAAAACATGAAGGCTGTACTTGCAGATATCCAAAGTGGTGCATTTGCAAAGCGCTTCATTGATGACCAAGAGGCTGGAGCACCTGAATTTAAGTCACTTCGTGCCAAGGGCGAGACACATCCAATTGAGGCTGTTGGTCGCGAACTTCGCAAGATGTTTTCATGGATGAAGCAGTCAAAGGGTGACGATTACAAGGAAGGCAGCGCAGCGCGTGGCTAAACCTATTGTTTTAATCGCTGAAGAGTTAAGCCCTGCAACACTTGAAGCTCTAGGTCCTGATTTTGAAGTTGTTAACTGTGACGGTGCAAACCGCGAAGAACTTCTTGCAGCGCTTGCAAAAGGTGTCGATGCGGTTTTAATTCGTTCTGCAACCAAGATGGATGCAGAAGCGATTGCAGCAGCAAAGGGATTAAAGGTTATTGCTCGCGCAGGTGTTGGTCTAGATAACGTTGATATTCCTGCAGCAACCGCTGCTGGCGTCATGGTTGTTAATGCACCTACATCAAACATTGTGTCAGCGGCAGAATTAGCCATTGCACTATTGATGGCATCTGCACGATTTGTTTCCCCCGCTCATGCAGCTTTGCGTAACGGTAAGTGGGCACGTTCAAAGTACACAGGCGCGGAGATCTTTGAAAAGACTCTCGGAATTGTTGGCTTTGGCCGCATTGGACAATTAGTTGCACATCGCATGCAGGCGTTTGGAATGGATGTAGTTGCTTACGATCCGTATTTGCAGCCAGCACGTGCCGCACAACTCGGTGTACGTTTAGTTGAACTTGATGAGCTCTTGAAGGTTTCAGATTTCATCACAATCCACCTTCCAAAGACTAAAGAAACCGCAAACCTCATTGGCGTTGAAGCGCTTAAGAAGGTTAAACCAACTGTGCGAATCATTAACGCTGCTCGTGGTGGCGTACTTGATGAAGCAGCATTGTTTGATGCGATTACTGAAGGTCGAGTAGCTGGTGCAGGTCTTGATGTTTTCTCAACAGAGCCTTGCACTGATTCACCACTATTTACTTTGGACCAAGTTGTTGCGACACCTCACTTAGGTGCTTCAACTGACGAGGCTCAAGAGCGTGCCGGTATTGCTGTCGCTGTTTCAGTGCGTAAAGCACTTGCCGGTGAACTGGTTCCTGATGCGGTCAACGTTAAGGGTGGAGCAATTCACGAAGAGATTCGTCCTAGCTTGCCTTTGGTTGAAAAAATGGCACAGATCGCAACTGCAATCGCAGGTGAAGCTCCAGTGAGCATGGATCTGACTGTAAAGGGCGATATCTCTGAACATGATTCATCAATCCTTGCAACGAGCGCACTCAAGGGTGCTCTTCTTGGTTGTGGTCTACTTGATGTCACATATGTAAATGCTCCAGCACTTGCTGCGGAACGTGGCGTCACATCTTCAGTTACAACAGATCCTGAAAGCCCTGAATATCGCAGCATGATTTCACTTCGCGCAGCTCTTGCCGATGGAAAAATTGTTACCGTTGATGGAACTTTGATGGGAATTCGTAAGGTAGAAAAGATCATCGCGATTGACGGATTTGATCTTGATCTTCCACCAACTGAAAACCTTTTGTTCCTTCGTTATTCAGATAAGCCGGGCGTTGTCGGAACCGTTGGTAACGCTCTAGGTAAAGCTGGCATCAATATTGCTGGCATGCAGGTTGCACGTAGTGCAGCGGGCGGCGAAGCGTTGATGGCACTTACCGTTGATTCACAAATCAGCGATGAGTTGATTACATCTGTGAAGAAGGAAACAGGAGCAGATCTAGTTCGCTCCGTAACTTTGGTGGGGTAATGACAACAATTAATTTAGCTGTAATTGCAGGCGATGGAATCGGCCCTGAGGTTGTAGGTGAAGGCCTCAAGGTTCTAGATGTTGTTGCAAAGAAGTACGGAGTCGAATTTAAAAAGACTTCATATGATCTTGGAGCAGCGTTTTGGCATCGCACAGGAGAGGTGTTACCTGATGCAACTTTGGCAGATCTTGCAAAAGCAGATGTAATTTTGCTGGGCGCTGTGGGAGATCCAACGGTTCCAAGCGGAGTTCTAGAGCGTGGACTTTTATTAAAGCTTCGCTTCGCCTTTGATCATTACATCAATCTGCGTCCAGCTCGATTAATGCCTGGTGTTACGGGACCGCTTGCAACCAAGGCACCAATTGATTTTGTTGTTGTTCGTGAAGGTACTGAAGGCCCATATGTAGGCGCTGGTGGAGTTCTTGCCGAAGGCACCGATGCTGAGATCGCTACAGAAGAGAGCCTCAATACCCGTCGTGGCGCAGAACGTGTAATCCGTGATGCTTTTGAACGCGCTTCTAAGCGTGAGCGAAAGAAGTTAACACTTGTACATAAGAACAATGTACTTACCCGTGCAGGCGGATTGTGGACGCGCACATTTAATGAGGTCGCAAAGGAGTACCCAGCGATAACAACTGAGTATTTACATGTTGATGCAGCGTCTATGTTCTTTGTGACAAACCCGGACCGTTTTGATGTTGTCGTAACAGATAATCTTTTCGGAGACATCTTGACCGATATCGCAGCAGCAATTTGCGGCGGCATTGGTCTTGCAGCATCCGGAAATATCAATCCAACTGGAAAATTCCCATCAATGTTTGAACCTGTGCATGGTTCGGCACCCGACATTGCCGGAAAGAACTTAGCTGATCCAACTGCAACAGTTATGTCAGTTGCAATGATGCTAGATCACCTTGGGCTTTCAGATGCAGCTCGAGATGTTGAAAAAGCGGTTGCAGCAGATCTTCTTTCACGTGGCGACAAGAAGCGAAGCACTACTGAAATTGGAGATGCGCTAGCAAGCGCACTGTAATCATGAAGATCACTCTTAATCCCAACGCCAAAGATGCAGCTACGCGTGATGCGCTAGTTGCTGAAGGTGGTTTTGGTAAGTACTACACCGATCACATGGTGATGTGCGAATGGAGTGAAGCAGATGGCTGGGGCGAACCTCACCTAATGCCATATGGTCCAATTTCTTTAGATCCTGCAACCGCTGTTTTCCACTACGGCCAAGAAATCTTTGAAGGAATGAAGGCGTATCGCCAACCTGATGGATCAATCGGATTGTTTCGACCAACTGCAAATGCAAAGCGCTTTGCTAACTCTGCAAAACGTTTGGCGCTTCCTGAAATGCCAGTTGAATTATTTATGGAAACAGTTGAAGCACTTGTTAAACAAGATGCTGGTTGGGTTCCAAATAAGGTGGGGGAGTCGTTGTATATCCGCCCATTTATGATCGCAACCGAGGTCGGTTTAGGCGTACGCCCATCAAATAAAGCTACATACCTTCTTATTGCCACACCTGCTGGTGCCTACTTTGATCCTTCAAAGGCGGTCTCAGTATGGATTTCGACTGAGTATGTTCGAGCAGCTCAAGGCGGAACTGGCGAAGCCAAGTGCGGTGGAAATTACGCAGCATCACTTGTTGCGCAAAAGGCTGCGGCGAAAGAGGGTTGCGATCAAGTTGTATGGATCGATGCTAAAGAACGCAAGTGGATTGAAGAGATGGGCGGCATGAACCTTTACTTTGTAAAAGGTAAGGGCGCAGATGCAACAGTTATTACTCCAAAGTTAACCGGAACTTTATTGCCTGGAATTACCCGCGATTCGATTTTGTCAGTAGCTGCAGATCTTGGGTACAAGGTTGATGAAGTAATGCTTTCTATCGATGATTGGCGTGATGGTGTTACATCCGGCGAGATCACAGAAATTTTCGCGTGTGGAACCGCAGCTGTTGTTTCACCTGTTGGCCAAGCTAAGAGCGCGATGGGTACATGGGTAACTGGTGATGGTCAGCCAGGGACAATCACCATGCAGATCCGCAATCACTTACTTGGAATTCAGCACGGCACAATTGCAGACAAGCACAACTGGATGAGTGCGGTTCAGTAATGCCAGTTAATGATGCTTTTCACATCTACGACACAACGCTTCGCGATGGCGCACAGCAAGAAGGTTTAAACCTTTCCGTTCATGACAAACTCAATATTGCACGCCACCTAGATGATTTAGGTGTTGGCTTTATCGAGGGTGGATGGCCTGGAGCAAATCCAAAAGACACTGAATTTTTCGCACTTGCCAAGAAAGAGTTAAAGCTCAAGAACGCTACCTTCGTGGCTTTCGGTGCAACACGACGCCCTAATGCAAAGGCCGCTGATGATGTTCTACTTGGAGCGTTGCGTGACAGCGGAGCACCGGCAGTAACTCTGGTTGCTAAAGCATTTGATCGCCATGTGGACCTGGCGCTAAAAACTTCTTTAGATGAAAACCTTGCGATGATCCGTGATTCTGTAACGCACCTTCGTGAAGAAGGCCAACGTGTTTTTCTTGATGCAGAGCACTTCTTTGATGGTTATCGCAGTAACCGTGCCTATGCACTAGAGGTAGTTCGAGTTGCAGCAGAAGCCGGAGCAGATGTAATCGCGTTGTGCGATACCAACGGCGGAATGTTGCCCGATGAGTTGTCGCAAGTTGTACATGATGTTTTAACTGCAAGCTCGGCTCGTTTGGGAATTCATTGCCACAACGACACAGGTTGCGCGGTTGCAAACTCGATGGCCGCGGTTGCTGCAGGCGCAACTCATGTTCAGGGAACTTTAAATGGATATGGCGAGCGAACTGGAAATGCCGATCTTGTAACAATCATTGCGAACCTAGAGTTAAAGAAGAAGCAGTTGGTGTTACCTCCGAATGCGCTTCGCGAAGCTTTCAGAATTTCACACGCAGTTGCTGAAGTTACAAATGTGGCCCCAAGCGGTCGTCAACCATATGTCGGAGTTTCTGCTTTTGCCCACAAGGCGGGTCTGCATGCAAGTGCCATCAAGGTAGATCCATCCTTGTATCAACATGAGGACCCATCATCAGTCGGAAACGATATGCGTATGTTGGTTTCTGACATGGCCGGCCGTGCATCTATTGAATTAAAGTCACAAGAACTTGGCGTAGATCTTGGTGGAGATAAAGAGCTAATCGGTCGCATCGTTGATCGAGTTAAGGATATGGAATCTCGCGGATTTACCTTCGAGGCTGCGGATGCTTCATTTGAACTATTGGTTCATGAAGAGATGTCTGGAAAGCGTCCTTCATTCTTCACAATTAATCATTGGGTTACATCGGTAGAACGTGCAGCCGATCAATCGATCACGACTAAGGCAGAAGTAACAGTGACCGCAACGGGCCAAGAGATTACTTGCAGTGGCGAAGGCAACGGTCCGGTTAACGCATTTGATAATGCGCTTCGAACTGGTTTGATCTCGCTTTACCCAGAGCTCTCATCACTCGAATTAACTGATTACAAGGTGCGCATCCTTGAAGGCCGCTTGGGTACAGGTGCGATTACCCGTGTATTAGTAGAAACCAGCGATGGCAATGGCGAATGGAACACCGTAGGTGTACATGAAAACGTTATCGCTGCATCAGCAATGGCTCTAGAAGATGCCGTTACCTTCGGATTAATGCGTCAAGGACGTAAGCCCGAGTAAACTGTTAACGTGAGCGAAAATTACGAAAAGCTAATCGCAGCTTTTACTCGCCACCTTCAAGTCGAACGTTCCTTATCTGCACACACAATACGTGCCTATCTTGGTGATTTAGAGTCATTGGTAGAACACCTAGAAGCAATCGGCGTTTCAGATATTTCCGATTTACAGCTCATTCATTTGCGTTCGTGGTTGGCTAATCAACAAGTCAAAGGTGGAGCGCGAACAACGCTTTCTCGTAGAGCGGTTTCAGTTCGTTTGTTTACTAAATGGGCGGTTAAAAATAAGTATTTGGAAAAGGATGTTGCCGCAACCTTGGCAACGCCAAAGGGGCACAGAACGCTGCCAGAAGTATTAGAAATTGCTGATGCCAAGGTCGCAATGGATTCGCTGGCAACTCGAGCCGCCGAGGAAGAAACACCGATTTCAATACGCGATGTTGCCATGGTTGAGATGTTGTACGCATCAGGTGCCCGCGTTGCCGAGCTATGCGGTTTAGATCTGAGCGATATTGATTATGACCGCCAAACAATTCGCGTTTTAGGTAAGGGAAACAAGGAGCGCACGATTCCTTTGGGAAATCCTGCGATGCGTGCCCTCAACCTCTATTTAAAAGATGCACGTGATACATTGAAAAATGCGCAATCCGCAAACGCAGTTTTCTTAGGTGCACGTGGAAAACGTATCGATCAACGTACTGTTCGAACCGTTGTTTACAACGCCCTACAAGCTATTGAAGGAATCGAGCGGATGGGTCCACATGCTCTGCGACATTCAGCCGCAACGCACTTATTAGAGGGTGGTGCAGATTTGCGTACAGTTCAGGAAATTTTGGGTCATGCATCCTTGGCAACTACGCAGATTTACACCCATGTATCAACTGAACGTTTACAGAAAGCGTTCAAGCAGGCACACCCACGCGCATGAGAGCATCTCTTGTAGTTATACCGACGTATAACGAATCTGAAAGCATTAGTCAGATTTTGTCTGCACTTAAACCTTTGGATTGCGATGTTCTTGTAATTGATGATGGATCCCCTGATGGAACTGCACAGATTGTGCGCGATTTAGGTGTTGAAGTTATTGAGCGAAGTGGAAAGTTAGGTTTAGGTAGCGCGTATCGAACCGGGTTTTCTATTGGGTTAGATCGTGGCTATACGTACATCATCCAAATGGATGCAGATGGCTCTCACCAAGTTAGCGATCTTGAAAAGATGATGGATTGGATTGGAAGCGCAGATTTAATCATTGGATCTCGATGGGTAAAAGATGGTGGAATCGCCAATTGGAGCAAGTTCCGTCAATTGATTTCTAAATCTGCCAACAATTACGCCAATGCCTTGCTATCCCTTGGAATAAAGGACACCACTTCAGGTTTTCGAATCTACACATCCAAGTTGTTGCGCACGATGGAGATCTCAACAATTCGAAGCGAGGGGTACTGCTTCCAAATTGAGATGACACGCCGTGCGATATCTCGTGGGGCATCGGTCGGGGAGATTCCGATTACCTTTATTGAACGGGCTCATGGGGTCAGCAAAATGTCCTTCACAATCGCGCTGGAAGCTGTTGTTCGCATCACCGCCTGGGGGGCTTTGCGCCTAATCGGGCGGTAATTTCGGTATCTGCGCTCAGGTAGGATTTGCCCTGCATCGATCTTCGGATTGGTGACATCTCAGCACTCACTGACTTCGGTCGGCATAACCACCTCGGTCCGTAAGAAATTGCGGTCGGTGATTTTGAGTGCGACGGGCCCAACAAATTGTTTGGCCGTAAACCGAGCGGGTTATCTTCTGCTGCGCAGAGAAACCTAAGAAGGAGTATGCCGTCATGGCAGTTGTAACAATGCGAGAGCTCCTCGACAGCGGAGTCCACTTCGGACACCAGACTCGTCGATGGAACCCAAAGATGAAGCGCTTTATTTTCACAGAGCGCAATGGCATCTACAT
>JACCDV010821989.1_pt1 | contig 11526 bp, 8 predicted proteins | sample 7446131 | NCBI WGS metagenome assembly JACCDV01 (sample SAMN15323448, study PRJNA562643) | freshwater metagenome | isolation source: river surface water | place: USA:Blue River Watershed | collected 2017-08-17
ATATTTTTATAAATAGTGTATTTTATGATAAAAAGATCATTTATTTTCTAACAAATGTAGGGAAACTATCAAGTGGAGGAAATCATTGACAAAAGAGTCAACCCCACCACCCACAAATAATAGTACCTCATCAAATGGGTTGGCTACTCACTCAAATAGACAACTTGGGAACCATTGATACATCTCGTTAATGTCAAAAAAATGGTCAGGTAGTTCAATGCAAAGCACAAATCATCAGCCAAGAAGGACAAAGCAGAAAAATCAACCAATAAGCGTCAACATAAAAACTAACCCATTGCCTCATCTGAATAATAAGATTAAGGCCCCTCCAAAATCTTGAAGAAAGAAGAGGGATAAAAAAAGAGAAAAAGTAAGAATTAAAAAAATGAGTCCAATAAAGGAAAAAGCCCTAAGAAAAGGAATGATTCTTCGACTAAGAAAGTTGAGGAGGCAAAAAGCTAATAAAAATAATAATAAAAAGAAGACGACATATATGATTCACCATAAGAAAAGAAGAACACCTAAAATGAGAAAGATACAGCCCCAAGTGAGTCAAAGGAGGCGATCTTAAAGGTTGAAATTTTAGGGATGTGCCGGAACAAGGAGAAATAATTTGTATACTTAGTCAAGAATACGAGCGGCGTTTACAGCTACAAGCCACATGACTACATGATAAAAAACCTTTCTTAAGAGTTAATAAGCTTCTACGAGAGTAAAATCGCATTCCCAGACGAGGAAGAACAAGAAGGATCAAATTGATACCAATATAGCTCATTAATGCATCTATCATCGAACAAATCACTTCATTATCGAATCAGCGTACCTCAATGAAAACTATTTACACTATTATTATGCCTCTCTAATTATCCGCTATTTTCGCTTATTTTATTTCAATATTTTTACGATTAATGTCTTTGAATTGAGAATTTATTAGTCTAAAAGTTTTATTTTAGAACCCATTTATTGTAATTTTGGAGCCAAGTCTTATGAAGCATTTTAAACATTTGCTTAGCAATCAAAATACTTTTCTTACAATATACTATGAGAGATACGCTAGTCGTTCTCGTTTGATTTGTGGACCTTTATTGACTGAACCATCCTAACAGATTAAAAAGGCTCGGCACCAATATTTTCTTTATCGTTCTTATTATAGGAAATAGCTGATTTACTAGCTCTACTTTGGAGTCTTTTATACTTCCTGATTTATTCATTCAAGTGGTCAATAATGAGCATATTCTCTGCTATTTTTCCAAGCATTTCTTAGTTTTATATCGTTAACTCATTAATTTGGGATTACACCTTTTCATGGGAGGAAATAAGTTAGTTTCTGTCGACAATCAGGTCCTTATAGATAACCATATATTACTTATGATTAGTCATTTATAATTCATCGACTATTCTAACTTTTTCATCATTATTATCTTTATTCTGCCTCTATATTCGTTTAGTTTATTACTAAATCTGCCTTCTTAGTGTCTACAAGTTATTATTTTTTGCTTATATTTACTTTAATTTTTTACTCAAACATTCATTTTATTGTTCAAGCTGTTCGATGGTGTAATGAGCCTCTTTTACTTATACTCTTTTTTAAAGCCATGTTTAAACTCGCTTTATTTCTCCCATTAAATACATTTGGCTTTCCTCTTAAGATTGGAGGATTCGAGGGACAAACTGCTTTTTAATTTAATGCTTCATTATCAAAAAAAGGATTATTTTGACCATTGACATGATTGATTATTGGCTTTAAAGCATTTGTTTTTAGTTCCTTTTAAACTGGAGATCGTACTCTTGAATCAAGTAATTTTGAATCTTAGTAAGGTAAAGGTGATAATCAAAGTGAGTTTGAAGGATATCGTGAAAGTGATGATAGCTGATGAGGCTGAGCAGTGAGGGTATGAGGGATGAATATTGTAGTTGTTGAAATTAGTATATTTTGTTGGTTTATCCGATAATTTGTCTTTCCTTGTTCACCCACTCTAGTAAGTAATGACTATCCTAGTCGTTATAACTCATTATAATATATGCTTATCATCACAAGGTTAATAAAAATAAATAAAATAAGATCAGATTATGTTACCCTTTTGAGGAATCATAATCTTTTAGATTTGAGTCTTTAAATACTTATGATCTAAGTAAAAACTTTATTTTGATTTCTCATTATTCCCTTTTTAGCTCGATCTATTCTCTATACAAAAGCCCTCAGTTTTGAACCTTTATCGAAAAGAAGGTAATTTTATACTCTTCCTCGCCATCTTAAAAGCCGTTATATTGCACTAAGCCTTAGGAGATATATTGTGGATGAGATTATGGGTGTATTTTTTCGCCTTCATTTCTGTTTGATGGTTAATGCTTCTCAAAGCTGCCATCTCTCTATTAGATTAAGTTTTTGTAAGAGTATATTTATTACTGTGGCCTTTGAAGGATGAAGCTAACCGATCTTGATTCTTTGCTATAGTAATATCCTTTGTAAGTCTTCGATTCTGTAGCTCCTTTTTTTCAATCTTAATTACAAGGCTTTCATCAATCCTGTTTATTTCTTGAGGGCTGTCCGTATTGAGCTTGCTGCTATCGAAGTATTTTTTACGTATTATATAGGCAGGAATTGATTATTAATTAGTGGCATTGCACATCCTGAATTTTTTGTTACTGTAATCCAATAAAACTTGCTCCTACGCCTCTGAAATCCTGCCCTATAAAGAGTTTGAAAATGGTGGGATTTCGATCTCTTCCTCTGACACAAACCGATTCATTTTATAGAAGTTTGACTATTTTCTCGCAAATGTTTATCTGTTACGCACTGAATCTTTGTTAAGACCAATATTTTTTAAGAAGCCTTTGCAGTTGAGACTCCTTTTCAAAGGCTCACTTCTCTACTGTTAATTCTTCTTTCTCCATTATCGATCGACACCATTTGCCCTCTTGTTTGGTGGGATGATAGTTGAGGCGGGAGATTCACAATGTTTGAAGGAGAAAGTCATACTGGTTGAGGGCTATTCCTGTAGTTTATAGAAGGTAAACAAGCCCATTTAGATGGGCTAATTTTACAACAGCTCATCTTTGAAATAATCGCTCATTATCCACTTATTTTATTTATCTAACCACCCATTCACACCATTCAACTTTCACTCAACGCACATTCACCTGCTTTAATTACATCCCTAACATTTATAATAAATCAAAACCAAAGCATGGCCGAGTACTTAACTGACGCCAAAATCAGATAGTACACTGAACTTTTCGTCCACTATGACTATTACAGTTTGGGATTCATCTCTTCTCACAGTATGCACGAGGTCCTCATGACTATGCAGCTGGGACTATCGCATGAGGACACTGTGAGACTGATAAAAGAGACAGGGAACGAGAACTACGATCAAGTAAAGCTGACTTAATTCTTGGCCATAATTTCAATGTAAGGGCATGGTGACGTAGAATAATCGAAGACAAGGATGTAAACAAATAGATATACTAACTGTTTGACCTGTTCGACGTTGACAAGAACAAAATCATCAACAAGGTGGACTTTTAAACAGGGTTCAAGCATCTAGATACCAACCTTTCCGAGTAAGATATCCTCAAGCTTATTGATTCCACAGGGAAATAATCTTTCAACCTCAGATAGTTCCGCAAATACTTACTAGAACGCTGATTACTGCATATCTTAATGGAAAAAATATCATATACATACTGCCCCGTTTGCTTGCATACTCCCTAAACAACCAAGGCATAGATTGCTGGTGTAGTTGAAAGCCGAGCAACGAGGGTCCACTTGCACGCATCTGTAGTTGTCCAGATAGTAGCCTATGAGGCAGTATGTGCAGTAAGAGTTAGCATAGGACAAGCAGTATTGGTCGTAGCCTAGAGCAGGAAACACACACTGCCGATTCACCAAGTAGTAAGTGTCAACACACTATATACAGCTTCCAACCATGTCATACTTCGCACATGTCACATCATTAGGGTAGCACACTTTGTCTTTGAGATAAAAGCCAAGGGAACATTGGAAGCAATTGTTGTTTTGATCGTAAAGCAGGCAATTAGCAATTGCGTATACACACTAACTATGGATTAAGACATAGGGAGCAATACAGACACGACATAATCCACTCCCCTCATGGTAGCTTAAGCAGTTGTCATTACTTTTTTAGCATATCTTCTGACTGTTGAGATAGTAGCCATCTTTGCATGAAATACATATGCTCGCCGTGTACTGTTAGCAAAAAGGGTCAGATTATTGTTTGAACTTAAGAGCGAGCTTACTGGCAGCTACGATATTCTACCCCAAACTTTGTTTCTTGGTCTATACGCAATCGCCTTACTGTAACGCATATCCTACGTAGCAGCTTTTACAGGAGCCATTTGAGTAAATCTATCTGCAGAGAGGGTTATTACTCTTGCACACCCCATCCTTTAAGTGAAAATTGGAGAAACACTCAATGCATTATCTCTTGTCTAATGTCTTACAGTACTTTGATTTTAAGCTCACAGCAGAAGAATTAGCCAAAGCAAGATTCTTTGCAACAGTTTGGCTTTGATTTACGTTATATTGGGTATTTAATTCTTGGAGAAGCAGTAGTTATTTCTTGCCAAAGCAGTTATTTTCCTTAAGGCTAAAACCTTGCTTGCACAATAAACACCTTCCCTTACTGTCATAGAGTTCGCAGTTAGGATTATAGTAAACATTAGAAATGCATTTGTATCCCACCAAAGCGTAGCTATCCTGGCATTTAATGCATACTCCACTCAGTCGGTTCACTATTTTGCAGTTTTCACGATTAGCGATGCATGTGTTTTCGAGGAGGGTGAACCCTTAGTCGCATTCCAGGCAAATGTTTGTATAGTTGATACAGTTGAATATCCCATTACAAGTGCCATTGAGGAGTTTGAGTTCGGGCGAGCAGGCCCCGCATCTTTTATCTGTGATATTCCTAAAGCAGCCAGATTAATCCTTGAGGCACTGGTTACTGTCCAGGTAGTAGGTGGGAGAGCAGCTGAGGCAGTAAGTAGAATTTAGATAGAGGTTGCAGTTCTCTATTCCATCCTTCACACACCCTCCAAAAATAGTCAGCTAGTATTTTTATAAGCACGCCATACATTTGTTAGTCGGGGAATCGCACTCAAAGCACCCTTAGCCGCACTAGGAAGACAAACCTACTGCGATGAATGCATAGAAGAACAGTGCATTAATAAGTGATTTCATTTATATTATAATAGTGGACAGTCATGTGTGGACGATGTACTGATTGATTTATACATGCAAAGTTGCCACAAATCTTGAATCTCTATGTGAATATTAATAGGCTCACTCTAGTTTTATTTGATGTGTCTTTACTATTAATAATAATAAATGATGAAGCAATGGGGATAGATGAAGATGATGAATCCTAAGACCAAGTTGCTGCATAGTGAAGTGAAGCTGATCTTCCTCAACCCCTACCACTACACCTACGTGCTTCAGAAGTAAGACAACTATATCTATCTCTATGACTAGCTCACCTCCAGCATGGTGGGCAAATCCAAATTCCCCTTGTCTTAAAACTTTAAAATGCTAGCTTTTACTGATAACTTCAATATCTTCTGCAGCTATGTCGAATCCAAAAGCATACAAAGCCATGCACAAATCATAGTATTCAATCTATAGCTCGATGGTACCATATCACACCATCGTTATCCCCTCACCCGCAATAAAATATCAGAAAATCTGTTCCTTTTTAGCATCGCCTACTTGTAGAAGTAGCAGATGATCGTGGGACTTGGAAGGAATAAAATCTATTTTATCAGCAACAAGGGCTAAGTAATGAAGGATGTCTAAATAAAGAATAATGTAAGGGATATTAACCTTATTAATGGGTTCCCTATACGACAAAACAAGTGGATCCTCATCTAAGAAAATGTGATCTACTTCGTTACTGTAAGCTTGGAAACCTTCACCATCGACGACACCATCCATCTCCACAGTAAGATTACCTCCATGTTCCTAGATGCAAGCATTCGTTGCCAGTTCATGGGCTTCATTACTGAGCTTCACAATATCATTATCCTGGTCAAAATATAAGAAAAGTGGTATGTGTGCCATCGCTTCCAAATACCCAATCTCTTTCTCCGTAAGCTGTGCTTTATCTATCCTGGTGTCAACACCAGCACTGTTAACAAGTTTAAAGACAAGATATTCCTGCTCATCTACGGGTAGAAAAATGAAGCATACGACTGCAACGGGATCGACATCCGATAATACTAAATACCACAGGCTGAAATACTACCTAAGTTCCCTATTCCCGAACAATTTGCGTCTGACAGGATGATCTACTTCCACGAATACAGTATTAATGAGCTTAGAAATCATCAAAATAGTTCCAAAATCAAGCCACACAATATGTTTTGCATGAGAGATATCGGAGTGATCAAATATTCGATTTGGGCCAACGAACACTAGGAAAATCATGTAAGAGTATTCCTTGAAGATAAGACCATACATACTATAGATCTGACCACCCTTCTGCCCGGACAGTCCATTGGTGAGTAATGGGTCAACCTGGGGTACAAATTCTAAGCGAGAAACAGTAACGTGCTGTATGAATAGACTGAGGACAACTTCTAGAAGTAGAAGATAGAGTGTAAATATGGCATTATGTAGATAAGACGATAAGCGAATAGTAGCTAAATGACTGGTCGTACAGTCTGTTCTCCAAGGAAGTGCTTATGCGCAAATCCATCAAAAGAATCAACTGCATTAATTTTGATTGAGATGCATTCATAATTAACGGTTAGTTTATTATTATTCATATTGATGCACAACTAGGAGGATAGCCAGGCCAAGTTTCATTTGTAAAAAATCAAAAATAGCAATCGAAGAGGATTCATCAAGTCTTCCATCTTCATCAAAGTCAAAACCAAGCCCATTTCTAAACAGCCTGCAAAATGCGAATCAAACTGTCATTTGCATTCCTTTTCCTTGCAAAGAGTATAAAAGGAAAGTAAAAATTTCTTCGAGCTCAAAGACATGTCAGTACAACATCACTTTTGTCTTCAGCCAACTAAGTATTATTATCTTTACCTTAGCGAATACATGAGATTCTAAGGAGGGATTCCCAAGTTTAGAGCTGATAATAAGATTTACACTCCTGCCTTCATACCTTAGTTTTCTGTATGCTTGTGATTATTTAGAAATTTACATAAAGCAATGATCGAGATTACCTTTATCGCTACGATCGCTTGATGAAGAGGGCAAAATACCTTTAGGAGGGACCTGACGAATATCTAGAAGCCTATGAAACCAAGCAGCAATAGGAAAGCCTGGATAATCGAAATGCGGATGTGATGTAGTTGGTGTAGATTCTAAGGAAGAGATGAGCTCACTTCTAATTACTTTGATGATGGTTTATAATACTTATTTGATGTCGATGTAGAGCAATAGTTCATTGATGAATTCATCGGGGATGGATGAAGGCTATATCAAAAAGAACATCCAGCCAAGGCAAAGAGGGCAATCTGCCATATTTGGAGATTCGATCTCCTCCTCCAATCAAATCATCCTCCATTCATCATAATACCAAGAGTAGATGGAAAGAAGTAAAGGATAACAGTCCGATTCACGCTCATAAAGTCCAGAACAATAACATAAATAATCCTAATTCTCCGTTCCTGCTTAAAAAAAGGAAGAGTAAATAATTGAGCCAATGGATCACTCAGTTAGCTAGTAGCCCTTACATATATCTGAGTCTGTCAGATAGGCGCATAACAACGAGGGAGATAAGCTAAAGCTAAAACTCTAGAAGATGGGTTTGTTCATATCCAATAATCAGCAATTCAACCAAGTAGTTGAAACCATCAAGGCCAACACCAAAACTGTGGAGGCTGCCTACAACTGCATCAAAGATCAGAATGCCATCCTCAACCAGTTCAAGGAAGACACCTCCAGGAAACTAGAAGAAAATATCAAAGAGACTCTCAAAAACAAAATGGACTAAATCAACAGGGAAAATACCAAAGAAGTCAAAGATATCAAAAATATGACTTTGACAATCAGAGAACACTTAGATAAAAACGACTCAAAGCTTTAGAGGATTGAGAAAAACATCGAGTAGATTTTGGCACTGCTAAAAAGTAAAAAATGATAAACTTTACTTACAATCATACAATACAAATAGTATCATTAATGTGGGTGGGCCCAACGAAGAAGTAGAGATCACCGAGGTCAGTCTTGATCGGCATCTCGAACTGTAAGCTATCCTTGCTGAAAATCACCACGCCCTTCTCCAGGTCTGCCTTTATATTCACTACATCTCCCACCTTGAACTGCCAACCCTACCTTACAACAATATTTACCACTTTTGGCTGAGAGTTAAAGTTGGAGTCGTGATGGCTCCAGGAGTAGGCCGATTGGTGACTTGCCCCAACTTGGTCTATTGCCCAAGTTCCTTTCCCTAACCCATAGCAGCTTGCGTAGTTGAAATTCTTGACGATGTCTAGGACACAGACTCCCATCCACACTCCCTTATTCCCAGGCTGGTCTTTGACGACCACATTTACATTATTATTGGTTTAGGTGATAAGCTCAGCCACCAACACAATAGGGTAGCCGCCTAAAATATTATAGGGTGTACCTGCTCCTTCAAACCTTTTGACCTCGTCTAGAGTTTCATTCACTTTGATCGACACTGCCTTGTGGAGCGAGCTGAAAGTTTTCTTTTTGCTTCCTCCGCTTGATTGGATTAGCTGCTTTAATCTCCCTACTCCTTTATTTATTTATTCAACGCCTTTGAGCAGCTATTTCTCACATTCGAACATTTGCTTCTCAAAGGAACTCTCAGCTGCCTTTAGAGTTTTGGCAGTACTCTCAACATCTTTGAAGTTTTAGTTCTGAGCATCTTTGATGAAACCTAATAACTGGCAAACTTTTTCGTTTGTTAGATTACTATAGAGTCCTTCAAAGTCCTCAGGAGTAAAGTCTAAATTGATTGATTCCTCAATGTTAGAGATGATCACTCTTATGTCTTTTTGGCACTTTCCTATGAGCTTTGTAAAGCTTTCCACTGCTCTCTACATACTCTATATTGAAGCACAAATACTTTATTTAGACTCTGCTCGAACTCCTTTAGACAGCCCAAAATTTGACTTTTTGTCTAAGGCTGGACTCTCTCAGTAAGTACTTGGAGCATTCCATCAAATTTATAAAGACTGATTAGTTCATGTTTGCGATGAAGCTAATCAATACAGGTGAGGCAGCAAGGCCTTTTGCCATCGCATTCCCCGTTGAGGCAAATCATCATTATTTCCTTGCCACTATGGGAAGGACCCCTCTCACAAAAGTTTTTGTATTTCTAAAAGCTCATTTATCAAAGATATATGAGTAATCAATGCAGTAATAATACTTTTGATCCCCTCACCTCATAATGCAAATGATTATTTATGTAAATGCTGTCTTAAGCAAAGCTGCACTTTAATAAGACTGATTGATCAAGTAATATCATAAACAATTGAAGATGGGTTCATCTTGTATCTTCAAGTATTCCCATGGGTTGAGTCCATTAGGGTCATTCTCCACTACCTTCTACTTTAACAACTTAGGAAGCCTCTTCTTTATTACCACCTTCTCAATCCGCTACAACATCTTCTAGGCCTTGCTTTACTTGACAACTACAGGTTGGACTCTAACTTTCTTGGGAGGGGATTGCTTTACTATTTCTATTTTGGGCTTTTCTACGGGTTTTATGATTTTATTGGGGAAGTTATTGGACACAATAAAATCTCTATCGTTGGGCATTTCCTCAGAATAGTTGGCTTTGATGGGAGAAAGGACTTAGTATCCTACTCTCTTACGAACACTCTTTCTCGCTGTGTTGGGTGTGCATAGTTCAGGGAGGATGCAGTGGTCGTGTCTTTGGAGTGTGTAGAAGCTATTGGAGTAGAGTTATAGAATATTTTTGCGTTAGGATTGTATGTTGGCGTTGATGTAGTTGCCCAGTTTTTTGAGATCGTTGATTTCCAGAGTCTACTCCCATTCTTGGGAGGGTTACTGGAAGATTGAATATTTCCTGCTGGTGTGGCAGTGGGTGTCCTAGGTAGTAGGAGGGGTGTTGTCGAGTGCTGATTTCATGGCTGATTGGGTGTAAGGGCGATTAAGATGAATGGAGATATAATAATTTTAAAGCAACTACAAATGCAGTATGCAATAAACAGATTTAAATAATTAAATCAGATCATTCCTTTGAGGAGGCCAAGCAGGCCGCCCTTTCTATTGGTCCTGCTTAAATAGGCATTAATATCAGTAATCTATACTCTGCTTTGCATCGTTTATTCTTCGTATATTTCCTCGTTGTTGACAAAACTCAAACTGGCAATCACTAATTACATCCCAGCCTTTTCATTATTTCTTCCATCTATATTATGTATAGCTTACAGTACTGAACGCTTTTGAGAGCTTTGGTGTTGGGAAGATCGAAAGACAAAAGACCTTTGCATCCAACTAAATTAGCAAATAGTGTACTTATGTTGAGGAAAGCTATTTTAGGAGATGCAATATCTTTGAGAGTGTCAATCAGTGTGCAGCCCTCCATATCGATGGACTAAATTTGGAGGCACTTCTGGAGAGCATTTAGAGAGGAAACACGAGTAAAGCCTTTATTAAGAAATGCTTACTGATGGTGATTTAAAGGATGTTGGTATGTTGCTCAAGGGGCTCAAGACTTTGTAGATTATAATTCGAGGACAGATTCAAGGATTATATTTTTTTGAGGCCACTTAGTTCGCTTATTTGAGACAGGTCGCAATTCTTACACTACAAGTTGACGAGTCTCTTGCACTTTTAGATTCCCTTCAGCGATTTGATTTGGGGATTGTTGTTTATGTTAAGCTCAAGCAAATTAGTGAATTTGTATAAACTTTATAAGGTTGAGAGCTGGCAGTCAAAAGCCTTAATGTGCTGAATACTCCTTATCGCTCTCTAATTTTTGATGGGATCTTAGATTTGCCTCAAAGCTTACTAAAGTTTCTCAAACGATTGAGGAATGGTGTTGAGATCGAGCAAGCTTCTCTGGCTATTGAGAGAACACTAAACTATTTTTCTATGTGCCATTGAAACCATGAACTAGTGAGGGATGACAGGGCCTAATTTCACTGTTTTGCCACAACATCTTTAGCGTGTGCAGGTTAAATACAGCTACCCGTTGTCGATAGATTTACGAGCTTGCTGATAGTTGAAAAAGTACATACTGTCAAGTCCCCTCCTTAGAGACTATACCCTTTTTTTCTTTTACAGGTACATGGGAATTTTGGAAATAAGCCTTGACTTGCCCTTACTGCTTTTGGAGACGAGGATGTATGAGTTGGAGATTGGCTCGTACAGAGCGGAATAGAGTTCGAAGACAGGGAATTTGTTATTCTTCTTGATGCAAAAGCCATGCTGGGGAATGTTGATAGCAGGGCACTCTTCTTCACTTGAATTCTACATATTCTTAATAACTTCGTCCACGTCCCAGTAGTCAAAGTGCTTAACGTAGAACTACTTCATCTCCGCATTATCTTTAA
>JACCDV010107137.1_pt1 | contig 11522 bp, 9 predicted proteins | sample 7446131 | NCBI WGS metagenome assembly JACCDV01 (sample SAMN15323448, study PRJNA562643) | freshwater metagenome | isolation source: river surface water | place: USA:Blue River Watershed | collected 2017-08-17
CGCAACCCCCGAAAATTCCGTTAGCAAAATGATAGGGAACCGACAAAGACGTGTAGCGGATTTTGGTTGGGAATAATTCCACCAAAAATGCTGCGATAGGCCCATAAGCCATCGATGCGAAAGTTACTAAAAAGGTACAGATAAAGGCTAGTTCCACCTTGCCTTTCATCGTTAATTGGTAAACATCATTCACTAAGGTTCCTTCTTGGTCTACGATGTCCGACATCCATGCGAATAGGGGATAATAGAAAATGGCTGCCAAAGCCATACCGCCCAACATGATTTTTTTTCGGCCCACGCGATCCGAGAGACTACCGAATACCACAAATAAGGGAGTTCCTACGACAAGCGAGGCAGCGATAATCAGGTTTGTGGTCGTGAAATCAACTTTTAAAATCTTATTTATAAAGATCTGTGCGTAAAACTGTCCAGTATGCCAGACGACCCCTTGGCCAACAATCGCTCCGAACATGGCAATTAACATCAAACGACGATTAGCCTGCGTTGAAAAGGCTTCTTTCAGAGGATTTTCGGATAGTCGGCCTTCTTTTTTCAGTTTCGCAAAAAGCGGGGATTCGTGCATGTTCCGACGAATGAAATAGGATACAATCACCAAGATTCCGGATAGTGCAAAAGGTATACGCCATCCCCAATCTTTGAAAGCGGCTTCACCAATGACGTTTTGGCAAACCAAAACCACGATAATCGAGACGAAAAATCCGAGCGTAGCTGTCGTTTGAATGTAAGCTGTGTATTTACCACGTTGGGCATCCGGCGCATATTCCGCCACATAAGTCGCAGCTCCTCCGTATTCTCCGCCTAATGCGAGTCCTTGAACGATGCGAAGTAAAAGTAAGATCGAAGGCGCAAGGAGACCTATTTCACTGTAGGATGGGATTAAGGCAATGGCAAAAGTTGACCCCCCCATAAGGAGTAAGGTTAATAAAAATGTGTACTTGCGCCCAATTTTATCGCCCAATCTGCCAAACAAAATTCCACCAAAAGGCCGAGCCACAAATCCTGCTCCAAAGGCTGCCAGTGTCGATAAGAAAGCTGCCGTAGGGTCGTCTTTTGGGAAAAAGGAGAGGGAAATAATCGCAGATAAACTACCGAAAATGTAAAAGTCATACCATTCAATGACCGTCCCAACGGACGAGGCAATAATGACTTGCCAAAGCTTTTTAACGGGTATTTTATTGTTGTCAAATATCGGACTTACTTCTTCCATGAACGTATTTTTGCGTTTAGGCTGCCGGGGTATATGTACCCGCAGTAGCGGTACAAAAAACAAAAAATTCTACCAAAAATCCTATCGGCCTCCTGATAAACCTATCCAAAAAAATCATAATTTGCTTTTTCTAAACCTATCTACCATGAAGAAATTTTTCCTATTCTTAGTAAGTCTCATCAGTTTTCAGGCTGTCAGTCAGCAATACACACCTTCGGAGGCTAATCTCGTTGAACGTCAAGCATTTCAAGATCGTAAATACGGCATGTTTATCCACTGGGGGTTATCCAGCATGTTAGGAGATGGCGAATGGGTCATGAACAATAAAGGCATTTCGAAAAATGATTACGGCCGTTTGATGCCGGCCTTTGATCCGAGCAAATTCAATGCAGATCAATGGGTGAGCATCGCCAAAAATGCCGGGATGAAATACATTATTTTCATTACGCGTCACCACGATAGTTTCTCCAACTGGGACACCAAACAATCCGATTGGAAAATAACGAATACACCATTCCATCGGGATGCCTTGAAAGAATTAGCGGAGGCTTGTAAAAAGCAAGACATGAAATTGGGTCTTTACTATTCGACTTTGGATTGGTATCGCGATGATTATCCCTTTGAGACAGGTCGTACCGGCCAAAAGAGTGGTCGAAAAGGCAAGGGTGATTATGCCTCCTATTTGAAATTCATGAAGGCGCAATTGACCGAATTACTCACCAATTACGGGGAAATACATAATATCTGGTTCGACGGTCATTGGGATCAAACAAATCCAGAGGGGAGCGCGGACCGCAAGGCACGGATCGACTGGAAATACGATGAAATTTACAGCTTGATTCACCAATTGCAACCAGCTTGTTTGATCGGAAATAATCACCACTTGGATCCGATTCCGGGCGAAGATTTCCAAATGTTTGAGCGCGATTTGCCGGGCGAGAATCATTCAGGTTTGAGTTTCCAACAAGCCTCTTCCTTACCTTTGGAAACCTGCGAGACCATCAACGGCGCTTGGGGATATAACATCACGGACCGTCGTTTCAAGACGCCGAAGCAAATCATTCATTTGTTGGTAGGTGCCGCTGGTCGCAATGCGAATCTATTATTGAACGTTGGTCCGATGCCAACCGGCGAAATCCAACCCGAGTTTACGGATTCTTTGGCGGTAGCTGGCCGTTGGTTGAAAGGCCATGGCGAGTCGGTCTATGGAACACGCGGTGGTCCCTTGAGTCCGCAAACCTGGGGGGTGACTACGCAGACAGATACACATGTGTATGTTCACTTGTTGAAGCGCCCACAAGATGAAAGTATCTTTATTCCAGGGACTTATAAAAAAGGAGCCGTGGCGATGTTGGGCGAAACAAATACCCTGAATGGTTTGTTTGAAAAAAACGGTGTCCACATTGATGTGAAACAGCTACCTCCTTACCGGATTGATTTGGTTTTAAAGTTAGAAAAAGCCAAATAAATCCTTGAAAAACGAAGATTCTGTTTAATTTTGTGGCTTGTCTATTTTTGCGATAAATAGACGACCGACCTGAACAATTTAACAATAAAACTATGCTTAATAGAAGAGATGCTGTCTCGAGAATAGCAATGCTCGTTGGGGGTGTTTTCAGTGCGCCTACCTTGTTTGCTATGGAGGCGAAAAATGCAGGTATTGTCGCGGAGGCGGGTACCTTTGTTTTAACAGATGGCCAACGTAAAATCGTGGCGGCTGTGGCTGAACACATTATTCCAAAAACCACTACAGCAGGAGCCATTGAGGCAGGCGTTCCAGCTTTCATCGAAATGATGTTGAACGATTGCTACAAGAAGCCCGAGCACGTGAGCTTTAAGAAAGGGGTTGATAACTTGGCGAAAGCGAAGTTTTTAGATCAATCACACGATGCGCAAGTAGCGATGTTGACACTTTTGGAAGCGGATACCAAAGAATTGATGCGCAGCTATTCAGCAAGTAAAGTCAAAGTAGGGGATAACGTGGACAAGGACATTTTAGAGGGTGCTGGTGGAGTTCCATTCTGGCGTGTGATGAAGGAGTTAACGCTTTTGGGTTACTATACGTCTGAAAAGGGTATCGAAGGTTCATTCGAATACCACCCAGTTCCAGGAAAGTTTGAGGTTATTTCAAACATGAAACCTGATCAAAAATCATTTGTTTATTAATCCCAAAACCTACGAAAAATGAATCTTAATATAGATGCAATCAAGAGCCAAACATTTGACGCGATCGTCATTGGATCCGGTATTTCAGGTGGTTGGGCTGCAAAAGAATTAACAGAAAAAGGACTGAAAGTAGCCGTAATGGAGCGTGGTCGCGAGATCAAGCACATCGAAGGTTACGAAACAGCGATGAAAAACCCATGGGAATTCGACCACCGCGGTCGGCCGACCAACATGGCTGCCGAGGAATACTGGGCAGGGATGCGTACGGGTTATACACCGAATGAGGAGCACCGCTACTTATTCGAAAACGACAAACAAAATCCTTACATCGAAAAGAAGGGTGGATTTGACTGGATTCGTGCGTACCACACAGGAGGTAAATCCTTATTGTGGGGTCGTCAAACCTACCGTTGGAACCGTGAGGATTTCCTAGCAAACGAAAAGGAAGGTGTCGGAACGCCATGGCCTATTGGCTACGATGATTTGGCGCCTTGGTATTCATATGTAGAGAAATTTGCAGGTATTTCAGGTCAAGCCGAAGGTTTGGACGTATTGCCCGATTCAGATTTCTTACCTGCCATGCAAATGACAGCTCCGGAGGTTCACTTCAAGCAGGCAGTTGACAAAAAATTAGGCCGTCCCGTAACTGTGGGTCGTGTTGCCCACCTGACAAAACCTGGAAAGCAGCATACAGATTTGGGTCGTTCATCTTGTAACTACCGTAATAAGTGTATGCGTGGATGTCCTTATGGAGCGTATTTTAGCTCTTTGTCGGCAACTTTACCAGCTGCACAACGTACGGGCCGTTTAACGATGGTTCACAATGCGATTGTAGCGGAAATCATTTACGATGAGAAATCGCAAAAGGCGAAAGGTGTTCGTGTCATCGATCAAAATACCTTGGAATCGAAAGAGTACTTTGCAAAAATCATTTTTGTGAATGCAGGTGCGATCGGTTCCACATCGATTTTGATGAATTCAAAATCAAGCCGCTACCCAACGGGTTTAGGTAATGATTCCGATCAATTAGGTCGTAACATCATGGACCACCACTTGGGAGTAGGTGCTTCAGCGACCGTTGAAGGATTTGAGAAGGACTACATGTTTGGTAGCCGTCCAAACGGACTATACATTCCACGTTACCGTAACTGGGGCAAAGACAAGCGTAGTTATACGCGTGGATTTGGTTACCAAGGAGGCGCTAGCCGTGAGGGCTGGGGCCGTGGTGTGGGCCAAGATGGTTTCGGAGCTCAATTCAAAGAGAGCTTGACACATCCAGGCCAATGGACGGTTGGATTCGGAGGTTTTGGTGAGATTTTACCAGATCCGAATAACCGCTTTACATTGAGCGACCAAAAAGATAAGTGGGGATTACCAGTTCTTTCATTCGAGGCAAACTTCGGGGAGAACGAATTGAGAATGCGTCAAGATATGATGAATGATGCGGCTGAAATGTTAGAGGCTGCCGGCTTTAAAAATATCAATGCATACAACAGTCCAAATACGCACATCGGTTTAGGTATCCACGAAATGGGTACAGCACGTATGGGTACGTCCGTGAAGAATTCCATTGTGAATAAGCACAATCAAGTACACGAAGTGAAAAACGTATTCATGACGGATGGTGCTGCGATGGCATCTGCTTCTTGTGTGAATCCATCATTGACTTACATGGCGATGACGGCTCGTGCGGCTGATTTCGCGGTAAGTGAATTGAAAAAAGGAAACTTGAAATAGTTTATCCCATTATTAACGAAAGCCCGAGGCGAAAGTCTCGGGCTTTTTGTTTTCTAAAAAGGAAAACTTATGTCTGATTGTGAAAATTTTACAGACCAATGAGACAATTTCGACCGAAAAAGTGATAAATCAAGAAATTTATAGTTCAAAGCATTGCGAATCCTGATACATTTTTAAATATTCAAGCATGAAAAATTCACCTAACCCTAATCATCATGAAAACAAAACACCTCTTTTCCGTCCTTCTGATTAAGTCACGGCAGTCGAAACGCATGACCCAGCAGCAAGTAGCCTCAGCAGTAGGTGTAAGTCAAAGTGCTTACAATTACTGGGAATCAGGCAAGCATTATCCAAACGCACAAAAACTATACAATTTGACGCGGGTATTGAACATCCCGATCGATGAAATGATTGGAACCTAATCCGTCTACATCCTTGGCGCTTTCTAGCGTCAAGGATTTTTTTTACCTTTAAGCTATGCTCGTAAAACGAATCGGAATAATTCTTTGGATATCTGTACTCTTCTTGGCTTGTACGCCCGAGATTGATAAATCAGCCAAGGTTCAATATTACCCTTGGGAAAACTACTTAAATGCCCAAATCGATTCGCTCACAAAACATCCCGTCATCGTCCAAAAGTCCATTAACCTCGATGGGAAGAAGGAGCAACAGAATTTAAGTTCCATCGATTGGAAGCAGGAATGGTCGATGTTTCTGCGTGCCGACTTAAATACAGCGGCTGCCGCGTCAAGCTATGATAATCTTTCCGAGGAAGGCTTGATTTACTATTCCTTGAAGTCCGGGGAGGATTTACCCGTAAAAAAATTACTTATTCATTTAGATGGATTGGAGCGACCAGCTAAAGTCGAAATCCTAATCGAGGAAAAGAATTTCCTTTTTGAATCGCAAAAGAAAATGCACATGAATTTCTCCAATGGCAAGGTGCAAACCTATTCCATTGATGGAACCCAACAAATGCGCTGGATGTCTCCCACAAAATTTCAGTTGATGGGTATTTTACTCCCCAAATAATCCGCTCGACAAGTAACGATCCCCTCGGTCGCAGATAATGCAAACGATGAGTCCTTCCTCGATTTCATGCGCTAAACGAACGCTCGCTGTCACGGATCCACCACTACTCATACCACCAAATACACCCTCTATTTTTGCCATTCGGCGCGTCATCTCGGTGGCGTCCTCTTCCGAAATATCCATAATGCGATCGACACGCTCAGGTTGGTAGATTTTCGGTCGGTAAGCCTCCGGCCAACGGCGGATTCCGGGAATTTTGGACCCCTCTGTCGGCTGACATCCCACAATTTGAATCGCTGGATTTTGCTCCTTGAGGTACATGGACGTTCCCATGATCGTTCCAGTGGTACCCATGGAACTCACGAAGTGCGTTATTTTTCCTTCCGTATCTCGGTAGATTTCAGGCCCCGTGGTTTTATAATGGGCCAAATAATTATCTGGATTTTCGAATTGATTCAATAAGACATAATTGCCAGATGCGGCCTTTTCGATCGCATAATCCCGAGCCGTTTCAATGCTCTCCGTCAGCGTAACCTTGGCTCCAAAGGCCTCCATGGTCAGTACTCGCTCCCGCGTCGAGTTGGCCGGCATCGCCAACTCAATATTCAAATCATACAATCGCGCAATCATGGCCAAGGCAATCCCTGTATTTCCCGACGTCGCCTCGATTAATTGCATCCCCGGCTTGATTTCACCTCGTAAAAGGGCGCCCTCAATCATGTTTTTGGCAGCTCGGTCCTTGACAGAACCGCCGGGGTTATTGCCTTCCAACTTCCCTAAAAGGCGAACTTTGGGATTGTTGTGCAACTTATTCAAATCGACGAGGGGTGTGTTCCCGACTAAATCTAGTAATGCGGCCATCTTACGCTTGAATGATTTTTTGATTTTCTTGGTGATAGATTTTGGTGTTTGGAGCTACGCTGCGCGTCAACCAAACATTTCCACCAATCACGGAATTTGCTCCTACGATCGTATCCCCACCTAAAATGGTAGCACCCGAATAGATGACAACCCCATTTTCAATGCTCGGGTGGCGCTTGGTGGAGGCCATGGACTTATCGACCGACAAGGCTCCCAAGGTTACTCCTTGATATATTTTCACATGCTCACCGATGACGCAGGTTTCTCCAATAACGATACCTGTTCCATGGTCCATGAAAAAAAACTGACCGATTTGCGCTCCGGGGTGAATATCGATACCCGTTTTGGAGTGCGCATATTCCGTTAAAATACGTGGTAGTAAAGGCACTTTTTCCTGATGCAATCCATGAGCTAAACGATAAAATGCTAATGCGTAAAATCCGGGATAGGTACGAATTACCTCATAATCCGTGGTTGCCGCAGGGTCGCCGTTTACCATGGCCTCCACATCGGTGAGTAATAGTTTATAAATGTCCGGTATACGTGCGATGTAACGGGACGTAATATTTTGCGGGGTATCGGGAAGCACATCGGACATATCATGCAGGAGGCTTTCCATGCCCGTTTCAATTCCTTCCCATACGGATTTTAGCTCGTCGATTTGACAAACCTGTCGGCGCGCTTGCTCCGGGAAAAGCGCCAAAATAATCTTGGTGAAAAGCTTTTTGATATCGGACGTCGCCGGGAAGGAACGCGTGTTTGCATGGCGTCCGACCAATTCATGAAGAAATTTTTCAGGTAACATAGGCGTATTTTATAGACAGTTTTGGCAAATGGGATGTGCTAAGACCGCATCCGCTTGTGCCTGAATATTCAATGTATTAAGTTCGAGTCGCGTGATTTGTTCTTTTGCACGTTTTTCCAATCCATGCACATAAGCCTTGTCATAATAATGAAGGGTGAGCGCCGCCACTTGTGTGAAATCATCGTTTTCAAGAGCTATCATCGCATTTTTGAAATGATCTCCTCCCAAACGTTTTTTAATCTTTCCTACCGCTCGTTCCAATTCCGCTTTGGGATAATGCGCATAGACTTCTACTAAATAAGGCAGTCGGAATTGCGCATCAATGTCTAAAAACAAGACCGGTGCCGCGCGTAGCTGGGTGTAAAGCCCCAAGGGCATATACACTTGCCCAATGTTTCTGCTCTCATCCTCAATCCAGATCGGTTTCTCGTAATCCATTTTCCGTAGCTGAGCAACGACCTCGTTCTCAAATTGCTCACTGGTCGGCTGGGGCGCTAAGCCCAAATGCCCAAATGCCGAACCTCGATGATGAGCGATACCTTCCAAGTCAATCACTTGAACCCCGCGTTTTTGCATTTCGAGTAAGATGTCCGTTTTCCCGCTCCCCGTTTTTCCGCCCAAAACACGAAACGGAATTTCGCGCTCAAATTCGCTGAGCACATAATTTCGGTAAGCTTTATAGCCCCCAATAAGCGTTTTTACTTGAATACCAGCTGTTTCAAAAAGCCATGCCATGCTTCCGGATCGCATTCCGCCCCGCCAGCAATGGACTAAAATGGTGTTGTCAATGGCGAGCTTTTTTACTTCTTTGACCCATTTCGCAAGTTTAGGACCCACGATTTCGAGGCCTAATTCGATGGCTTCATCCTTGCCAACTTGTTTATACGTAGTTCCGACTTTCGCGCGTTCTTCATTATTGAAAATTGGAAACGAAATCGCACCGGGGATGTGGGCACGCTCAAACTCCCCGGGTGAACGAACATCCAAGATGGGATAAGTTTGCGCGGCATCTAAAAATGCCTCTGGATTAAGTTTTTCAAGCATTTTTTTCGGGTAAATAAAAGACGAAAAGTTCGAATTTTAAGGGGTCTAATTGCGGATAAAGCTCCTGAATAAAATCAGGATATGGCAAGGCAAATTCCAAGAAATTGGTGTGACGTTCTTGCCAGGTTCCCGCAGGAAATAATTTTTGTTTCAACGCTTGAATTTGGCCTAGGCCTACCGCTTGATTTCGCTCTTCCGCCTTTCGCATTTTTTTGCTTAGGCGTTCGAGTCCTTTTTGCCATCGGGTTTCTTCGGCTAAAACAGATGCCTCAAGCGTCTCGTCGATGGCCTGCGCTTTTTGGGCGATTTTTCCCATAAGCGTCGATAAACGCTCTTGTTCAGCCCCAAGGTCAAGACTATGTTGTGTATGTTTGTCGACGAATTTTTGTCTCAATTCGCGCTCATCTTCAAAGATTTCAGGAATGCTTATTTCTAACTTCTCCAACCTGGCAGCCTCAACCGGAGGAATAACGACTCCAAAATTACGAGGCAATAAAATCGGGAATGGAATTTGATGCAGGTCGAAAATGCCTTTTAATTGAAACCAATAAGCTACTTCCGCCGCGCCCCCGAGGTAGGCTAGGTTAGGTAAAATACACTCTTGATAAACGGGACGCAAAACCACGTTCGGGCTAAAACGTTCCGGATGATTTTGTAACTCTACTTTTAATTCTGACTCATTAAATCGGATCGTTTGATTCACGACTCGATAATTCTCGCCTTGCTTTTCGATTCGCTCCCTAAGACCATCCTGCATGTAGAATAGGTTGATTTCGCGCGCATAGATTTGTGGGCTAAATCCCAATTCCTCTAGCTTGGAATTTGATTGATTCACGTGAGGAAGGTGCTTGTTGTTAAACAAATCTGCCTCCATGACAGGCGTAAATAGTTTTTTCAAACGGGCATCATCAGCATCCAGACAAACCAATCCCTCTTTCCCGAATAGGGCATGCATGTATTTTCGGACTGCCTCCGATAGGGTACTTGATTCGGAATAACATTCTTTGAAATAAGGCAGATCGCTCGGTAATTCTTTCCAAATTGACTCAAAGCCATTGAGGTTGAATCGGCCGACGGGCCCTTTTTGGTCGGTATTCCATTGAATCTTTTTCCCAAAGAGGTGCAAGTGATTGATTTCATCCCAGTCGTGATCCTCAGAGGCCATCCAATAAACGGGCACAAATTGATATTCGGGATAGGCCTTTTTTAACGTCCTCGCCAAATGTATGGTGGAGATAATTTTGAAGATGACATACAATGGGCCTGTCAACAAGTTTAATTGATGCCCCGTGGTGACCGTAAAGGTTTTCTCGTCCGCTAATTGATTAATGTCAGGCGCATCGCTAATGGATTGGTATTGGTCTTTTAATACCTCCACGAGGACTGATCGATTAACTGATTTTTTTGAATCAATCTGTTTTTGGAAGGAAGATAGTTTGGGCTCATTCCCATACAGCGATTTTAGCGCTTCATCACCCGCTAGATAATTTAACAGCAGTTTACCGAAGCCTTTAATCTGTTTGAGCGGATATGTTTTTGTTTGCATGAGCCTAATATCTTGAATGCCTTTCGCTAAAAACCCTGTCGTTTTCCGGAAAGTTCGGACTAAATTAAATATATTTAGGGGAAATTTGTGGTTCTATACCGACTGAATGAGATTTTTAATTTCCCTTTTATTCTTCTTTCTGACTTTTGTGGGCTTTGCGCAGCAGACGCCTCAGTTTACGCAGTTCATGATGAATAAATATATCTACAATCCCGCTTTTGCCGGATTTGAGGATTATATAGACGTCAAAACAGGATTCCGTTCTCAATGGACCGGACTTAATACTTCCAACAGAACAGCGTATGTGACCGCCAATATGGCGCTTGATAAATCAGATCGCACGTCCTTGGGAAGAACGCCATTTATGTCGAAAACAATTCGGCGGAATTTTTCGCCGACCTACATTCGTCAAAAAACAAAACGAAGTGGTTTTCATCAAGGTATCGGTCTTCAAGCCTATTCTGACCAAATTGGTGGGCTTACCAGTACGTCCATTGCTGGAACCTATGCCTATCATTTGTCGGTTGGCGGTGAGAATAAAATAGCCGTAGGTGCCACAGCGGGCTATTATTTTCGTAATCTCAACATGTCGGGCTTTAATGTTAAGGACCCAGGGGATCCGTTCATCATGTACAACGATCAAAATTTGCCGTCCTTAATGCCGAGTGGGCAGGTTTCCGGTGGACAGTCTTTGATCAATGTCGGAGCCTTATATTACAACCGAAATTTTTACATTGGTCTTTCAGCCAATCAGTTGATCTTTGATAGTTTTAGTTACCTACGAACTAGTAATGGTTCAGACACGCTGACCCGGAAGCAATTCTATCCAGATGATGCGGATTCCTACAAGGTTTATAATCAATCCTTATTACTAGGAAGTACAAGTCCTAATTTTTTCTTTCAAACCGGAATGGAAATAAAATCGGGAGAATTCTGGACCTATTCGCCATCTGTTCTCGTGAAATACATGAAGGGGGCTTCGTTAGCAATGGAAGCAAACATGCGGGTGACTTTCAATGAAGCGATTTGGGCAGGAGCGACCTACCGTCATAAAGAATCGATTGGATTGATGTTTGGGATGCATTTAAGCCAACAAATGAATC
>JACCDV010585594.1_pt1 | contig 11518 bp, 10 predicted proteins | sample 7446131 | NCBI WGS metagenome assembly JACCDV01 (sample SAMN15323448, study PRJNA562643) | freshwater metagenome | isolation source: river surface water | place: USA:Blue River Watershed | collected 2017-08-17
CACCAACGACGGCTTGTGGGCAATTTACAGTGTAGTTCAAGGATCAGTTCAGTTGGGATCACCACGTGAAACTCAACTATATCGTGTGCAAACATATGACACTCGCAAATATTGGTTCCATATTGATTGGTATCAGCCCGGATACAACAGCAGTATTGTTCCAGTTGCAGAAGTTGCCAACTATGCAAATCTTGTGACTTTGACAACCAGTGTTGCGCCTGTGGGCAGCAGTGTAAAAGTCGTTGCAAACGCACAAGGTAAATTTGAAATTTATCTACGTACCGATATCGGTTGGGATAGAGTTGGACTACAAGATGGTACTATTCAATTCAGCGAATCATTGTGGAATTACACAGTCGGTCGCTTTGGATTTGATGTTGAAGTATTTGATGCTCAATACTTTGATCAAGAACCAGTGATTGAAACACGCAAGATTATTCAAGCCATCAACGAAGAGCTATTTGTCGGAGATTTGTTGATCGAGCGCAATCGCGGATTGATCTCAATGTTCAATTATATTCTCAGCGAATTCCAAGCTCCAGAATGGTTGACCAAAACATCATTGATTGATGTCAATCACAATATTCGTGAGTTGGTTCCGTTCCAGGTATACAGACAAGACAATCAAGATTTTGTGTTGGATTATATTCAAGAAGTCAAACCTTATCATGTGCAAATCAAAGAGTTTAACTTGTCCTACAATGGTCAAGACGCATATCCTGGTATCTTAACAGACTTTGACTGCCCGGCATACTACAATCTTGATTTAGAAATACCACAATTTGTCAGCCCAATATTGTTGCCATACACACGCAGCGATGCTGTAGGCACAGGAACGCCAAGCAACATATCAGATACACCTAGTGATGCTCAAATCTGGCAAGAAAATCCATGGTCTTTCTGGTACAACAATTATTTGTTGAGTATTCAAGAAGTTGAAATTATTGATGGCGGTGTAGGTTATACAGAACCCCCAATGGTCACAGTAACTGGCAATGCTGTAGTTCCAGCAGAACTAGAGGCAGTGATCAACAGTGCTGGACAGGTTGTGGCCATTAATGTGATCAACCCTGGTGCTGGTTACTCTACTACTGCTGTGATTGAAATCTCAGAAGGCAACGGTGTTGGTGCCAGAGCGTATGCTATAATGGGCAATGATTTGGTCCGTAGTATCAAAACCACAATCAAATATGATCGCTACCAGTATCAAACAACCATAGTTGATTGGGAACCCAATGTCAACTATGACAACGGTACGCAAGTTCGATACATTGGTAGAGTATGGCAAGCCAACAGCGACGACAGTACTGGCGTAGAAAGTGCAACTTTTGATCCAGAACAATGGTTGGAAGTTGATGCTGGAACACTCAGTGGTATAGATAGAACCATGGGATTCTATTCCCCTACTCCTAATCAGCCTGGATTGGACTTACCGTTGTTGATTGACGGAGTTGATTATCCTGGCGTGCAAGTTGATGCTCCGGATTTCAATCAAAACACAGGATATGATGTAGGCAATTTTGACATCAACCCATTTGACAATATTGCATATGGCCCAGAAGGACTACCAACATACGATCCTGCTATTTTGGATGCTATCTACGAGAGCTCATATTTAGACATCTATCTTGGAACTCGTCCAACTGACGTCAATGTCGACGGGGGTGCATACGTCGACACTTATTCAAGTCATGCTCCTGAAGAACTAGTACCGGGCAGTGAGTTTGACACATTGGATTTCCGGGTGTACACACGTCCTGGCAGTGACTGGGCGGTTAACGGGCACGGGTTTGATCTATACAGTTTGAATTTCACTGTGACCAGTGTGCCATATACATATGATTTTAGCGTATGGTATGATGAGATTCCAGCGTTGGTTACAGGAACATTGGCCAATCAAACTTCTGGAGTGGATCTAATACCACAGTTGAACTACACAGTGGATTGGGGTAATCGCACATTTACAATAACTTCAGGCATCAACGTTGGAGATGTATTGACTGGAACAGCATACGGTGTAGGTGGTGGCAATCAGTTATTACAGGCCGGTTACAACGGTGCTGATGTAGGTAACAGCTTGAATATTGCTGTTCAATTTGATCAAATTCAAGAATTGGTGATTTTTGTCAATGGTGTTTATTTGCCAGTTGATCTAAACGACTCAACTGAAAATTACAGCTACGCAGCATCGGCCAACAACACTACAACTATAACATTTTTAAATACCTATACTGACGCAGATTACGTGGCATTATATGTGTTTGGCCCGACTACTATCGACGGAACCACGGTCAATTACAGCTGGAGTGCTCCAGTAACACAGTACATCACAGTGAATAGCAGTAGTTTAACGTTTGATCTAGATAATAGTCTGTTGTATACCAATCCTGTGAACATGATTGTTACAGTCGATGGGGTGCGTGCTCGAACAGCTGCCGGTGCAGAATACTATGCCGACAACAGCACTGCATTTTTACTGCCATCCAGATTGGGATTTAGTCAAGCCTTGATAGCAGACAACGAAGTGTTTGTGTATCTTGATGACGTTCCATTGGTGCTTGGAGTAGACTACACCGTGGAACCATTTGACGTTGAAGGTCAAAGAGAAGTTCTATTGACATCTTTACCAGCACCTGGCACACGAGTACTTGTAGCAGTAACCAGCCAAACACAGTGCTACATCAACAGCGGCCAGTTGGTGTTTAATCCTTTGTATGGATTTATTCCAGTAGTCGGCGATGTTATAACGGTGACCACATGGAATGACACTCGTCAACAAAATATTCTTACACAGGTGTTTACAGGACCAGTAACTCAGAACGAAGTTATAAGTCAGCCTTATGATTCAACTGACTTTGACAGTCCAGTATCGGGCAACGTTACAGAAGCTCAACCCGGGTTATTTGACTTCAGCGACGCTAATCTGATCAGTGTAAACAATTTCCAATTGGGTCGAGTTGTAACTGATCCAAGTCGCTTGTGGGTAACACTGGCACTGACTCCAGGCAATGGTGGTAATCGATTGTTCTATGGCAAAGACTTTATCATCGTTGGGGAAGAGTTAATACTACATAGTGGAGTGATTAGTACTATTTCTACGTTGATGGTTACACAGTTTACCGAAAGTGTAGTACCAGAAGCCATGGAGTTCCGTGTGTTCCAGGACATGCGTGGTGTTCAAGCAACTTATCGAATGACTCCAGATACCACAACAACTCTTGCACAGCCGTTGTCAGATTCTGCAGATATTGTTTACGTTGTCGATGCTGGCGCTCTTGGAGAACCCAATGTAGCCAATAATATTTGGGGAGTTATCACAATCAACGGCGAGCGTATTATGTATCGTGAAAGAGACACTGTCAACAACACTGTCAGTAGTTTGCGTCGCGGCACCGCAGGTACAGCGGCAGCCAACCACGCAGTTGATTCTGTAGTGTATGATCTAGGCCGCGGTAACATCATGCCAGAAGAATTCCAAAATTACGTGGTCAGCAACACATTCCTAGCCGACGGGTCAACCACTGCGTTTGTGGCCACAAACATTGAGTTTGATGTTTCACAGAGTGCCATTGTAGATTCTGCGGTTGAAGTGTACGTGGGCGGAACTAGAGTTACTGCAGGATACACAGTCAGCGGCATTGCTCCGGTCACTGTGACATTTAATATGGCACCAGTTGCCGGAGTTGAAGTGCTGATATTGGTACGCAGAGGAGTAACATGGTATGCACCCGGTATCAATACACCTAGCAATGGTGTGGCATTGCAGGACACAAACACTCAGGCCGCAAGGTTCTTGAAGGGTCAGTAAAACAAGGTAAATAAAGCATGACTGATAACAGTAAACAAACAGTGGAACAAAAAACACAATCTCCAAAAAAACCCAATGAAGTTGGATCTATTTCGGTGGAAGGATTTGTGAAAATTTTTGATCCAAAAACCAAAGAAACATATGTGGAGAAAAGAGCATGATTATTCAACCAGGATTGGCCAAAATTGAAGGATTTGTAAAAATCCACGATCCCAAATCAGGTGAAATCATTGTGGACAAGAAAAATGCCATTCACTATGAAAATATTTCAATAGCAATGGCACAGACTTTGAGCAATAGAGACGTGGGCTGGATATACGAAATGGCATTTGGCAACGGTGGAAGTAGTGTGGATCCCACTGGTGTTATTACATATCTGCCACCTAACGTTACAGGACAAAATGCCGATTTATACAACGAAACCTATGCCAAAGTAGTAGATGATAATTCTGCGGCCAACACTGACGCAAACAACAATAAAATGACAGTGTTGCATACTGCTGGACAAGTGTATACAGATATTTTGGTAACTTGTTTGTTAGATTATGGTGAACCCCCAGGGCAACAAGCATTTGATAATTCGACCAATTTCAATGGAGAATTTGTGTTCGATGAGTTAGGATTAAAAACATGGAATGGTAGTGCAACAGACCTGCGTTTGATTACACATGTAATATTTCATCCGGTACAAAAAAGTTTGAACAGACAGATACAGATAGATTATACCTTGCGTATCCAAACGTTGACCAATTTGAGTGCTGCATAAATATGTGCATATTATTGCTGAATAAATAAGAATAGGACGGAGTAAACAACATGGCATATACAATTAATTTAACTGACGGAACCATATTTGCTACTATTGCAGATGGTACTATCAATACTTCTAGCTCAATGACGCTGGTAGGTAAAAACTACGCTGGATACGGAGAGTTTTTGGATGAAAACTTTATTCGTTTATTGGAAAATTCCAGTAATAACACAGCTCCGGGAGCTCCGTTAACAGGACAGCTTTGGTGGAACAAGAGTAGCAATTTACTTCAAGTCTATAATGGAACAACATGGAAAACCATCAGTTCAGCTACAGCCAGTGCCACTACCCCAACATCAAATGTACAAGGCGACTTGTGGTACGACACAGTAAACGCTCAGTTAAAAGTGTATACCGGTACTAATTTTATTTTAGTAGGTCCTTCATTCACAGCCGGAACAGGTACAACAGGTGCCATTGTTGATACCATTGTTGATAATTCGTCTGTAAGCCATGTTGTAATCAAGTTTTTTGTTAACAACACTATTGTTGCTATCATGAGCAAAGACGCAACTTTCACTCCGCAGGTTGCACTCACTGGATTTACTACAATTAGCCCTGGTATGCAGTTATCTTCTACAACAGTAGGAGGCGGGATACCACAATTTATAGGTAATGCAACTGATTCAACTTTATTTGGCGGCTTGGCAACTTCTGCATTTTTACGTGCCAACGTAAACGCTACTACTAGTGGTGCATTGGCAGTTTTAAACGATGCCGGCGGGTTGGCAGTTGGAGTAGATCAAGATTTAAAATTCACTGTTTCTGGCACAACTGCACAAATTTCCAATCAAACAACCAACGGAAATATCACATTCTCTGTGACTGGATTGGCCAATGCTTTGGTCATCAACGGTTCCACAGGTGTCGTAAGTGGCAATCAAATCAATGCCAACTACGCTGACGTTGCAGAACGTTTTGAAGCCGATGTGGTTGACCTACCAGCCGGTACTGTAGTAGAATTAGGCGGCGATGCAGAAATTACCAAAGTTAGTGCTGAATTGAGTGATAAAGTGTTTGGTGTAATAAGTACTAGAGCAGCTTATTTGATGAACAGTCAAGCTGGTACAGACGCTACACATCCACCTGTTGCAATGACAGGACGAGTACCAGTAAACACAGTTGGTATAGTTCGCAAAGGCGATCGTTTGGTGTCAGCTGGCAACGGACTAGCAAGAGCTGCAAAAACAGGCGAAGCTACAGCATTTAATGTGATCGGTCGTGCGTTAAAAGACAAATTAGACGAAGCCGAAGGCACTGTGGAAGCCATAGTAACAATTAAATAATTAGGAAACAGCAATGACATATATATCAGGCGGATTGATACAAGCGACAGACTACAATGGGTTTGCCAGCACTACATCGGGTGCAAACGTTAATAATCTTTGGGGAGCAGGTTCCACAGATTCTGGATACGGACAATCAACCACATTGGCCACTGTCAGTGCTGGAGGAACAGTTACAGCTACACAATGGGCCGGATTAGTCAACAGAATTAGTTCATTGGGCAGTCATACAGGCACATCTATTACATCCAGATCAGCTCCTACAGCAGGTAACTTGATTCAGGTATTGGCCAACGTCAACACAGATTTGACAAATTGTACTACCAATAGAGGTAATGCAGTGGCCAGCGGTACAGAAGTAGGAACATTTTCAGGTGATGTTAGCAAAACCACAGGCACAGGATCCGGTCAATCACCTTGGACTATCACTTTTACACAAACTGTAACATTTGCCAGCGCCAATGCTACGAGATATTTCTTCAACGGTGGCGGCTTGATAAGATTACAATATGGTAAATCATCCACAGGCACAGATCGAGATTCAGATTGGAACACCTTGGCAGGACAATGTGGTGGCATTTTCTTTTCTGGCAGAGTCAATTCAACAACCAATACCATAGCAGGACAAGCATACACAGGTACAACACGTATTGGCGGTACAGGTGGAACGCAAACCACATTGGCAACCACAACAGGATACTATAGTTTAACAGCAGGAGCTTCTGCTACAACATTGTTCCAGTTAAACAATGCTTCAGCTCCATACACACCTGAATTTATTAGAACCACCGTGGCTCTCAACGCTGGTTCTACTGTATTAACTTTTGTTACAACATGGGTCGATGACGGTGCCAGTGGTGCTGGTACTAGTGCAAACATCTCAGGTGGAACCGCCGTAACTAGTCCAGCCACATCAATTGGCTCTGCTACAGCACCAACAACATTGTTGACATATCGCCCACCTAGTTCTACTTACTTGACTGAAGCCAGTTGGGGAACCCCAACAATTGCTTCTTCGATAGCCTAAATAACTGCTACTTTACCAAAAGGGTCTTCGGACCCTTTACTTTTGTTCTCTTTTCCTGTACAATAACAACATGGATACTGATCAACTAATCTCTCACGCTCGTGCTCGTTTTGATCACGCACAAGCCAAACAAGTACTAAAAGAAAAATACCAAGCCAAAATGTTGTTTGCACACGGCGGCGGTATGTGGACAGCTGGTCCCGAATTACTGAATACCTTGATGTGTTGTCCGGGCACTGAGTCAGTGGTGCTAGATTTGTATGGAAACCCAGTAAAGGTTGTGACCACCGAACTGTTTAATCTAGCACAACAACGTTGGCAAGAACAAATGAATTCTTGGTTAGTAGAACATGAAGAACTGAATAAAAAACGATGACCACTGGCGCAGTAATCTTTGCATACAACAATGAAAAAATTGATTATGTTGGGCTGGCTGCATGGACGGCAAAAAACATACGCAGACATCTTGATATTCCAGTGTGTTTGATCACCGACACTCAACCTGCAATTGACGAATTTGATCAAGTGATCTGCACCGGATCATTATCAGGATCAAACAGCCGACACTTTAGTGATGTTGGCCACGTGACATGGCACAATCTTGATAGAATGAGTGTTTATGATTTGACTCCCTGGGATCAAACCCTGGTATTGGATGCAGATTATGTAGTGGCCAGTGATCAACTCCGAACTGTGTTGGCCTGTCAAGAAAATTTTGTATGTCACAAAAATGCCTACGACATCACGGGCAAAAACACTTTTGAAGGGCTAAACGTGTTTGGCAGATATCGCATGCCTATGTGGTGGGCTACTGTGATGATGTTTAGAAAAAGCGTTCAAGCTCAAATGATATTCAATGCCATGACCATGATTCGCGACAACTGGACACACTATAGACGTTTGTATTCCAACAATCAGCCCACTTATCGCAACGATCATGCATTGAGTATAGCACTCAACATCGAAAACGGACACACTCTACAGACTCAAGATATACCATGGAGCTTGGCCAGCCTTACTCCTGATCATCGGCTCACACAACTGTCAGCAGACCACTACAAAGTTGAATACATCAATTCAGAAAATCAGCCACGATGGATCGATCTTAAAAATCAAGATTTTCATGCCATGGGCAAACAACAGCTAGGAGACATAGTTGCCAATAACACATGAACGTGGCTACTTAATTCCAGCCATTGGAGATTCTTATGTGAAATGTGCTTATCGTTTAAAAGATAGCATATTGACATTTCATCCCAATGCCAATGTAACAATAGTAACCGTGGATATGTTGCCGCATGGAGATCTAGGAGGATGGAACAACGATTGGCAAATGTTCTATGTCAGTCCTTATAGACAAACCGTCAAACTAGAAGCTGACATGCTGTGCGCCAGTCCGTTTGATCATTGGTGGACCATGTTTGAAACACGTGATGTTGTGATCAGTCAAGGTGCTAGAGATTTTTACGGCAACCCAGCTCAATCTAGAGCATATAGAAAAACATTCGACGCTAACAATCTACCGGATGTTTACAATGCCATTACATACTGGAGATTGAGTAGTACGGCTCAAACGTTCTTTCGTTTGGTGCGTGATATTTTTCAAAATTGGACAGAGTATAAAAAACTGCTTAAATTTGCAGAAGAAGAAGCCAGTACAGATCTTGTGTACGCCATGGCTGCAAAAATAATAGGAATAGAAATGGTTACATTACCGTCGGGCATGGGACCGACTATTGTACATATGAAACAACACATAAACAATCTTCAAGGGTTGGACTGGACTCAAGAACTGGTTTGGGAACACAATCCATTGAGAATCAACACTGTGGCTCAACAAGGCATGTTTCACTATTACGTCAAGGATTGGCAATGACTGAACAAGAATTTTGGGCAATATTGCTAGATGTACCGCCACCTCAGCCGATATTTTATCGAGCTTACTACAACAGCGAAGGCTGGGTTGAATGTTATACCATGGAGGATCGACCCGGTAAGTATGTGGACATTGATCAACCCACATATGTTGCATCTCCTTATGCTCGGGTAATCAATGGTAAACTAACTGTAATAAAACCCTTTAGTGTCACAACAAAACTAGTGCCGGGGACAATCGGAACATCCTGTGATTCTCGTGATGTATGTGTTGTCACTGATGCTAAAGAACATATTAAATGGAGTCTGAAACACAATGAAACAAGTTGATATAGCTGATCTAGATTGTATCTATCTAACCTACGATGAACCTCAGAGAGAAGAGTTTTGGGTCAAAATAAAAAACATGATTCCATGGGCCATTAGAGTAGATGGAGTCAAAGGATCAGATGCAGCACACAAAGCTGCCGCAGAAGCCAGTGCCACGGAAAGATTTGTGTTGATCGACGGCGATAACTTACCCAACGAAAAGTTTTTTAACTTGACATTAGAGTTTCCAGACGAAACATGGGAATCAGCAGTGTTTCGTTGGCGTGCCCGTAATCACATCAACGGACTCATGTATGGCAATGGTGGATTGAGTTCATGGACTCGTACATTTGTCAACAACATGCGTACACACGAAGCCACTGATGGCCGAACAGAGACCGAAGTAGAATTTTGCTTTGATCCATTGTACTGGGCCATGCATGATTGCTATTCAACCACGTATCCCAATGGATCAGCAAAACACGCCTGGCGTGCTGGCTTCCGAGAAGGCGTCAAAATGTGCTTGAATAAAGGAGCTCGGCCCACTGTAGCAGAATTCAAGGATCGTGTGCATCAGCGTAACCTAGATCACCTAACCATATGGCACAACGTAGGCGCAGATGTTGACTATGGACTATGGGCTATTGCTGGTGCAAGAATGGGTACCTACATGACCATGCTCACTGAATGGGATCATCGACTGGTACAAAGTTTTGACGATCTTGAAGAGTTATGGTCAACTGTAGAGAATCAAAATCCAGAACTTTTAGCCAATCGATTAACTGAAGATTTAGTTACACAACTTGATTTGCCTATAATGAACATGTTTGCTGAACAAAGTCGATTTTTCAAACACCATTACAGATCTAACTGGTACAATCAAGGTGTCATGGTTAGAGAAATTGATGTTATTAGACAACAGGAGGGATGGTGATAGAACTAACTGAAATTTTAAATCAAGCCCGACAATTAAATAAAAACATATTGATAATTGGTGCGCCTCGATCGGGTACACATGCATTGGGATCAACGTTGCAAAACTTAGATCCTGTATTTAAAAATCTTGGAGAAATTTGCAGGAATGATGGCACTAATCACTTGGAAGATATAAAACAAATATATAATCATACAACACCAACTGTTGCGCATATAGTACAACTTTCTGCAAAAATATCACTATCGTCGCAAGTAGATATTTTAAAACAACACGCTATCATAGTAAATTTAAAAAGAAATGATAAAGTTAAACAATTTGCTAGCTGGATTTATTTTCATAAAACTGGCGGTGTGAATAATCTTAAATGGCACAATCATGAATCAAGTGACACCTTACTAACTCCTCAGAGTGTAACAGTGACATCAGAGGATGTAGATTTATTTTTGGTTGAGCAACTGACTGATGATTTCTTTTTGTCTGATTATGTGTTATTCTACGAAAATTTAAAGTTTGATTCTAAAAAATTTAAAAAAAATGAGTATAGCTTTAACATTGAGGAAATTTTTAGTAATTTAAACTATGTCAAACAACGGTTAGGCCAGTGGAAATATTCCGACTATTATGAACAATAATTGTAAAAATTCAACATTTATGTCCTCGGCTGAATACATGAAAGATAACCTAGGACCGGCACTTTGTCTAGCTAAGTGGAAACAAGTCAGTTTGCATCTGCCCACAGGACTCAACAACAGTTGCTATCATCCACCTCTGCACCCAATAGATGCCGACGCATTAAAAAGCAATCCGGGTGCGCTACACAATACGGAATATAAAAAACAACAACGTAAAATTATGTTGCGCCAAGAGCGCCCACAAGAGTGCTCTTACTGCTGGGCCATGGAAGACAATGGCAAATTAAGTGATAGGCACTACCGTTCTGGTGAGCCATGGGCTGCCAAAGATTTTGAATCAATTACGACGAGCACAGGAGATGAAGATGTTACACCTAGTTATGTTGAAGTTAATTTTAATAGTGCTTGTAATCTGTTGTGTTCTTACTGTAGCCCACAATTTAGTTCGAGTTGGATGCAAGAAGTGGAGCAACATGGAGGCTATCCAACATCGATTGTTCACAATGATCCTAGTCACTTTGTTGGTCGCAAACGTCCTATTGCTAATAGGGATTATAATCCCTATGTAGAAGCTTTTTGGCAGTGGTGGCCCACCCTGTATCCGGAACTGGAACATTTTCGTATGACTGGTGGTGAACCATTACTAGATAAAAATACCTATAGAGTGTTTGACTATGTGCTGGAGAATCCCAGCGCCAAACTGCACTTGAACGTAACATCAAACTTCAGTGTAGACGAACGTTCCTGGCAAAAGTATTTGAAATATGTCAAGCAATTGTGCGAAGGTGAACGGATCGAACACTTTATGCAATATGTCGGTTTGGATGCATGGG
>JACCDV010125224.1_pt1 | contig 11516 bp, 7 predicted proteins | sample 7446131 | NCBI WGS metagenome assembly JACCDV01 (sample SAMN15323448, study PRJNA562643) | freshwater metagenome | isolation source: river surface water | place: USA:Blue River Watershed | collected 2017-08-17
GTACAATCCAACCCTGGAGTATTCCTATGATGGAATCAACTGGACAGCAATTTCGAATGCGAGTGCGCTGACTGGAAACAATGGATGTGCCAATGTTGTTTGGGGCAAGGACAAGTTCGTTGCCGTGTGCCCAACACAACCGGTATACAGTTCCAACTCCGTGATGTATTCCTACGATGGAATCAGTTGGGTTGGAGCCGGACACCCGGCAGGAGCAGGATTGGCGTGGGGATGTGCTGGAGTTGGATTCAATGGTTCGTTGTGGATTGTAACGGGACGTGGGTTGTCTAACTATGCGACATCTCCGGATGGAATCACGTGGACAGCACGAACCCTCGGAGGTGGTCTAGCATTTGGAAACGGACAACAGTGGTCGCACAATGTATTGTGGAATGGGCGCACCTGGTTGGCGCATGGAAATGGTTCGTCTACCAACCAATTTTTGACCTCCCCAGACGGAAGCAACTGGACTGCGCGCTCAACGACAGCATTTAGCGGAATCATGCGCGACATCACCTGGAATGGAGATGCGTTCTATGCCATCGTAGACCAATCAAGCACTCTTTTGTCAGTCATCAAATCACCCGATGGAATCAACTGGAGACGCGTAACGATTCTCAATGATTCAAATTTGTCCAATACAACCGAGTCCTTCATCGGATCCAGGTTTGTTTCTCCTCATTACGGTGTGATCAGTTCAAGGGCAAATGCTGCCTACCGTGTGCAGACAATCCAGGGAATGGACATTTCAGGAACAACCATCGCAGGAGTTACCCAGATTCGCGATGCATCGGGCACAGCAGCAGCACCTTCCTACACATTCACTGCGGATCTGTCCACGGGCATTCACTTGGCAGGAACCTCGCAATTGGCATTTGATACGTCTGGCATTCAGCGCATGGTAATTCGCAACTCGAATGTTGGAATTGGAGTGGCGAATCCGGGAGTTGCATTGGAAGTCGCAGGCGATATCTCTGCGAATACCTACAACGGACCGGGAGGAAGTGCAAATGCGCCTCACTACACCTTCTCTGATGACCGCACAACGGGATTGTTTTTCCCTGCGGCGGGGACGATTGGATTCACCACTGCTGGAGTCGAAAAGGCACGGTTTGATGCGTCAGGATTGAGCATTGGGGGCGGAAATTCAGCGACATACAACTTGGATGTGTCGGGAAGTGGTCGCGTGGGTGGTATTCTGTTGAGCAACAGCAACCTATCGAATGTAAGCAATGTCTATGTAACGCGAACTGCAGCAGGTGCCGGTCCGAATACAATTAGCAACCTTACGCTCTGGTTGGATGCCTCAGACTCCACAACAATTGATTTGTCTGGTGTAACAACGTATGTCACGCGCTGGCGAGACAAGAGCGGATTTGGATACGATGCAACCCCCACGGCAGGCAATCCCCCGACGTATTCTGCCGCGAGCAATGGACTCAACTTCAACTCAAACTATCTCGCCACGCCATACACGACAACTGGATCAAACCAAACGACATTTGTTATGTTTAACTCAGGGAATGCCGGAGTCTTCTACGGTGGAAACAACTCAAACAATGCGGGAGTCCCGTTGTTCGGATACAACATTTATCCTGGATCAATGAACCTTGGAGTTTGGGTCGACAACGTTAGATATGGGTCATACACATCAAACAACGCGATTACAGGAAACACCTACAACATCGCAACCCTCGTGATGTCCAATGGATTTTCAACGGTCTATGCGAACGGAGGTAACAATGGATCAACAACAGTAAATACGACTGGAACGTCGAACAGCACAGTCTGGATTGGTGGGTTGGGACGAAGCGGAGTTCCATACACTGACGCCACATATATTGGACAAATCAATGAAGTCATTTCCTTCAGTCGTCCGCTTACAACCACAGAACGTCAGCAGATAGAGGGATACCTCGCATGGAAGTGGGGTACCGTGAGTCGTCTGCCTTCGGACCATCCTTACAAGAATTCCGCTCCTCCTTCCACAATCGTCGTGAATGGAACACTCACAAGTGACACGAATTCGAACTTCGTCATTCAACCTCTAAGCAATGTTCGTATGTTGGGACCCACAGAATACCGCAAAATCATCAGTGAACTTACATCCTCTTCACTCACCTTGACGTCAAACAACTTTTCGACCTTCTACAACATCTCCGGAAGTGCGTTGAGTTCGGTGTCTGTTCCCTCTCTTACTGCCACGCAATCCGGTGCCTTCTGGGACATTGCGAACGTGAACAATTCAGACATTTCCTTCTCAATCACGGGAACAACAGACATTGCCAGTCCTGTGACGGTGCCTCGTGGCACAACCTACACCGTCGCATGGAATGGAAGTCGATTCCGGGGCATCAACAACGCAGGACCAACCGGAGCAGCAGGACCAACCGGTGCAGTTGGAGGATTGGCAGCAAGCACCTACATCTCCATCGGAACCCTTGCGAGCGACATGGGGACGTCTGGTTCCGACCAGAACATTCCCTTTACAACGTCGTATGACCCCAACAGTTGGATCAAGAACTCGGGGACGTCGTCCATGACATTCCAACCCTCCATCGCAGGATATTACTACGTGACGCTCGCGGGGCAGTTTTCAGCAGCGACGACAAACAACAATGTCCAAATCCAGACGTCGGGAGGATCTCAATTGCTCTTTTCAATGGCACCCGACAATGCACCAGCAACCGAGTCGTCGAAACTGATTTATTTCAACGGAACGACAGACGCAGTCAAATTTACTGCCTTCGCAACCAGTCCTGCCTACCTCCTAAGTGCGGCCAGCACCTTCTTTAGTGCGAAACTGGTTACGTATGGACAGGGATTCACTGGACCGACGGGGTTGACAGGACCCACAGGACCATCGTCAGTTGCAGGAAGCAATTCGCAAATTCAGTACAACGCAACCGGAGCATTCGCAGCATCGTCAAACCTCGTATATGATTCGACAAACGTTCGTGTTGGAATTCAAAATCCAGCACCATCCTACACACTCGATGTGAGTGGAGAAATCAGTACAAACGCGGACCTTCGGATGCGAAATCGATATGGAGTAACATCGCTCGTATTCTGGGCAGACCAGACGAATACTGTCACGAACAATACCTTGTCCGTTGTCAACCGGTATTCGAACATTGTAACCAACGCACTGACAATCACAAGCAATGGAACTTCGAACGCAACACTAACGCTTCCTTACACCGGAACCTATCTAATCGAAATTCACGGATGGCGCTGTGGTCAGGGAAATGGATTGACTCGCGTGGTTGCGACGCGCGGAGGAAGCACTGTCTATGACCGTCGGCGAATTGGGTCGTACATTGACTGCTCAATTTTCATTACAAAATACGTGTGGAATGGGTTTTCGAACGGAGACATCTTGACCCTCTACAAGAACCAAAACAATACCGGAACAATTATTGCAAACATTAGCAATTCTGCATCGGAGGACAACTGGGGACCTGTGATAATTTACTACCTCGGATTATCCAACGCATAAAACAAATGTGTCTCGAAAAACTTATTTGCAAAGAGAAACTTCTGTGTCCCACATCTGGGACAAGTGGGGAAATTGTATTTTCAATGGTAGGACATGCGTCGTCGCCATTGAAGTACATTGCTGCTCTACTCAAGACATCAGGTCAATATACATTGTCTGTCGTGTCCGAGTCTGAAACTGTATTGACAACTGTGACAAAACAGGGAACGGGGTCTTTCGAATTCTGTATCCTTTCTGGATTTGAATTGACATTTCCGAATATCTACAAGATAACATTCCAGTCATCGGAATCGCTTGCACTCTACGAAGTAAACCTTGCATCCATTTGCTTGTGCGACCCGACAGAATGCGTCTAAAAACTGCCGGTGTGAAGTAACAAATGTCGCAAGGACCGCAAGGTGTACAAGGCATTCAGGGAGTCAAAGGCGACCAAGGCATTCAAGGACCAACTGGACTTCAGGGACCGCAAGGAATTCAGGGTCTCAAAGGTGACCAGGGCATTCAAGGTCCGACTGGAATTCAAGGACCTGTGGGAATTCAGGGTGTTCAAGGAGAACAAGGACCGACGGGGGTTCAGGGACCTCAAGGAATCACCGGACCGACAGGATGGACAGGATCCACAGGAGCAGCATCGACAGTGACAGGACCCACGGGTCCCACTGGACCGACTGGAGCAGCGTCGACTGTGACAGGTCCTTCTGGAGCAACGGGCACGACGGGATGGACAGGACCGACCGGAGCAGAATCGACTGTAACCGGACCGACGGGAGTGACTGGACCCACGGGACCGGTTGGTGCTCCGGGACTTGCGAGCAATACAGGAGCAACTGGACCGACGGGACCCGTCGTTGCCTTTACGTTCGATGGAGGACGTCCATTCACATCGTATGTCAATGGTCCTGCCTTTGATTGTGGCAGTGTAGTCTAGAAAGATTCCGAGAACAAAGACAAGACATGCCGAACATTCAACTTCAATTTCGGCGGGGAACTGCGTCTGAATGGACGACGTACAATCCCACGTTGGCAGCGGGAGAAATGGGAATTGAGACAGACACCAACAAGTTCAAGGTTGGGATCGGAACAACAGGATGGACCGGATTGCCCTATGGTGGAATTGAGGGACCGACTGGACTTCAGGGACCGACAGGGGCAGCGAGTCAAATTACGGGTCCTACCGGACTCACTGGACCGACGGGACCCACTGGAATGACCGGACCGACGGGAGTGACTGGACCTCCCGGTGCTGCGACGAACACGGGGGCAACCGGACCGACTGGACCTGCTGGATATGTTGGTAGTGATGGCGCGACTGGCAGAACCGGACCGACTGGGGCAACCGGTATCACAGGACCCACGGGAGGAGCAGGAGCAAACTCGGGAGATTTCCCTCCATTCCTTTCGACGTCTAACGTAACCATTTCGGGAGGAACAATCACAAAAACAGGAGGAACGAATGGAAGTCAAGATGCTGGAGTCGTTGGACCTTCGTATACGCTTCCAGAATTGACATTCATTGTCCCGCAGACCAACAAGGCATTCATGATCGGATTCAACATCTACCAAGATTATTCGGGAAATCCGAGGTACGGACTTACATTTGGGGCGGACGGGTCGGTCAATGGATTTAACGATCCCGCCTATGCTGGATTTGACGTCGGATCCTACACTGCAGGAAGCATATTTAAACTCAAATGCACATTGGATGGATTGATTGAAGTTTGGGTCAACGGAACCTTGAGAAACAGCACAATCAATTATGACGGTTCCGGGTTTTCGCCCAATCTCGTGATTGGGTTGGGATCGACGGGAGCAGCAGTTACATTGATGGGATATGTTCCCTATCGGTCGGGATCAGCGGGTCCAACGGGCGCAGGAGGAGGAAGGTCTGCACTAGGAGTCAATGAAATCACGGGCACTTCACAAACTCTCTCGAGTTCGAACTGGAACCAATATTTTTACGTGACAAATTCGGGGTTTAATTCGGTCACGCTTCCATCAACAACGGCAACATCAAATGCCGGCAATTTCTGGACACTTCGCAATGCGACAAACACGTATCTCAGCATCACACTCACGAATACACTTTCGTTGTCAAGTCCTTTGGTGATTCCTCCGTCGAATGCGACAACACTCGTGGTTTCGGGGGTAACCTCGAACACAATTCTCCTCTTGTAAGAGCAATGGCAATTGTAGCGTCAGCAACATCGAAAGTCTATTCTGGATTCAGTCCGACCTCAATCCCGGGATGTATGCTGTGGTTGGATGGACAAGACTCAAATACATTGACCTTGTCAGGGTCCAACGTCACACAATGGAATGACAAAAGTGGAAGGGGATACAGTGCGGTGGGGAGCGTTGCACCGACATACAATGCGACCACAAAGTATCTCGTCTTTGGTGGAAACGCAACAGGTCAATACATGACGGTGTCAGATGGGGCATATCCGTCTGGAAATAGTCCTTATAGCATCTTCATTGTTTCATACACAAACGATATCACTGCACAACAATGGATTGTTGCAGGAGGAGTTCGAACGCTCAACCAAGGCATTGGCGTGTTGTATCTCACAACTGCTGCAATATGGGTTGGATGGTGGGGTGGGGAATACAAACTTGAAAACGTGACGGCGAATGGGGTGCCCCATCTCATAAACGCAACGTATTCGGCATCAACTCGTCGCACGTATCTGAATGGTGGATCGAACATTTCCAACAACCCCAATGCGACTCGAAACAACCCAACAACTCCAAATTACATTGGCACGATCTTGGATCCTCGAATTGGAGCATTTTTAGATGGTGGGGTTGGAGAAATTGTAATTTACAATTCAGATCTTTCCCCGTTTGAACGCCGCCAAGTCGAAGGATACCTTACAGAAAAATGGGGTCTTTCAACCCGACTTCCGACGACGCATCCTTACCGACCGAATGATTTTAATCCTCGTGAAATCCCCGGATGCTTGTTTTGGGTCGATGCCGCAGACTCTGCAACATTGACATTGTCGGGGTCCAATGTGACACAATGGACGGACAAGTCGGGAAGCAACGTAACCTTAACGGCAAGTGGAACTCCAACACGCGGGACATACAATGGACTGAATGTGGTCCAGTTTGCGGGATCGGGAGGAGGAGGACCATATCTTCAGAATACCGGTTTCACGAACACAGGTCCGTATGCGATCTTTTACGTGATGAAATTCAATGGGTTTGTGAATTTGGAGTGGCAGACCCTGACAGACAACGTAAGTGGATTGCGTCCATTTGTGGGGTACGATGGTACGTCGCTACAGCGAACATCCATGCGATATGGTGGAACACCTACAATCAACCCCGAAATCTGGTCGCTTCAGTATTCGACGAACGATGTTACTGTTTTCAACGTGAATGGGTCGAATGTGCGTGGAGCATCGACAGGATATGGAGGTGTTGGACACACAAGTGGTATTCGCGTGGGTTTGGCGGGAAATGCGGGAGCGGGATTAAATGGGTGGATTGGTGAAATCCTCATTTTTTCGGGAACACTCTCAACAAACCAGATTCAGCGAGTCGAGAGTTACCTTTCAACCAAGTGGGGGATTACAGGAAGCAATCTCACAAGTCTTGCCTACTACAGGATTCCAGCACCCGTATTCACACGTTCGTTTACTCCACTTGACATTTCTGGTTGTGCGCTGTGGTTGGACGCAATGGACAATACCACATTGACAACGAGTGGGTCCAACATCACATCGTGGAGAGACAAGAGTGGCAATGGATACAATTTCAACACTGCGCCCAGTGGATGTTCATTGCCTGTTCTCGGTAACCCAATCAACGGGCGGCAGACGATTGGAATTACCACGTCGACAATGGGAATTAAACAAGCGACAGTGATCAACGGAATCAATACGATTGTATGGGTTCGTCGCGAACGGACTGGAAATCGAGCGTATGAATTTTACTTTGGTGCAGATTCGACGGCAGATTTCCATACCGGAGTGTCAGAATATGCAGGATCGGGATTGGCACAAAACGGAGTTCGAGATGCGTCGTTGGCATTGATTACGGCAAACGGAACAACCTACGCAACGCCTGGGACAACAAACGTGACATCCGCGAGCGATGTGAATATTCTTGAAATCACAAACTTGACTGGAAACACGCGAGTTCAAGGACTAAGTTATGATCGCGGAAACGTAGGTCGAAGCATGCAGTGTGATTGGGGAGAAGTTCTGTGCTACGCGAACAATTTGACTGCATCTCAGATGAACATGCTTGAAGGATACCTTGCCCAACGATGGGGAATTCGGTCGTCTCATCTTGGTTCAAATCATCCGCTCAAGGTTCTTCCCGCCGTGTCTCCCGTCTTTACGCCTCGACAGATTCCGGGATGCAGTCTTTGGTTGGATGCCGCAGATCCGTCGACATTACGATTTTCGGGATCGAATGTGATTCAATGGAATGACAAAAGTGGAAACTCCTACAATTTGACTCCGGTGGGAGTCTTTAGCAATGCGGTCGTACAATCCAATTACCAAAACAATATGAATGTGTTGAACTTTACCGGTTCGAATATCTATCGCGGAGTCGCAGGAAGTGCGGTATATCCCGTTGACGTGTATATTTTGGTCGCAGTGAAGGATTTGAATGCTCGTTGTGATGTTATCTCCATTGCCGGAACATCGGCGGACAATTTCAACAGTCTTACTCTTGGAGAAGCAACTACAAAACGATGGCACAATGGATCAGACAACTTTAATCGGACTCCAAACACTGTATCGCCGAGTGACGAAACGTCGACTGGATTTCTCTTGATGAATTGGAGTCTTTCCAACAACAATTACGTGATTCGTCGAAATGGGGTACAACTCAGTTCCACGAACTCGTATACATTTACGCTTACGTCAGGTTCAGTGTTCCAAATTGGAGTGCGATATGCCCACGGAAACAGTCCAGACATTCCATTCAATGCATATGTCGCAGAGGTTGTTGCATTCAACACGCAACTACAGATTAATGAGCGCCAGATGGTCGAGGGATATCTTGCGTCGAGATGGGGTCTCAAAGGTAACCTTTCCTCCACTCACCCATTCAAGACAATTACGCCTTGATCACAACAATCGAAATAACAGGGTCAGAGAATGTGAATGTAACGGTGATATCGGGAAGTGTTGTCTGGAGAGCAGCAACGTGCTCTGCCAGTGTCTTCCCAGAACAAAAGACGATGTAGTCCGCCAAACCGCGGGAAACACCGTCACTGCAGCATGCCGGAGGAACAATTGCGAGTTCGTGAATCACATAATTGTTGGGGAATCCCGCAACTGCCCAAGAAATCAACTTGGGACGAAGCGTGTCAATCGAAATCTGTCCAATTGCCTCCAGTTTTGCCTTGTCGTCGGATTCCCGTTTCGCAAGAACTTCCTGTGCTGCCAGAATCTCGGCAAGCGTCAATGTGGGGGGAGGAGGGGGGAGAACTGGAATTCCGGAGATATCAAACGGAGTCAGAATCACAGAACCAGACGGGTCAAACACAGAACCAGACGGGTCAATCACAGAACCAGAAGCATCAACAGTCTCGCTCATTTGTTCTAAACGACGCGAAACTTTTGAGGTAACTGAACAAGAGATGTTGACACAGTATGTTCCCGGAAAAGGACTTCAATATTGTGCCCCCCTTGTATGCCAAGGACCTCCCGGACCCCCTGGTCCGACTGGAGTAACTGGAGCAACTGGACCAAGCGGACCAACTGGACCACAGGGTCCTCCTGGATCTGCTGCGAACACAGGTTGGACAGGTCCGACTGGACTCACTGGACCGACCGGACGCACTGGACCGACCGGACGTACTGGACCGACGGGTCCTACGGGAGCGGTTGTACAAGGACCAACAGGACCGACGGGACTGCCGGGGTCTGTTACATACACAGGAGCGACAGGTGCTACTGGTATTACAGGTCCTACTGGACCAACGGGTCCTGCCGGAGATGTTCTTCAAACCGGTCCTACGGGGTCTACGGGAGCAACCGGTCGAACGGGTCCTACAGGTGTTGCGGGTCCCACGGGTTGGACAGGGTTGAGCGGTCCCACAGGTTGGACAGGGTTGACCGGTCCTACCGGACCCATGGGAGAGACCGGCGTAACAGGTCCGACTGGACCGACTGGAGTTACTGGACCAACAGGTCTTCCGGGACCCATTGGAGACAGAGGACCCACGGGTCCTACTGGACCAACCGGACCATCCAACACGGGAGTGACAGGTCCAACCGGACTCACTGGACCGACCGGAGAAACGGGACCGACCGGATTGATTGGGTTGACCGGAACCACAGGTGAAACGGGTCCCACTGGTCCCACGGGTCTAACAGGTCCTACTGGGTTGACCGGACCAACTGGACTCACTGGACCGACGGGACTCGCCGGACCCACTGGAATGACCGGACCGACAGGAGTGACTGGACCGACGGGACCGACGACTCCCGCAAGTGGAACGGTTGCAGTAACAATCTATGGAGTCACGGGCACAAGTTCGACAGGGGCAACCGCACCGATTCCGCTCGGATTGTCATCGCCATCTCCTTGGATTCGCGGATTCCGCCAGACTGCTGGAAATGTTGCAGGAATCACGTGGTTGTATTTTAGCACGGGGGCGACAGGATGGGAAGTGAATGCAGGAGCAGTGTCGTTGGCGAGTACCACACTTCCGGTTGAATATACGATACAATATACCTATGTTGTATAAAGGCGATGTTGCCATCGTATTCGCCACGTACAAATTCAAATTGTACCGTTGTAGTTTCCTCCTGTCAAAACGCAGGTCCAATCGGACCGCCCGGAAACAGTCCAATGGGTCCTACGGGATTTGAGGGAAGTATGGGGATCACTGGAGTGTCTGCGACAACGGGAACAACCGGACGAACTGGAATCACTGGACCGACGGGACCGACGGGGTTGACTGGGCCAACGGGAGCAACTGGAATCACTGGACCGGCAGGACAGACTGGAGCAACGGGATTGACCGGACCTCAAGGAACTCCTGCCACAACCGGACCTACGGGAGCGGCGGGAATTCCGGGTCCAGCAGGACTTGCAGGTCCCAAAGGACCAACTGGAAATACTGGAATTACAGGATATGTTGGTCCAACTGGGTGGGTCGGAAGTCTCGGACCGAGTGGAGAAACTGGTGTAACAGGACGAACAGGTCCAACTGGAGAGACAGGACCAACTGGACTGACAGGACCAACAAGTGCGACCGGATACGGAGACACTGGAAGCATGGGTGTTCCTGGGCATGATGGTCCTCAGTCAATTTTGACAGGAGCAACCGGACCCACGGGAGTTGCTGGAAAAACAGGACCAGCAGGAAACGTTGTTGGATTTGTTTCGACTGGACGAACCGGACCGACGGGGTGGACGGGACTGACAGGACCAACTGGAGACACGGGTCTAACAGGACCCACCGGTCCATCAGCAACCACTGGACCAACCGGACTCACGGGTCCAACAGGACCAATGGGACTCACTGGACCGACAGGAGTGACAGGTCCAACGGGACCAATGCGAATCGGATTCACTGGAAATTTTGGACCAACTGGGATTCTTGCAACAAATGGTCTTCAAACCGGTACTGTAAACATCATTTTTTCGACTGTACCTGCGACTGGAAGCGCATCCGATGGACAATTAATTACGCTGGACAATTCCTATGCTGTCGCAGTTCATTCCGTCGAACTCAAGAGTCCTGTAGATGCTGCCATCGTGGTGCGAAGTTTTACGTTTACTCCTGGAGGAGGAACCGATTACAATGTTGATCTGAATGTATACAATCCGACTGCTTCAGATATTTCCAACGTCTCCTACGAGATAAGATATGGATATCTACAGTAAGGATGAGCACGCCGCAGGAACAATTGTTCATTCGGATTCGCCGCCTTCCGATTGAACTTCGCCGTCACATTGCGCAGTTTGTTCCTGTCGTCTCAACTCCCAAGTGGCCCGCCAATACACAAATCCAGATTCGAAAACTTCAGAATTCTCCCAA
>JACCDV010055527.1_pt1 | contig 11515 bp, 1 predicted proteins | sample 7446131 | NCBI WGS metagenome assembly JACCDV01 (sample SAMN15323448, study PRJNA562643) | freshwater metagenome | isolation source: river surface water | place: USA:Blue River Watershed | collected 2017-08-17
CTGTAGGCCAGTCCCTGAAGACGATGTTTCAAGCCCCCTCTGCCTCTTGCGACAGAGGCACTGCTGCTGTGCAAGTAGATCCAACACAAGTGGTTAATAAGGGTCATTGTCCGGTTAATACCCCCCAGGCCACTTCTCTGCAGCTACCAGTGCCTGCCTCCGCCGCGGAGGCAGAAATACTGCTCAACCAACATTTTGACTTGGCTTCCTACTGGGGACCCAGCCTCTCTCTCACCAGAGCAGAGCGTTTTAAACGGGGTCTGCGGCTCAGGGGGGTCCCGCCAGAGTGGGTAAATGCGGTATCAGAGTGGGTGAGCGTGGTCCTTGTCAGGTATCCTGAACTTGCTCGTTTAAAACGGGATCAGCGCATTCATGACACCCAGCATCCGTCTGCATGTGTACAAGGGGTTACATCGGATCAGGAAAGAGTCCAGTCTACAGAAAATAAGTTAACGGCGGAAATATTTCAATCGGACCAAGTAACACCTTTCGAGTCAGATCAAACTCTGCCCCCAACTGAAAGCAGGCCGACGTCGGGCGCTGTTCCCGAGTTTGACAAATTGTCGGTGATAGCATCCGATCCAGTCACAGATCCAAAGACAGTGTCAAACTCAGCGGCGGTGAAGATGAGTCTGTACCCAATCTTTTCTCCAACGCATCGAGATTATTTGGCGACCAGCTCAATTGTCAATGAGCGAGGCTCTCTAAAATCCTCTCTGCGTAAATCAAAGCAGGTGGGCAAAGTGAAGCCGCAGGTTAAACTGGTACAAACCAGTCTCCTAGGTAGTTGGTACCAGTCTCAACCATCTAGGTCGATGGATAGGTCGTCTTCAACTCAGGACGAGGCTTTGCCTCGAGATTCGAATAGCACCGTGCCGTTGGACCCTTGCTCACCTGAGGTGATTGGCGGCAGCGCTCCAGCACCACCAGCTGCACCGGCTCCGATATCTACGGAATCATCTCGACTGTATCGTGTCTCATTAATCCCCGATGCTACGGTCGCCTCGAGTTTGACTCCATGGATTCCTGGAACGCAGGGCCTCTATCCACGATTTGGTCGTGGAAATGCTAAGTTTCCGCTCTGGAACGCACGCGTCGAAGGTATGCGACGACAGCAAGCCTTGTTCGCTCTTTCTGACCAGATCTGTCCCAATGCCTTTTACGTAGCGGCCGACGTATGGACTCCCTCCAACAAGGGCTGGAAACTGGGAAAAATATTTGGGGCCTTCAGCGATGCAACGAGTTTTGCGTATCAGGTGTTAATGGGGCCTCAGAGAGCCCTGACTCGCTGTTTCTATGAGATTATTCGCGAAGGTCGACCATGCAAAGCGTACTTTGACCTAGAGGTAGAACCGGGAGTTATGAGTCCAGACCAGGGGGTTGTGTTATGTCAACAGGTAATTGCTGGTTGGGCAGAGCGAATTCGTGTCAAATGGCCGCAAGCGCTGCAGCAATGCCCGCGCTGCCTTGAAGTGTTAATCCTAGATGGCAGTCGGAGAACCAGAGATGGGTGGAAAGTTAGCTATCATCTAGTCTACCCCTGGTTGACTTTTCAGCGAAATAATGTCACATTGAGGGAGGAGGTTGCGGCTCTCAGCGATGCACCACAGTTTCAATATACAGCGTCAGACGGAGCCAGGAGGCGATTCATTGACTCCTCTGTCTACTCCCGCAACCGACAGTTTCGTTTGGGCCTTTGTTACAAATTGTCGGACGCTACACAGACGCCATTGCGTCTGCCAGGTGGCCCAAGTATATCCACATTCTTGCTCTCCTGCATCACTAGGATCGAAGCAGACTCGTGGATAGTGCCTGAAACTGTGTCGGAAGGTTGCAGAGGAAACTCGGCCTCCCGTGGTGGCCAACATCAAGCTGCTCAAGCTAGCCCATGGCGTGGCTCGATGCCGCGCCAGCAAGACGTCGATCCTCTGTTGTGGACCGTTATCACCTCTCTTTACGCTTTACTAAGACAACACGGTCTGCCCGATGGTGAACTTCGTATTCTGAAGTGCAGCATCAGTGAGGGCTCGTTTCGTTGGGGAGTAGCTGGAAACACGAAATGGCCGTGCTACGTGGCGCGGTCCTGGCGACCCGCGGATCCCATGCATGACAGCAATGGCGCTATTGTGTCTTTCGACAAAACACGTGCAGTATTCTTCAAGTGTCTCCACCCAGAGTGCCGCAGGCGGAGTCGAGGCTCAGGGGACTTTGTAGGTCATGTTCCACGTAGCTTATTCTTTACAAGTGCATCAATAGGTGTCGACGGAGGTGACTCGCTCCGCCCACACAGAGCGAAAAGATCAGTATCCGGTGCGTCGGCCTCCCCAGCTGCATCACCTACCTGCAAAAAAAGATCTTTGACATGTGCGAACACTGCCTCAGCGCACAGTGAGGGTCCAAGCCAAGGGGGTAATTTGCAGGATCAGGCTCATGGTACTCCAGATGAGATCAAGGCACAGACTCAGGCACCTGCCACCAATGACGAGTCATCCAGTCTAGATCACCCTGCATCCTCTGAAGACTTGGGGTCTCAGACAACTGCTGACTCTTTCCCCACCACACCTGCACGCACTCATGAGCAAAGCCTCCTCCGCATCTACGACAGAAATCAATCGGTAGAGGATACTTTCGAGGCGTGGCATGCTCCCTCTGGCGCGTGGGGTGGTCGAGTGGGAACGTCTCCTCTCGATTTGCCGTCGCAACAAGCATTTGAAGCCCAGGCAACTGCCACTGTGTTGCAAGACTGGGCTGTCAGAGCGATCGACGCCCCTTTCTTTGAATCGCCACCAGCCCTGGCTCTTTCATCCATTAATGATCAGTTGGTTCTGAATAATAATAGCCACTCCCAAGAGTGCCAAGGAACCTTACAGGGGTGGGCTGAATTAGTACAACCAGCGCCTGTCCCAACAACGGTTCCGACAAACTGCGTGGAGGATACCTCACCACGTTGGGCTGTGCAACCCCCCAAGGCCTGGTTCGATAAGCCATTAGGGCAAAGGGAGCCAGTGGGGCATGAGCTCCTTGTCGCAGCCTGCGCTCGTATTGAAAGGCAAGATGAGGAGTTGCAAACCCTCAACGACTCGCCAGATATATGGAGCAATCCTTTCACTGTAGCCTTTATAAGTGTGGGATTTCGTCGACTTCGCTTCTCTCTGCCGGGTGTTCTCAGTCTGTTAGAAAAGCACAGACCAGACATATTGTTTCTGGGAGACCTTGGCACGTCCCGTAACCACATTGGTCGCCTCCGTCAACAGGTTCAGGCTGATGTCGATGAAGAATGGATCTTTTTATCAAACATTGGCAACACTACTGGTTACCCGGTGGGTTCAGGAGCACTTGTTCATGCTTCCGCGGCCAGATACATACGGCAAATGGAGGTTGACTGTCCGCCAGAGTTGGAGTATGAACAGTGGTCGTTGGCAGTACCTGGTCGTATCCTCCATCTAGAATTTGATCACCCTGACCGTGAGCGACGAGTATGGTTCGTTGGCCTTAACCAGCATGTTGCAGCAGGGGATCGAGTCCACGCCCGCGACATGGTACTTGCAACTCTGAGGCACATAACCACTCGGGCCAAGGACCAAGGGTTGCGCCTTGTCATCCTAGGCGATGCCAATTCTGCCCCTGAGGGAGGTCGGTGGGGCTACTCGCGGCATAGCAAAACGCGAGCTGCCGATCTTCGTATGACAGCTTGGCTTTCCCAGACTCCTTTGCGCGAAGTATCAGCCTCTCCTCTGCAGGCGACATGGAAGGCGTGCCTTCTGCTGCGCAAAGCGACCCTTGATCGCGCTTGGATATTCCCAGATAATCTCCCTGTCTCCAATTTGGAGGTCAGTTGGGCAGAGGTACACCCGGTCTTCGATCATGCCATGATATTGCTTCGCTTTCCTCATACTGTTGCGGGCATAGGGTTTGCAGGGGCGTGTCGTCCCCTGCGCCAAACTGCATTCGACAGGTCGCGCTGTCGGGTGAATCTCCGCAAGTTTCGCGAGCCCGAGATAGTGGCTGAATGGAGTAGGCTACTACAACTCAGCTTAAGAGAGGCCCCAGATGTCTTATCGAGCCTGACAGCAAATAAGCCTGAATCCCTGGACATCGACGCTGGTAATGCAGCGAAAGTAATTGACTCAGAACGACAGGCCCCTATGGACCCGTTTGAAGCGCTGAAATATGCAGAAATGATGGCAGATCGCATTGCACAATCGCTGGCCCCACGCCGCACACGCCGACCAGGGGAGGTCTGTAAATCATTTTGCTTTGGAGGACACCGAGCGATCTTTCGGGAGATGAATTGTCTCCGCGCCGCTCGTGAGTTCGTCCAAAAAGTCCTGATACGTGCCCCTGAGATTGTGGAATGTCCTCATCGTCTCCTTCGTTGGCAACTTGCGGTATCTCGGCTAAACTCCAAGCTAGCGAAAAGCAAATACAGCTGCCCTCCGCCGCTTTTGAAATTTGCAGCCTGGTATTTTGGAGATTGCGCAAAAGGTACACTAACTGCGTGGTTGGACCAAGCTCGCAAGGCGCTTGACGTTAGGTGGACGGCTGTGCGGGAAGCATTCGCAAAAGCACAGTTCACAAATATAAAGCAAGCCAGAGAGAAACTTATGCGCAATGGTGGATTACTGGACAAACAGCTCCTGCGCGCCGCACTTGGTAAGCGCCAACCGCGACCAAGAATGTGGGGGGTAGCCGGACAAGTGGACCTCGGGGCCAGCCTTGCAGTACCACCTATGCAGCATCAGATGCTGCTTAGCTATCTCAATGTGCTTCCAGAAGCATCAGGCATAGTCAGAATTGAGGGCACTGGTCAGGCCTTGGTAGTGTGGTTTCGGGGTCCGAGGGCTCTTGGCGACTTCCTCCTTAAATGGTGTACAACAGACCATCCCTTTAAGGAAGCGATCGTCCATACTCTAAAGCCGAGTCAAACATACATAGCCATCGTTCCGGATGATATTTTGGCAATACAAGAGTTGCACATGGCTAGTGAAGGCATGGATACTGAGTCTATCTGCTTCATCTGTCGTGCGCCCGGAGTTCAACCTATTTCAACCACTGCGCTGAAACAAGTGCGCGGCAACCCCAAACGAGCTGTGCGGTTTTTCTGTTCCAAATGTCGCTGTGTGTGTGATGATGTAGACTTGGCGCCTCTTTCGCCTTGCCCGATTCCATGGAACGTTTGGAAAGACATGCGCAGAATTCCGAAAGATCTGGCTCCTCTCATTTGTCGACATGTAGACTTTGATACACTAGAGGCAATTGTCAACCGCCTGCGGAACGGGAAGAGTACTGGATGTGACGGAATACCGCGTGAGTTTTACAAATATGGTCCCAAGCTACTTCTCGAGCTACTTCGCTCAGCAATCAACGCGTACCTCGGCGGGGCCCAACCAAAAGAGTATGCCCATGAATGGGAAGGAGCAATATGTGGTCTCATTGCAAAAGTGCCGACGGCGCTATGGATGACTGACCAACGACCGATTGCAGGCGAATGTACGAAGTTCATTATCTTCACGACCTTTCTCAATAATTGTCTCAATAGGGCAGTGGAAGACTATCAGTTGCTTGATGAGGCGCAGGAGGGATTCCGCCAGCATCGCAGCACCAGACGTCAGCTGTCTAAGCTCCAAGGCCTCTTAGCACAGCAACGTGAGAACAGAAGTCAGTCGGTAGTTCTTTTTCTTGATATCAAGAACGCTTTCAATGCTATCAATCATAGAGCTATATTTGCAGTTCTGGAAGCCTATGGCTTTCACCCGGTCGATGTGGAGCTATTTCGGCGTATATACAAAGGAAGATTTCTGTCGGTCTGTAATGCATTTGGGGAAACAGCCGCGTGCTTCCTACGTCGTGGTGTCTTTCAAGGGGATTCACCAAGCCCGACCATTTTTAACCTCACCAACGACCCGATCCATAAAATGGTTCGAGCAAGTGGTCGTGGATGTCCCGCACTTGGCTTGGATAGGCCCTCGGGCTCTAGTGGGTTCGCAGATGATACCAGCTGTCACACTGGAGGTCCTGATGCTATTCCGGCTATGCGAATTATCGTGAACATCATAGGCCCAGTTTACATCTGGCTAGGCATGTTCTTCAATATGAAAAAGTCAGTTATCTCTGCCATCGACCACTCAACCGGCTTATCGATGCCTACCGACAGTATCACAGTCAACGGTGTCCCATTTTCCGTTCTGAGCCCGTCGGAACCGCACAAGCACCTAGGAGTGCGGATGACCTTGACTGGTGACTTCGCAGCAGAGAAGGCACGAGTCAGGAGTGAAATGCAGCGAAGGCTGGACGAGTTGCAGAAAGATGAAGTGCTACCTCCTCCCCTGAAAGAGCTAGCAATCACGATTGGCGTCACCTCCATCTTTCGTTATAGCGCGGGGGTGGTCCCGTGGACAAGGTCTGAGCTAGAAGTGATCACAAAGACGTGGATCAGAGCTTACAAGTATGTGTGGTTCAAGGCAGCAGGGCGGAGCATGGATAGTTCCCCCATAGTCCTCTGCCACTACGATGGAGGCCGTGATTGTCCCTCTGCATGCGAAATTTATGTACGTGAGGGACTGGACACCCTTGACCAATGCATGACTCTGCCTGGGGAAATAGCTCAATTTATCCTCTGCCGTCTTCGTCAGCAATGCCATGCGCACGGCTGTGTCGCCTTGACTCAACTACAATCACTTTTACGCATCAGCGGATCTGTAGACGCCAACTCGCACCTACACCAACTTTTGCTTCGTCTGGATGAGCAAGGACTCCAGGTCTCCAGCCCATGGCCGGCACACCCTTGCTCGGTAATTGCAGAGGTGTTGTGGCCTCTTATGTGGCGTGCCTGGCAGCGCAAAATGTCGTCTTCCGCAATTGACCGTCAGGCCCCCTTGTTCAGCAGCGGTGAAGCGCAAGCAGAATGGGAGCAGGCGAAGGACTGTCTTCACGCTCTTAAGAAACTGGGCTCATCTGGCATCCTCACTGTCTCTGAACTTCGAGGCCAAGGAGGACAATGGCTGGCATGGCGCGAGGGTCGCCTTCGTTCGTGCGGTCTCACGAACTCAGAGCATCGAACGCTCCGTGCTTGGCTGGATAGGGCTTGCGAAATGACTGCTGCATGCGTGGCACATGACTCGTCAGCAGAGCAACCCATGCGGCAGCGTGTTATCCCCAGCGACGTACATGTAGGCTATGCCAGTGGTCTCCCTTTGCCTCGTGTCGATCTCCCTCCTTGCATCTGTGGCATTGCTAGATCCTTTGCTGCACATGAGCAGGTTGTCTTGGAATACTCTTCGTCACGGTCCCGTCTCCCGGTGACTGCAGACCTCTCAGCAATATCGGATGCCGACTTTGCAAAGGAATTGAGTAGGCAAAGGGCAGTGTTTTCCGTCACTCTTGATGGCTCTAGGGACATCACTGTCGAATGTCTGGCTCCGCTCCGCTCATTGGCACCGTCTTTTACTCAACCGGAATGCATAATTGTCCAAGATCTTGCTGCGGAAACCCTAAGCTGTCAATTCGCTGTCTTCACAGTAGCATTTGTGCGCGACTGTTTGAGAGAGTCTTGTGTGGAAGCGTTAGGAGAAGCTTGCCGAAGACCGCAGTGGAAGGTGTCTAAAACTGACTTAGAAGTCTGGTTCGACCTGTGTAGTCCGTCTACGACCTCACCAGTTTCGTCTCAATGGGTGAGGGGAGGGAGCGGCAAAGACGGACAATCGATCCTGTTAACAACTGAGAGCAGAGTTCAGTGTAAAAGACCCGTTATCATACCTCGAGCACAGCTCCTTCTTCACCCATGGCAGATTGAGCCGCCCCTTCCTGACCTTGTTCGAATTGACCTCATAAACCACCATCCTCAGTTCTTGCCTTCACCGAAAGGATGGTTGGTGTGCAAGCGGAATGCTCGTGTCATTATTACTGGCCCAGAGCACGTTGCAGTTGGGCTCGATGCAGCCCAGTACGGCATGTTGGCAGACACCACTAACCAAGGCGTAGTCCCCTCTGAGTCCTTCATGCAACATGTGGTTGCCTCTTGTCACTCACAGGAAAGAGCAGATGAGGAATATTACGTTCCCTGGAGTCGTCACTTGTTGGCTTGCCTGCGTCGTATCCTGGCAGTGGACTTCATTGTGGGGACTCGTGCAGTAGCGTCCAATCCTCATTACCAGCATTTCTTCTCGCCAGTAGAGACAGACTCTTCATTAGGTGCTTCGACTGACTGGCCGCCGCAACCAGCTCTGCTCTTGCTGGACTGCTTTGCGCCTGAGGACAGACCTAATATTTTGGAGCAAGCAGCTAAGCATGGTCACCCTGTGTGGGTTCTGAGATTGGACCAACCATCTCGGCGGGCTATAGTGGATATTAGAAAACTGCAGGAATTGCGAGCGCAACGGGTAGTGGATCTTCCAGCAAAGAGTCTAGTACATCACAATACTCAATGCTGGAGTGCTGCCCAGTGGGATTCGCAGGGCTCTCGTTACATCTCTCAATTTTGGCTGCTTCGCCCACCCTCGGGATCCGATGTCGCCTACACAGATCCTAACATTGTGCGGGAGCAGCTGGGTTCCTGGGACAATCGCCGCTATGACTTCCATTACAATCCAGATTCATCTACTCATCGTCTGAAAAGCTACAGGGCCTGCCAGCAAGATGCTGTCCTATATACTGGGCAAGGGCTCTTTGGCGGTTGTGATGGAAGTGCTGATAGGAAGCATGAACGGATGGGAGCAGGTGCCATACTTACGGCTGGCAGCACGCTTGATCCGATCCTGCAGATATCTGTCCCTGTTGGAGGGCCTTTGGCTTCGGTCCGCCCTGAAGCAGTAGCATTACTCTGCCTCTTACAACAAATCCGAGAGAAAATGGATGTACCTGGGCGACTGACTGTATTTATTGACTGCTTGTGCCTGCTCCAGTTCCTGTCCAAATGGGGGAGAGCGAATTACTGGCCTGGACCGAAAGATATCATCCACTTTGATGTTCTACTCCCTCTGCTCAAGACTCTGCGCGCATGGCCGCGGGAAGTTGTGCTCCTAAAAGTGAAAAGCCACTCTGGGTGTCACCACAATGAAGTAGCAGATGAACTAGCAGCTGTAGGTGCATCTCTGGGCGAACCACCCTCCTTTGCCGGGCCAAAAAAGTATGGCGTCCTACAGTTGCGAATCAAGCCAGCCGTGCGAGCTCTTATATCCTCTGAGCAAGCGCGTGCAGACCTGCCACAAGATATTGCACCAAATAAGTCTATACTCAAAAAGGTAGTTCACGTGAACACACGGCGGGCTGTGCAGCTGCGGACCACAATTTTTGCCCGATGCCTTGTCAGGACAGAGGAAGGCTCCACTGTAGCACGAATGATTTCTCAGCAGGGCAGCTCTGAAATTAGATGTTGGATGCAAGCTATGACAGGAACCTACCCTGTAGCAACCTATCTTCACAGGATTGGGAGAGCTCAGTCCCGACAGTGCCCGTTCTGCAGCTCCGGCCAGGATGAAACACTGTCACACTTTCTGAGTGTATGCTCTCGGTTCCACGACGCAAGGACAGCTGCCCATAACCAGATCCGCTCGCAGCTCTCTGTCTCCCTTCGTGAATCTCTCCCTGCTGGTTGGCAACTGTTTGAGGAGACTCCAATGCTTGCAACTGGTCTGCAGCTGCGTCGAATCCCCACAGCTCAAGTTCAAGATTCTGGCAGGCCTGTCAGCGACGCAGATGTAGTGGCAGGAGAAATGGCGACTGGTCGGTGGCGCCCCGACTTCCTAGCAGTCTCGTACTCGCGCAGCAAGATTGCTATAGTGGAAGTATGCCGTCCCTCTGATGTTCGTTTGGAGAGGTTAGATGCTGCACATCAGGGTAAGTTGGCAGTCTATGCACCACTCCTGACCGCTCTTGGCTTCTATATTGAGAGTGGATGGGCAGTACAGATCCTGCCGTGGGTCATTGGAGCTCGAGGATTGATTAAGAAGCGTAACTTGTGCAATGCATTAGAATTCCTGGAAGTGCCTCATAGGAAACAGCAATCAATCATAGAAGGCACTGTTCAAACATCAATTGCTGCCTTGGCCTTCATGCACAGAACGCGGTTCGCAGCACGTAACACTGGACCCAATCAAACTTCGTCCAGCTCAAAAATTGACCCCACAGTATTTGATCTATCTGGCAAGGGCAAACGAAAAGCACAAAACGGACCAGGTGACCTGGGAGCCATTATGATGTGTTGGAAAAGGATGACTGCTGCCTCTCGAAGGCATTGAGACCCCTTGGGGCGATTACTGTATGTGTGTCGCAATTGGTGTTCGGACGCTGTGCGGCGCAAAGCAAATGGACTGCCAAGCGGTACATATACAGCAAGTGTCGGCATAGGTCTGAGCAAGCAATTGTGGGGGTGGCAGAGATGCTGGTGACGGTACAGGGCTGTAAGAAGAATAGCCATTCTCAGCGGCAGGCACAGACGGTGCAAGATGGCAGAGATACTGGATGGCAAGTGGATACTGTGGTAATGGAACTGGGTGCCAGGGAGCGGGGACTGCAATGTTATAGTGTGTGGGAGGTATGCGGTGGCAATGGTGTAAGCAGCTTGAGTGACAATACCGGGCAAAAATGACGAAGGGGATACTGGGTGATGAGGGTGCAAGGCGACAATGCTTAGGGGCAGCGACGGCATTGGGTGAGGATGCTATGAGGCACTGATGGTACATATGGTGGCGAACTGTGGAATGCAAAGGCATGAGCTGGCACAGGGCTGGGCGGGGGCTGGAAGGTGCCTTTGGAGGGTGGCGTTGGTGCATCAGTGAGGTGTTGGTCAGCAACTGTGAGTTGGCAGTGCAAGGAGATGCTGGCTGGTAACAGATATGGTGGCAGGTAATGAAGGTGATGGGGGCAACATTGAGGGCTGAGGACTGATGGGGCTACGAGGATGTGAGTGATGATGGTGCAAGGAGTGGGCGGTACGAGCTGGTAATGACATGGAGCGAGGATGGTAAGGAATGGTGATGATGCGGGGCTGGAAGGATGAAGGGATGCGGGGTTGTGGATTCGGATGTGGGAGGGCAACGATGTGGGGAACAGGTGGTATGGTATGGTGCTGGCGCAGGGCAGTGAAGAAGGGTTGCGGCGAAGCAACGACAGGGAGGCTCACGTTAGTGTGCTTGAGTGTAGTCTGTGTGTGTGTGTGTGTGTGTGTGTGTGGGTGGGTGGGTTTGTGTGTATGTGTGTGTGCGCGCGCGGGTGCGTGCGTATGTGCATGCGTGTATGTGTGTAACGGCCGGCGGTCGTGCGCCCATACGCGCAAGCCGGCGCGAGTCCCTGATGGGATCTCGTGCCAATCCTTTATGCAGATTACCTGCCTTTGATGATGAGATTCATTAAAGCTAGACTGATGATAAAGCAAACACCTGCTGACGAGTTCAATGCGTGTGTGCAACGCGCCGTCAGAATTGGGGGTTAAGGCGCGTATAGGGCAGATGGGACCCGTTTCACACGCGAGGTTCTACTTTGCGACGACACCTAGCGTATTGAGTCTGCCTACCCAGAC
>JACCDV010690843.1_pt1 | contig 11515 bp, 10 predicted proteins | sample 7446131 | NCBI WGS metagenome assembly JACCDV01 (sample SAMN15323448, study PRJNA562643) | freshwater metagenome | isolation source: river surface water | place: USA:Blue River Watershed | collected 2017-08-17
CCTTACGCGGGTCAGCGGTGTAGAGGCCTTCCTGGTCGGTCAGGATGATCAGCGCATCGGCCTCGATCAGGTTGGCCACCAGGGCGCCCAGGGTGTCGTTGTCACCGAAGCGGATTTCTGCCGTGGCGACGGTGTCGTTTTCGTTGATGATGGGCAGTACGCCCAGATCGAGTAGGGTACTGATGGTGGCGCGGGCATTCAGATAGCGGGTCCGGTCCGCCAGATCTTCGTGCGTCAGCAGAATCTGGGCGGTGCGGATGCCGTGAGCACCGAAGGCCTGTTGATAGGTTTGTGCTAGCCCCATCTGGCCAACAGCTGCCGCGGCCTGGAGTTCGGGAATGCTTCCCGGGCGCTTGGGCCAACCGAGTTGCTGCATGCCGCAGGCGATGGCGCCCGAGGAGACCAGCAGTACGCGTCGGCCGCTCGCAATCAGTTGCGCGAGTTGCTGTGCCCAGCTGTTGATGGCGTCAAGATCCAGGCCGGTGCCGTTGTTGGTAATGAGCGCACTACCGATCTTGACGACCAGTGTGCGGGCATCCACCAGGGGTTGGCGGGCTTGGCTCTGCGTCACGATGCATCATCCTCGTCTTCGTCGATGTAAACCGTTTCGCCGTCAGGCATCACATCGCGGATATCGTTTTCCGTGTGCACGGGGAGGGCGGGTGGCATGGCATCCAGGGCGTCCTGAATGGCAAAGACTAGCGGACGTGTGCCATCACCGGTGATGGCGGCAATGGAGAAATGCTGATCAGCACGGCCGCCGGCCTTCTTGAATTTTTTCAGGAAGGACTCGATGCGTTTCTGGCGTTCCTCTTCGGGAATCAGATCCAGTTTGTTCAGAATGAGCCAGCGTGGTTTATCGGCCAGGGTGGGGTCATACTTTTCCAGTTCGGCGGCAATGGCGATGGCATCGTGTACCGGATCGGCTTCGGGGTCGAAGGGCGCCAGATCGACGAGGTGCATGATCAAACGCGTACGAGCCAGGTGGCGCAGGAAGCGGTGGCCGAGGCCGGCACCTTCCGCCGCGCCTTCGATCACGCCGGGAATGTCGGCGATGACAAAGCTGCGGTTCTCGTCGGTACGCACCACGCCGAGATTGGGGTGCAGCGTGGTGAAGGGGTAGTCGGCGACTTTGGGTTTGGCGGCGGACACGGAACGGATGAAGGTGCTCTTGCCGGCGTTAGGTAGGCCGAGCAGACCGACGTCAGCCAGCACCTTGAGCTCCAGCTTGAGCATGCGCTCTTCGCCGAGCGTGCCGCGCGTGAACTGACGCGGTGCGCGGTTGACGCTGGATTTGAAGTGGATGTTGCCGAGGCCGCCTTTGCCGCCCTGGGCAACCAGGACTTTTTTACCGTCGACATTGAGGTCGTGCAGTACGACGCCGGTTTCGTAATCAGAAATAACGGTGCCGACCGGCATGCGCAGCGTGATGTCGTCAGCGCCGGCGCCGTAGCATTCGGCACTCATGCCATTCTGGCCGTTACGTGCCAGAAACTTACGGGTGTAGCGGTATTCGACGAGCGTGTTGATGTTGCGGTCGGCGACCGCCCAGACGCTGCCGCCCTTGCCGCCATCGCCACCGCTCGGGCCGCCCCGGGGGACATACTTTTCGCGGCGGAATGCAGCACAGCCATCGCCACCTTTGCCGGCAATGACTTCGATACGCGCTTCATCAATAAATTTCATAATTGCTCTGCTAAAGAAAAAGCCCTACCGGTGAGGATAGGGCTTTAATGTGCCGGCGGGCAAGTGCCCGGCCTGACACGAATTACTGTGCCGGCTGAATGACGACGGTGCGGCGCTTGTTTTCGCCACGAACGGTGAACTTCACCGTGCCGTCGATCAGTGCGAACAGGGTGTGATCCTTGCCCATGCCGACGTTATCGCCCGGGTGGAACTCGGTGCCACGCTGGCGAACGATGATGTTGCCGGCTTTGACCAGTTGACCGCCGTAGCGCTTGACGCCAAGTCGTTTGGCTTCTGAGTCGCGGCCGTTACGTGAACTACCGCCTGCTTTTTTATGTGCCATGGTGTGAGGCTCCTTAGCTAAACCGGATTAGCCTGCGATCGCGTTGATCTGCAGTTCGGTGTAATTCTGACGATGGCCCTGACGCTTCTGGTAGTGCTTACGACGACGCATTTTGAAAATGCGAACCTTGTCGTGACGACCCTGGCTCAGAACCGTAGCCGATACCGTTGCACCTGCCACCAGCGGCGCGCCGATTTTCACGGATTCGCCTTCGCCGACCATGAGAACCTGGTCGATGGTGATCTGGGTGCCAACTTCTGCCGGTATCTGTTCTACTTTGATTTTTTCGCCTGCGACAACGCGATACTGCTTGCCGCCGGTTTTTATGACCGCGTACATGTTGGACTCCAAAGGGATATTGCAAAGAACTCGCAAGTTTACGCAAAAAATCCTTTGTTGTCAAAGTGTTTGATGTTTTTGCCGGGAGCATCGGGCTCTGATTGGTGTTTTGCCTTGACTCGGGGCGCTGTCGCCCGTAAATTCGCCCCTTTGATGCTTATTGACGGTCTTCCCGCGTGACAGCCAGTTCCAGCCAACCTTCCAAACCGTTATTTGCCGAGTTGATCGCCGATGAGATGCGGCTGGTTGACGATGTGATCCGCGCTTCGCTGCATTCCGAGGTGGTGCTGGTCCGGCAGGTATCGGAATATATTATTCATAGTGGCGGCAAGCGACTGCGTCCGGCTTTGCTGTTGCTGACCGCAGGTGCCTGCGGTGTGCCGGGCCCACAGGCCCGGACACTGGCGGCGGTGGTGGAGTTCATTCATACGGCGACGCTGTTGCATGACGATGTGGTGGATGAGTCGAGCCTGCGTCGTGGCCGGGAAACGGCCAATGAACTGTTCGGCAATGCGGCGAGTGTGTTGGTCGGTGATTTTCTGTATTCCCGCGCCTTCCAGATGATGGTGTCCGTGGGACGCATGCGTGTGATGGAAGTGCTGTCGGAAGCGACGAATATTATTGCCGAAGGCGAAGTGCTGCAGCTGATGAACTGCAATGATGCCGATGTGACCGAAGAGCGTTACCTGCAAGTCATCCGTTACAAGACCGCCAAACTGTTCGAGGCGGCCTCGCGTCTGGGGGGGGTGCTGGCCGATGCCTCACCTGCGCTGGAAGATGGGCTGGCTCGTTACGGGATGCATCTGGGCACGGCCTTCCAGATTATTGATGATGTGCTGGATTATTCAGGCAACGAGGCGGATACCGGTAAACATCTGGGCGATGATCTGGCGGAAGGTAAGCCAACCCTGCCGCTGATTTATGCGCGTGATCGCGGCACCCCGGAGATTGCCGCGGCGATTCGGCAGGCGATTGAGTCGGGCGGTCTGGAAGAATTTGATGCGGTGCTCAAGGCGGTGCATGAGAGCGGTGCGCTCGACATGGCGCGGGAAGCGGCACGACGTGAGGCCGCCCTGGCGCGTGCTGCCTTGGTTGAATTGCCAGCAACACCCTTCAAGCAGGCGCTGGAAGAATTGGCCGATTTTGCGGTCGATCGTTCTCACTGACGATGCATCGGAGTATTAAAAGCAAACAGGCCGCATCTGCGGCCTGTTTGCTTTTAGAGTGAGGCGTCTTTAGCGCTTGCTGACGGCCTTCTTGGCCGCAGTTTTGGCGCGTGACTTGCCGGGGGGTGTTTTTTGGGGAGCCGGCGTGACCTTACGTTGAGCCGGGGCTTTTTTCGGGGCGGCTTTGGTGACAGTGCCAGACGCGTTGGGCTTGTGTGTCTCGACGTGTCCCGAGTGAAACGCATAGTCGCTGAAGGCATTGCGTTGCGCTGTCGGGTCGGTATATTCCGCGGTGAAGCGTTCTTTCCGGTGCACATCGTAGGTCACGAAGTTTTCACCTTTGGGGGGCATCGCCAGACAGGATGTGTCATCCAGTGTTTCTTCGATGTCGTCAAGCCCGATGCGCCAGTGGCGCTCCATGCTTTCTGAACTGAACTCGGCGTCTTTATACTGGCCTTCACCGAACTTGTTCTGATAGATCAGCTGCACAACGTTGTAATTCGAACCCATGGCCTGCTCGGCCATCTGATCGAAGTAGGGATCGGCTTTACGGACGGCCGCAGGAATCCGGTCAATCGTATTCAACAGCAGCTTGCGCATCCGGTGCATATTGCGAACCAGATCGGTAATGGCGCGCGTCCGGCTGGAATACTGGATGTCTTTCTGACGTTCGGTGACTTCAAAAATATTGGACGGCAATTTGCCATGGGCACTCCAGAGGTCGACCTGGAAGATCAGGCTGTCCTGGTTGTTGCTTTCGTTCATGATGTAGAGCAACGGGGTGTTGGAAACGCAACCGCCGTCCCAGTAGTACTCGCCATCAATTTCGGTGGCGGGGAAGCCCGGCGGCAGTGAACCGGAAGCCATGATGTGCTCCGGCCCGATCTTCATGTGACGGTTGTCGAAGAAGACAAAGTTGCCCGTGCCAACATTGGTCGAGCCCAGCGAGATGCGCATCGAGTCTTTATGGTTGATGCGGTCGAAATCGACCAGACGCTCCAGTGTGGCCTTCAGCGGTGCGGTGTCATAGAAGCTGACCTGGCTCGGGTTGCCAAAGCCGGGGGCGAAGGGGCGCGGGTAGAAAAATTCGTTTTGCCCCTCCAGAATAGCCATGGTAGCGGCATAGGAGCCGAACGCTTTGTCGATGGTGTGTTTGACGCTTTCCTGAAAAGGGGCAAAGCCAAACCCCAGCATGTTGACGGCTTCAGCAGCGAAGCTTGCCGACATTGATGGTGGTCGGCACACGGTTTCCCAGAAATCGCGAAGCCGTTCTACCCGTTTTTCCGGAGGGTTACCGGCGACGATGGCCGCGTTAATGGCACCAATCGAGATGCCGGCGACCCAGGTAGGGTCAATGCCTGCTTCGGCCATGCCTTCGTAGACGCCCGCCTGATAGGCACCAAGGGAGCCGCCGCCCTGGAAAATGAGGACAATCTGCTCGTAGGGCGGGAGTTGGATCTTGTTCATGTCGGGGGTTCCTCTGCAGGGCGTTTGTGTTGTCTGAGTTGGAGTGACGAATTATGCAATGTATCATGCGTCACTGTCATAGTATTTTGATTTATTAGCGAATTCCCTTTCGTTCGCTTTCAATCGGAACCCCATTCTGCATGGCTGCCTTGCGCTGGTTTCCACCGCTGGAGTTTCCCTTATCGTCTGACGTTTTGGCGAGAGTGCGTGCTGGTTTGAAACTGGGTTTGTTGACGATGCTGGCCTTTGGGCTCGCGTTGTTTACGAGCTTCGAGGCGCTGATTGATATGGCCGGCCTGGCGGGCATGTGTGCGTGCATTCTGTCATTGCCCGATTCGGGGGCGGTCTTTGCCAAAAGCTATGCGCGTTTGTTTGGCACTGTTGCGGGCGGGGTGGCCTGCGTGGCGCTTTACTGGGTGTTTCCCCAGGCCCCCTGGCTTTTTGCAGGTGGTCTAGCGATCTGGATGGGGGTTTCTGCGTTTTTTGGCAGCAAGCTCAAGTACTTTGGTTCTTACGCCTCAATTCTGTCAGGCTACACGGCAGCCATTGTGGCCAAATCTACGCCCAATCCTGAAGATGCCATCCGTATTGCCGGTGAACGCATCAGTGTGATTGTCATCGGCATACTGGCGGTGGCTTTTGTCTGGGGTGTGTTTCATATCCGGAAGGGATTTGCAGCCTATCTGCCGCCGCTTCGTGAGATGAGCGACCGCATTACGACGCAGGTGACACAGGTCGTGAATAACCCGGAGGCTTATGATCATGTGGAGACCATGCGGGTATGGGCCAAGGATATCGAGGCTATGCACCAGAGCCTGGAATATGCCAGCGCAGAGGATCCGGAAGTGGCGCTGCATGCCCGGTCGATCCGCTGTGGCTTGAATGAGTTCTTTGCCGATATCGCGGATTTCAATATCCGGCTCAAGGAGCTGGGTATGCTGCTTAAAGACTCTCCGCATCGGGTGATGGCCGATGAGGTTAATCGCGAGATTCTGGCAGCCTTTCGGGCGCGCCTAGATGAACCGGATGAAGAGGCCGATGCGCGCATGGTTGCGATCAGGCAGCGTGTTATTGATTATTTTGCAACACTCACGATGCCCGATTTATTGACGCGTGTCCGGCTGCTTGCTGAAATTGATGCTGCCAGGAAGCTGATCGATACCATGAATCGGATCCGGCGTGGTCGGCAAACCTACGACGAGGAGGACATCCGGCCATTAGGGCAGGCAACGTCCTTTGCCCACAGTTTTTATGTGGCAGCCGTAGTGGCCTTCACATTCATGGTGGCTTGGGGCGTCTTTATCGTTAATGAATGGCAACCATCGGGTTTGTTATTCATTGTGATGGTGTCGATCCTGATGCAACTAGTCAGCGTCACGGAAGATCCCGTCGGCGCGATCAAGAGTTTCCAGCTGGGGGTTTTTGGGTCCGTTATCCCGGCGCTGATCTGCTCGCAAGTGTTGATGCCGCTCGGTAGCGGGTTTCCGTGGTTACTTCTGTCTTTCTCCGTGATTATCGTGCCCTGTTGTATCTTGCGTTCCTTTCCTAAAACACAGGTTGCCGGTAATACGTTCATGATCTTCGGCATGATGCTCAGCCTTCCCGATAATCAAATGACGTACGACCTGCAGGGATTCCTCAATAATCTATTGGCCCAGATGGCGGGTTGGACGTTGGTCTTAGCGTCCGTGCTTATTTTCTTTCCAATACGGAATCGGGCAAAAGCGTTTCGGATCGAACGTCGGGGTTATGACGGTCTGATGGCCTTGCCTCACCATTTACGCCTGGATCGTTTCCGGATGTGGGAAGACAAACAGCAGGAGCGTGTCTGTTTTATTGAGCGTATTGCAGCGCTCAAGGGCACTGCGCTGGCGCAGGAAGCCATTGAGACCCTGTTGAAACAGATGCGCGTTGGCCGTTGTTTCAGGCGTCAACGCCTGGATCTGATGGGCCTAAACCTGTCGACATCCTTGCGGCAACGGATTAACCAGGCTGAATGGTTCTGGAGCCGCCAGTTTGATAGCCCGGAACGTTTCCAGAAAGTTGCGAGACGCCTCGTAGAGGCGCTGGTCGCCGAGTCCATCGCACAACCGGCGCATCAGTTAGAATTGCAAGCCGCTGCTCAGGAGTGGCGGATGATTGCCCAAAACAACCAGGTTCTTGCAGGACTGTCATGCTAGCCAATGTCGACGTTTACGGTTTTTACATTGCACCGTTTGCCGCCGATGTGGTGTCGACGCTGGTGGCGTTCTTCTTCTTGCGCAAGGTGCTGGCACGCTTTGGTATCAACCGGATGGTCTGGCATCCGAATCTGTTCGAGATTGCACTCTTCTCGATACTTCTCTGTTTATTTGTCATGTTTAGAGCGAGTGGTTAAGGGTTAAGGCATGAATACGGATTGGAAAAAACGCATTCCGGACTGGGTGCCGACAGACCGCTCGATCGTGGGCGTATTGATCACGCTGTTAGCGCTCGTGATTGCGCTCTATCTGGGGTATGTGCTGTGGATGCTCTATATGCGTTCTCCCTGGACACGGGATGCGTTTGTGCGGGCGGAAGTGGCAGATATAGCGACCGAAGGCGTGTCAGGTTATGTGACAGCCATCTACGTGAAAGATAACCAGAAGGTGCAGGCCGGTGATCCGCTGTTCGACATTGATCCAACGCGCTATCAGTATGCGGTGAAAGAAGCCGAGGCTCAATACGAAACCGCCAAGAAAAAACTGGTGCTGCAGAAGTCACTGGCCAAGATGCGCATGAATGCGCAGGGCGCGGTATCGGTGCAGGATAAGCAGATCTATGAGACGGATGCCGAAGTGGCGCAGGATGCGGTGGATAATGCCAAGGCAGCGCTGGATTTGGCAAAGTACAATCTGTACCGAACCAAAGTCGTGGCGCCATGCGATGGTTACATGACCAACATGCGGTTGCGCATGGGTGACTATGCGTCGTCCGGGCAGTCGCAGATGCAGATTGTTGATAACACAACGTTCTGGATTGAAGGCTATTTCGAAGAAATCAAGCTGATTAATGTGAAGGTGGGCGCCAAGGCAACCATCAAACTGATTGCTTATCCGCAGATTCTGCAGGGCGAGGTGAAAAGCATCGGCCGCGGTGTTTTGAATCAGAACAACACGCCGGGTTATCAGGGGCTGCAGAATGTGAATCCGATTGATGCCTGGATTCGTTTGGCGCAGCGGATTCCCGTGCATATTGCCATTACCAATGTGCCGGAGGGCGTGTTTCTCGCTGCCGGGTTGACGGCCAGTGTGGATGCGGGCCCGGAAGCCCAGCGTTTGCTGGAACCGCGCTCGCTGCTTGACTGGATCCAGCGATGGCTCGAGTTCAACATCTGATACGCAAGCGCCGAACGGGCATTGCGGGCTTCGGGCTGGCCGCGGGCTTGTTGTTGTCCGGGTGTATGACGGGGCCGGATTTTGTGCCGCCGGCCAACGAGGCGTTGCCGACCAGCTTCTCGCGGCCGGATCTGATGAATGGGATAGCGAGTGCTGATGATGCCGCATTGCAGGCAGACATCATGCGCTGGTGGGAAGTATTTGATGACCCGGTACTCAACCAGATCATGCGCACTGCAGTGGAGAATAACTGGGATGTACTGATTGCCACGCAACGCATCGAGCAGGCTCGTGCGCAGGCAGTGAACGCCCAGTCGCAACTCTTTCCACAGGTGTCACTGAATCCGACGATTGGTCGGCAGCAGAGTGGGGCGAACAATAAGGCCACCAGTCTGGGTATGCTGGAAAATCTGGAAGTGCCGTTGGGTGTGACCTGGGAAACCGATGTCTTCGGCAAGATCAAGCGCAGCACCGAGTCACAGGTGGCGCGTGTCCGCGCCGCTCAGGAGTACCGTCGCAACGTGCTGGTGTCGTTGACCAGCGAACTCGCCAGTTACTACAGCAATTTACGGACACTGCAGGCCCAGATTGACTATACCGAGAAAGCCATTGAGGCCTCAAAGCGTCGTCTCGAGCTCACCCGATTACTGCTCAAGCGCGGTATCGACAGTGATCTGAACCTCGCTCAATTTGAGCAGGCCTATGAGCTGCAATTAAGTCAGTTGCCGCCGCTCAAAGCACAAAGGGACTGGGCGATATATCAGTGCAGTTTTTTGGCGGGTGGGTTTCCGCTCGATTTGCAGAAATCGCTGGAAAAACCGGGTGCCCCGATACTAACGCGGAAGCCTTTGCCTGCCGCGTTGCCCTCGCAGATGTTACGTAATCGTCCGGATATCAGGCAGGCCGAACAGGTGTTGGCGGCCTCGACTGCCGAGATCGGTGTGGCAGAGGCCGCTTTTATGCCGGATTTCAGCATTCCTCTGGGCATTGGTCTAAATACCGGCCCATGGGCCTTGTTGTTCAGCCCGGGCAGTTATATCTGGAGCTGGGCCGTCAATGTGGCGCAGCCGCTGTTTACCGGTGGCCAGTTGCAGTCGCGTCTGGCGCTGGCCAATGCAACCCGTGAGCAGGATCGGCTGGCTTATGAAAAGGCCGTTCGCTCGGCTATGACCGATGTTGAAAAGGCATTGACCGGGTTTGATAATTACCGGAATCAGCGCGGCAAGCTGCAGGATACCGTGCAGGCGCAGCAGCAGGTGTTTGCCAATAACCAGGTGCTCTATAAGGTGGGGATCCAGCCGGAATTCCAGTATCTGCAGTCGCTGATCACGCTGAACAATAACCGGATCAGCCTGGTGCAGGCTCAGAATAATGAAGCGGTGCAGTTGATCTCGCTGTACAAGGCGATGGGGGGCGGCTGGCAGTGGGAAGCGCCGGAGACGCAGTCGCCGACCGATGACGGTATGACCACACCGGGCACCTTGCGCCAGATGATGAATGACAATCTCGGCACGTCATTTGTTCTAGAAAAGCAAACGAAAGCGAAACTGACCCTACCTGATGCAGAATAAAATTTGCAACAGTTGTGGCGTATAGTACGTCGACAGCCGATGATATTTTTACAATAAATTTCCCAGGAGACCCACAGAATGAAGATTGAAGAAATTCGCAAGAACGCGTACGGCATGCCGTATTTGAGCCCGGCTTTTTCAAAGGGCCCTTATGAGATGTTTAATCGCGAGTTCTTTATCATCAGCTATCGCACCGATCCGGAGGCTTTTCGCAAGGCATTGCCTGAACCGCTGACGTTTAAAGACCCGATTGTGAACTACGAGTTCATTCGTATGCCAAGTGCTTCGGGGTTCGGGGATTTCACGGAGTCGGGGCAGATACTTTCGATTGTGGATCAGGATGGCAAGGCAGGTGGATACAGCAACTATCTGTATCTGGATGATGCGGCCGCGACGCTGGGCGGTCGTGAACTCTGGGGCTTCCCGAAGAAAATTGCGCACCCCAAGCTGGCGATTGAAAGTGATGCGCTGGTGGGCACCTTGGATTACGGTTCGATACGCGTTGCCAACGGTACGATGGGTTACAAGTACACACCGCTGGATGCCGAGGCCGAAGCCAAGAAAATGATGGCAACGCCAAATTATCTGCTGAAAATCATTCCGAATCCGGATAACACACCAGGCATCTGCCAGCTGGTGCGCTACTACGCTCAGGGGGTGCACATGTCGCAGGCCTGGACGGGTCCGGCACAACTGGAGCTATTCAAGCATGCGCTGGCACCCGTTGCCGATTTGCCGGTACTCGAAGTGGTGGGTGCCAAGCACCTGATCTGTGACACCTATACGATTGGCCTCGGCGAGATCGTTTTTGATTATCTGAAGTAATCGTTTTTAACCGTAAAGGAAAACAAGCATGTCGCTCAAAGGAAAAGTTGCTCTGGTGACGGGTGCCGCTAGCGGTATCGGTCGTGAATGTGTACTCAATATGGCCGCCAAGGGTGCCAAGGTGGTGATCGCCGACCTCAGCCTGGAAAAAGGGAACCTGGTCGTTGATGAGATCAAAAAAGCGGGTGGCGAAGCGATGGCTGTTGCCATGGACGTGTGTGATGAAGCCCAGGTCAATGCCGGTATCGATGCCTGCGTTAAAGCTTTTGGCGGCATCGATATTTTGGTGTCGAACGCTGGCATTCAGATTGTCTATCCGATCGAAGAGTTTCCGTTTGCGGATTGGAAGAAGCTGCTGTCGATTCACCTGGATGGCGCATTCCTGACCACGCAGGCTGCCATCAAGCACATGTATGCAGCCGGTAAGGGCGGCAAGATCATTTATATGGGTTCGGTGCACTCGCATGAGGCTTCGAAACTGAAGGCCGCTTATGTCACGGCCAAGCATGGTCTTCTGGGTCTGGCTCGTGTGGTGGCCAAGGAAGGCGGTCCGCACGGTGTGAGCGCCAACGTGGTTTGCCCGGGCTTCGTGCGCACGCCGCTGGTGGAGAAGCAGATTCCGGAACAGGCTGCCGAACTACACATCACCGAAGAGGAAGTCATCAAGAATGTGATGCTGAAGGATACCGTCGATGGTACGTTCACGACGACCGATGATATTGCCGAAATGGTGGCTTACCTGGCCGGTACCGAAACGAACGC
>JACCDV010510545.1_pt1 | contig 11512 bp, 10 predicted proteins | sample 7446131 | NCBI WGS metagenome assembly JACCDV01 (sample SAMN15323448, study PRJNA562643) | freshwater metagenome | isolation source: river surface water | place: USA:Blue River Watershed | collected 2017-08-17
CCAGCAGCAACATTTGTGCCACCTCCACCTGTTGCGAAATAAGGAGCAATCATGAACTCAATTCAACGCATATTGGGCATTGCTGCTCTGGCCGGAGCCACATTATTTCTAACGGCATGTGAACGCCCGCCAGTGGACTCGGTGCAGAGTGGCTTCCGTGGCACCGGTATGGCAATGGTGTACAACCCACGTACGTTAGAGGCGCAGGCAGAAAAGAATCAGGTACCGGTATCGATTCCTGCTGATGCGGATGGTCCAAAAGCTGGCGCTGTCTACAAAAACGTCAAGGTCTTAGGAAATCTAAGTGTTGCCCAGTTCACTAACTTCATGGTGGCAATGACCAGTTGGGTTGCGCCTGAGCAAGGCTGCGCCTACTGCCACAACGTCGCAAATTTTGCTGAAGACTCGAATTACACAAAAATTGTCTCGCGCAAGATGATTCAGATGACCCAACGAATTAACGTGGAATGGAAATCCCATGTGGCAGATACCGGGGTGACCTGCTATACCTGCCACCGTGGAAACAACATTCCACAAAACGTTTGGTTTACCGATCCTGCTAAGCCTCAGGGCAGTGGGTTCTTAACGGGCAAGAATGGCCAAAATACCCCCTCACAATCAGTGGGCGGGAGTGATTTGCCCTATGACCCATTCACCCCTTACTTATTAAAAGCTGAAAACATTCGCATGAATGGACCAACGGCTTTACCCACTGGTAATAAGAACAGCATTCAGGATACTGAAAAGGTATTTGGCTTGATGGTGCATATGTCGAACTCATTGGGTGTGAATTGTGCGTATTGCCACAATACCCGTGCCATGCCTGAGTGGTCGCAAAGTCCACCGCAGCGGATGACCGCATGGTATGGCATTCGGATGGCACGTGACATTAATAACAACTATATGGTGCCGATTACCAATGTATTCCCGGCCCATCGATTGGGACCCGAAGGGGATGTGGCAAAAGCGAATTGCGCAACCTGTCATCAGGGAGCCTATAAGCCTCTCTACGGAGTTTCGATGCTCAAAGATTACCCATTCTTAACAGGCACGCCTGCACCGCGCGTTGCACCAAAGCCTGCTGAGAAGAGCAATACTGTAGCGATGAAATAAGGAATGATGTAACCGGTACTTATGGCGTCCTTCGTGGCGCCATTTTTTTCTAAATTAGGAAGCCATGCTCAAACGAACCTATCTACCCAGTGATGACCGCCCGATTGCGGCGGTGATTGGGAGTGGTTTTGGTGGTTTAGCTGCAGCGATTCGGCTTTCGCATAAGGGCTACCGCGTGAAGGTATTTGAGAAGCTCGATAAGCCCGGTGGGCGCGCCTATGTACATCAACGCGACGGTTATACCTTTGATGCCGGGCCCACCATTATTACGGCTCCCTTTTTACTTGAAGAGTTATGGGAGCTATGTGGTGAAAAACTTGAGAATGATGTTGATCTGCGGCTGATGGATCCGTTTTATCGAATTCGGTTTGATGACGGCAGCCATTTTGATTACACAGGCGATCTGGCGCGCATGCGTGATGAGGTTGCTAAGTTTAGTCCAGCAGACTTGCCGGGCTATGATCGTTTTCTAGCTGAGGCCGAGAAATGCTATCAACTGGGCTTTGAAGAACTCAGTAATGTCGCCTTTGACTCCCTAAGTGATTTATTTGAGGCATTCCCATCGATGGTGAAGATGAAGGCCTGGGAGAGCATCTATACACTGGTTGCAAGACATTTGAAGAACGACAAGTTACGCCAAGTGATGAGTTTTCATCCGCTTCTCATCGGCGGCAATCCTTTCTCGGTAACGGCGGTGTACTCGCTCATTAATTCTTTGGAGCGCAAGCACGGCGTGTTCTCAGCCATGGGCGGTACCGGCTCCCTGATTAAGGGCTTAGTTCGTTTATTGGCCGATTTAGGGGTGGATGTGCAATGCAACCAGGAGGTAAAGCGCATTGAGGTGCGTGATGGCAAAGCCGTTGGTATTACGCTAGCAGATGGTAATTTTGTGCCAGCCGATATCGTGGTCTCGAATGCTGATGCCGCTTGGACCTACCAGAAGCTGATTGAACCGCAGCATCGCAAGGTTTGGACCGATAAGAAAGTAGCTCGTAGCAAATATTCAATGAGTTTGTTTGTTTGGTATTTTGGAACCAATCAGCAATATCCTGACGTCCCCCACCATATGATTTTGCTGGGCAAGCGTTACCGCGAGTTGCTGGAAGATATCTTCAAACGTAAAGTGCTGGCGAAAGATTTCAGTCTCTATTTACATCGCCCAACCGCGACCGATCCGAGTCTTGCGCCCACAGGTCATGACACCTTTTATGTCTTGTCACCTGTGCCAAACTTAGACAGTGGCACAAACTGGCAAGAGACTGCAGAGTCCTATCGCCAGGCGATTGCAGAGTATCTGGATCAATCGGTACTGCCTGGTTTTCAAAAACATGTCACCACCTCGTTTTGCACCACACCGCAGGATTTTCAGGATCGGTTGTTGTCAGTCAAAGGTGCTGCCTTTGGATTTGAGCCGCTCTTATTGCAAAGTGCGTGGTTTAGACCGCATAACCGTAGCGAGGATGTAAAAGGACTGTATATGGTGGGTGCCGGCACCCATCCTGGCGCCGGAATTCCGGGTGTTTTGTCATCTGCGAAGGCTTTAATGTCAGTGGTTCCCCATCCCATTAATGTGGCGAAGGGGTATGCGCAATGAATCGCAGCTCGAAGCGCTTTGATCAGGACCTCAGTGAGTGCGTAGAAACCATGCGCGATGGCTCCAAATCCTTCTTTGCTGCCTCGCGTGTATTGCCCAGTCGTGTACGGGATCCTGCTACGGCTCTGTATGCATTTTGTCGGATCACCGATGATATTGCCGATGCAGCAGACGCTACTGAGCAATCGATTATCACTCTACAAAAGCGATTAGATGCCATCTATTTAGGTCAACCGATTGATGAGGCGGCTGATCGGGCGCTAGCAGAGGTGGTGCGTGCCTTTGATATCCCTAAAGAGTTACCACTCGCATTGATTGAGGGGTATACATGGGATACGCAATACCGCACCTACGAGACCTTTGATGAGTTGCTAGATTACTGTGCGCGCGTCGCTGGTACGGTTGGCGCCATGATGTGTTTGATCATGGGAAAGCGTGAGTCCGAGACCGTGGCGCGTGCTTGTGAACTTGGCCTTGCGATGCAATTAACCAATATTGCGCGTGATGTGGGTGAAGATGCGATGAACGGCAGGATCTACCTGCCCATCGAGTGGATGATGGAGGAGGGACTTGAACCCAAGGAGTGGTTAGCAAACCCACAATTTAATGAAGCAATCTCACGCGTAGTGGCGCGACTTCTCAAAGAGGCCGACAAACTCTACACGCAAGCCGAGATTGGAATTGGTGACTTGCCGTGGGACTGTCGCCCAGCGATTGCTGCAGCACGTCTGATTTATGCGGAGATTGGTCGTGAAGTCGAGCGCTTGAACCTGGATTCTGTATCAGTTCGGGCGGTGGTCTCAAAGCAACGCAAACTGGTCTTATTAACCCATGCCACTTCAGCCATCATTGCGAAGTTCTCGATCCGACGTTTTAACCCAGAAGCACATCCCTCGATTCAGTTCTTGATTGAGGCGGTGAATAAAACACCGCACATCCGTCATTACGGTGGAACTATTCACGAAAGACTGACTTGGGTCGTTGATCTACTCGAGCGGGTGGAAGAGCGAAAGCGGGAGGCAGAAATGACCGTGGCCGACCGTTTTATTCAACCACTGCGTTAACCGCGAATCAATTATTTCACCCTCGGCATCCGCCACGGCAACATAAACTGCACGGCCCAAGATGAGAGTCTTGGAACATCGAGCGTCTCATGAAATGAAGTCACACGCTCACCGAGTAGCTCGCTGCTGAGAACCGAGCGTGCATAAAAAGGCGTATCTTCCAGTGTTTCCAAGATCTTGAGTTGGGCATCCTTCGGGTTACGCATTTGCCTCTGAATCCGCCAACCTGTTTTGGGAAGAGCTTGACGAGGAGGGGGTTCAAAGTGCTCAATGCGACCATCCGGAGTAAAAATGAGCCCTAAGACTCGTTCTATCCCATTACGCTGGCGCACATCATAGATGACTGCAGTACGCTCACCACTTAATTGTGCACGTGACCAATCCCAATCTTTAAACGGAATTGCAATCGGTTCATCCCCCTCATTAGAATCAAAATAGGCATTGCCTTGCCACTTGATGTTAGGTGACTCTAGTTCAACCTCGATACGCGCGCTAGGTGCCAATGGCCCCCAGCGATGCTTATGCTGATCATCTAGATGGGTTGAGAAATTAAATAATTGTTTTGGGTATAGTTTGAAGTGCCCAACGACGCGTTGACCAAAGGGAATAGCGCGTTCCACAAAATCAACCCGCAAATGGTCACCATTCCAATGGAGGCTGCTAGGTCCAATCACAAACTCAGTTTGATTCCGAGAAATACTCGCTGCGCTACGCTCGGTCATGGTCCAGCGCTTATTACCCGGACTATAGATCGCCAAATTAATCGCACAATGGTTTTCTGGATCAACATGGGCATGGCGACGGCGTGCTAAGGCATAGTATGGGGAGAACACGCTCCCCACAAATGCAATCATGACCAGACCATGCTTGCCATCATCACTTAAGGCATCGACGTACCACCAGAGATAAGCACCCGACCCGACCGCTTGGTCAAACCGAGGTGACCCATCAGGGTTGCGGCCGCCATACGACCCGAGAGGGCCGCCATGGGCACTCCCGCTCCCGGATGCGCGCTGCCCCCCGCTAGATAAAGACCCGAAATCGCTGTTTGGGCTGCTGGCCGTCGAAAGGTATCCATCCAACCATGGTTCGCTTGGCCATACAGAGCCCCACCGGTTGCTGGAAAGAGGCGATGAAAGTCCTGTGGCGTAGTGCGCGTTACCGTTGCATCCGCTAATGAGAGATTGAGGCCACAGTGTTCGAGTAGGGAAAGGGATTTTTCTTGACATGATTCAATCTCGGCTTGAGTAGGTTGTTGGTGATCACCAGTGGCTGGCGCATTGACTAAACATAGGAGTCGCTCTCCTTCGGGGTGCGAAAGATGATGGTCGGTTTGATCTTGGGCGCAAATGTAAACCGTTGGCTTTTGTGGCAAACGCTTGCGATAGAAGATATCCGTGAACTCGCTATCGTAGTCTGAGTCAAAAAATACATTGTGCCGAATCAGTGGGAAACCCTGAGGCTTCGCAAACATCGACCAGGTAATTGCGGATAGCGAGCGGGTGGTTTGGGTAATTGGAGAGGCTTGACGATTGGCTTCACCCAATAAGCCAGTTTGTAGGGCCATGGCATCGCCATTAAAGATAACGGCTTGCGTCTGAATCGTCTCGCCATTACTTAAACGCACCCCTGAGACCTTACGGTTACCTTGCATAATCTCTTCGCAGTTCACGCCGCAGATCAAGCGTACCCCTTTGGAGCGCGCCAGATCCGAAAGTGCTTGAGTAATGGCGATCATGCCGCCTTGCACCGCCCAGACCCCTTGCATTTCCACATCTGCGATGAGCATCAGGGTCGCAGGCGCCTGAAACGGTGAGGAACCGCAATAGGTGGCGTAGCGCCCAAAGAGTTGATGCAAGCGTGGGTCTTTAAAGTAGCGACCTAGACTTTTCCAAAGATCATTAAATAGACCAATTTCATACAGTGCTTTTGAGCCAGTTGGTCCTAAATCACTCATCATGCCCATCATCGAGGGCCGTTGCGACAACATATAGGGTTTTTCTAAGGCGCGATAGAGTTTGCGGGTTTGTTCGCAAAAATCAATGAAGCGCCTTGCCTCTGCAGCACCGGCAAAATCTTCAATTGCTTTAGCCGATTCATCACGATTGGCAAAAAGATCTAAACGCTCGGATTTGCTCCATGCATGGCGGGCTAAAATTTTGAGAGGTTCTATTCGCAGCACATCCTCTAGTCGTGTGCCTGCATTGGCAAAGATGCCGTCAAAGACCCAGCGCATGGTAAATACGGTTGGCCCAGAATCCACTCCATGACCGGCACAATCAATCTGTCGGATCTTGCCCCCAAGGCTTTGCTCTTTCTCAACCACGATGACCTCTAGACCGGCGCTAGCAAGTTCAAGAGCGCTCACTAAGCCACCGATGCCGCCACCGATCACCACAATGGGTTGATTACCAAGGGATTTAGGCAAGCGTTCTTCCTTTCCATGAACCGGTTGCGTCAAATGGTTGAAAGCGCACAAACATGGATTCCGAAAAATATTGACCTTGCATGGCGGATTTGATGGCTGCCAAGTGTGCGCCCGAGCGCGCGTAAGTATCCATCGCTGCCTGAGATTCCCAGATGGTAAAGGTTGCTTGCCGTAAGATCGGCGCCTCACCAACACCTGCAGAGATTAGGCAGCCCTCGGTATGCAATAAATCAACTTCTGCAGGTGGTGCCTTGGTCCAAAACGATATTGCTTTTGAGGGCTTAATTGATGCCCGCGTAAGTGAGGCGATTGGCCCTGAGCTTGGTGGAGCAATCGACTCACTCAATTGATGGCCAGACCATTGGCCTTTAACTGAATAAGCACGCAATTTGACGGTAAATAGTTCATGGGCATGTTCTTGATACCACTTTAGCAAGGGGGATTCGCGAACAAATGCATTTGCATGCTCCAAAGAATCAAAGAGACTAAATAAACCTTGATGGGTTCCACTGGGGCTCACCGAGAACCCGGCATTCTTCCCAGACCCCATGTGTTTTTGGAGTAATAAGCCGTTTGGTCGATAGGTGCTAAATCGGTTGAACATCAGACGCGCAATGCCGGCGAGTTTGGCTTGCGGTTGGATGCTGACCAAGCTCATGACTGCTACCTGTGAAGACATCTTATTCCTCGATGTCGCTATCTTTGCTTTGATCGCTCAGATTATATTTACGTAATTTAATGTAGAGACTTTGCCGAGAGAGACCAAGCATCTCAGAAGCAGAGACTCGATTGCCACGCGTGAGCTCGAGTGCGGCTTTAATGCAAAGCTGCTCAATCAAATCAGTCGTCTCGTTAATAATTTCTTTTAAAGGTAAGCGGCCAACCAGTTGTGTGAGTTCTTCACTCGAGCGTGTAATTGACTCTTCGGGTTGGATCTTTGAGCGAATGCGTGAGCCAACCTCACGAATCGTAAATCCTAAGCATGCATGTGGGTAGGCAACCGATACAGCAGAGATCTCAACCGGATGCAAAGTACCAAACGAGTCTCGAATCGAGGTTGCAAATAACTTAATAGATCCCTTTTCTTGAAGATTGGAGAGCATGACACGTAAATCGACACTCGAACGCTCAAGCCAGCGCTCCAGAGGCTCATTTAAGATTTGATCGAGCTTATCAGCCATGATCAGACGCAAGAATGCTTGATTCGCTGTTAATATTTTCCCGGCTGAGTTGGTCACAATAAAGCCATCGGGCGCATTTTCGAGCGCTTGAATCACTAATGATTGTGCGCCTGCATCTTGACGGTCAACAAATTCACCCGAGCGCTTAATCGTGATTAATAGTAGGGATTGGTTTTCATTACGAAACGGTGCGGCTGATAAAAATGCCTCTTGGCCATTTAAAAGCTGAGTGCTGAGGTCAGCCGCAGTGCTTGTATATGCAACCTTACTGAGTAATGACTGCGCTTGAATGCGATCGCCCTTGGCTAAATAGTCAATTAAAGAGCGACCGTTGAGTTTTTTAATGGATTCATTTAGCAAATCAGCAGCACGAGGGTTGGCCTCAACAATCTTGAACGTATTTGCGTCAAGCACTAATACGGCCTCGGAGGCCATTTCAAATAAAACACGATACCGCGTTTCAAGTTGGCGCAGGCGAGTGTAATCACGCTCAATCGCTTGCTGTGCGTCGACTAAGCGTTGTTGTAGGAGGGAGATCTCGCGTAAATCACGAGCGAGCGCAATAATCTGTCCTGTGCTCCCAATTTTCAGTGTTGCGCAAAGGAGGGGCAAATCACTGGCGCCCGGCATCGCAACATTAATTTGCCGAAAGCGCGAGAGGGAGGATTCATTGGCATCCGTTAAGAGCGCCTGAATCTTCGGACGGCTTTCTACAGTGACCACATCGATCCAAGATTTACCAACCCAGTTTTCTAAGTTGGGGCTTCGTAAATCTGGGTTACCAAACGCAATACTTTGAATCACACCCTCTGAATTCAGGGTGAGCGAGATATCTGCCGAAGCCTCGACGAGATTAGCAATCTCTTCCGGGTTGAGCTGCCCAAAGGTGTGGGCGGTGCTGGCAATATTGGTCACGATCTCAGTCTTTTATTCGTTTTTCTTAAACTCGCGATTTTAAGATATTCTCAGCGGCAATTACCGCATCTGGGGCGCTCAAAGTGCAAATGTCTGCAGCGCATTGATCCATTAATTCTGGCTTAGCATTAAAGAGTGCACCCCCAGCCATAATCCCAATTTGGGAGTTGGCTGAACATTTCCGAATCGCCTGGACCAATTCCTGCATAGCGTCCCATTGCAGCTCATACGAAATTGAGATTCCAACAATATCAAATGCTTGCTCACGGCAAAGCGTAAGGATTTCCTCTTTGGAGGGGTTGGCTACTGTCGTGACATCCCAGCCTGCTTGGATAAAGAATTCGCTCAACATCAACACCCCCATGGTGTGTTGGGAGTGGGGCATTGCAAATAACAAGGCTCTCCCTGAGAGGGTTTTGTGTTCACTTTCATTATTCCGAAAGTCCGGGCTAAGTTCTTGCATGATGCGCTGAACTCGACCGAGGGCAAGGGTCACGGTTGTAAAACTTTGCTCATCGAGTTCCCAATAGCAGCCTAAGCGCCTTGCTGCCGGTGCAATTAAGTCGAGATAGATCTCATTTAATCCCCGACCTTCAAGGCGCATGGCTTGAATGTAGCCTAGGCAAATATCGTTCGAGCTATGAATGAGCAATTCAGCAAAGTGTTTGACCTCATCACTGGATATCGGCACCCCAGTTATTCTGGAAGCAACATCCGGGTGGCTGTGGCCATGCTGCATTAGGAGGCGGGGAATAATTTGTGCCTCGATGGTTTTATTAAGTAGATTGGTGAGCTCATGGGAGGTGGACGAATCCACCTTTTGGGAAATCTGGGTATTGAAGCGCGGTTTTTCGTGCCATGGTTGGCCTTCCTTGCCTTCTGATGCCTGATTATTGTTTCTCGGTAGATTAAATTGATCCACTCTTAACCCCTAAGCCATTTACATATGTTGCGATGCAATATTTATCGCATTCCAAGCACCTTTTTTTAGATGACTCCTTTCAGAAATCCAACTAAAAATAGGCTAATCCAGGCCAAAAACCTTCCTTTTTTGACCAATTTCCCTAAGGTTTACCACTAGGAGTCTAAACTGTCAAAATAATTTGACATATATAAGGGTTTATTCCTAGATTTGTCTACATAAAAAAGCGTAAACTTAGGTTTACATATTTATATAGGAGCCAGGCTGCGTAAGGAAAAAAGCACATGGCAAGTCAAATTCACCCCCTTTATACACCCGAAGAGCGAATTCGACGAGATCGTTCGAAGTGGACCTTGGTTCAGGGGATCTTGGCGCCTGTGCAATTTGTCATTTTTTTGGTGAGTTTGTATTTCGTGATTCGATTTTTAATCACGGGGCAGGGCGAGTTTGCCGCCAATGTCTCGATCGTGATTAAAACCTTGATTCTCTACACGATCATGATCACCGGCAGCATTTGGGAGAAAGAGGTATTTGGTAAGTATCTTTTTGCCCACGCTTTTTATTGGGAAGATGTGTTTAGCATGCTGGTTTTGGCATTGCACACCGCCTACCTAATCGCATTAACGTTTGGGTTTTTAGAGCCCCGCGCACTGATGGTGTTGGCCTTATCAGCTTATTTGGCGTATGTGATCAATGCCGCTCAGTTTTTATGGAAACTGCGCCAGGCTCGTTTGCAAGAGTCAAGTCAAGGAACAGAGCGGGTGATGGCATGAACCGTGTCATCCCTTTACAGTCCGCTGCCGCTGCGTGCGATTCGCAAGATCGCGCAATCCTCAAAGAACGTGGTCAACGCGAGGTATTTTGTGGTCTAACCGGCATTATTTGGCTGCACCGCAAAATCCAGGACGCATTTTTCTTAGTAGTTGGCTCTAGAACTTGCGCACACTTGGTGCAATCGGCTGCGGGCGTGATGATTTTTGCGGAACCCCGTTTTGCTACGGCGATCATCGATGATCATGACTTGGCAGGATTGGCTGATGCCAACGAGGAACTCGATCGCGTGGTTGATCAGCTCCTCACTCGCAGACCCGATATCAAAATGCTTTTCCTGGTCGGCTCATGTCCATCGGAAGTGATCAAACTCGATCTCTCACGCGCTGCTGAGCGTTTAAGTAAAACCTATACGCCACGCGTGCGTATTCTCAACTACTCGGGTAGTGGCATTGAAACCACCTTCACACAGGGTGAGGATGCTTGCCTGGCCGCACTTGCCAAAGAAATTCCGCGGCATGCACAAGATCATCCGGCACAGAGGGAAGTGGATCTATTGATTGTTGGTTGCTTAGCCGATGTTGTGGAAGATCAGTTTTCCCGAATCTTTAATGAGCTGGGCATTGAGTCATATGCATTCTTTCCGCCCAGACGGTCTGGTGATATTCCACGCCTAGGACCAAATACTCGGTACTTGCTTGTACAACCATTCTTAACCGAAACTGCTCGAGTCCTCGATGATATGGGCGCAAAGCGAATTCCAGCCCCATTCCCACTTGGTGTGGAGGGGACAGAGGCGTGGTTTGCTGCCGCAGCGAAGGCATTTGGAATTGATCCAAATCATGTTGAGAAGGTGATTGCACCTAAACGTCAACGCGCAAACTTGGCGCTGGAGCGCCAACGACAAGTACTCAGCGGCCGCTCAATCTTTTTCTTTCCAGATTCGCAATTGGAAATCCCTCTGGCGAGATTTTTGCACCGCGAACTGGGCATGCAGCTTACTGAAATCGGGATGCCTTATATCCATCGCCAACATCTGGCCGAGGAGCTCGCTTTACTGCCAGCTGAAGTGAGCCTATCAGAAGGGCAGGATGTGGAGAAGCAACTTGATCGCTGTCGTAATTATCGTCCCGATATGGTGGTTTGCGGCTTGGGTTTGGCAAATCCACTCGAGGCTGAGGGGTTGACTACGAAGTGGTCAATTGAATTGGTGTTCACACCGATTCAAGGGTTTGATCAAGCGGCTGATCTCGCTGAACTCTTTGCGCGGCCATTGGTGCGCAGAACTAAATTGGCGGCTTAGGAGAGCTCATGAAATTAACGCTCTGGACCTACGAAGGACCGCCTCATATTGGTGCGATGCGTATCGCAACGGCAATGGAGGGCGTGCATTACGTCCTGCATGCACCACAGGGCGATACCTATGCAGATCTGCTCTTCACCATGATCGAGCGCATGAACAAGCGCCCACCAGTGACCTACACCACCTTTCAGGCACGTGATCTTGGTGGTGATACCGCTGAG
>JACCDV010153029.1_pt1 | contig 11508 bp, 8 predicted proteins | sample 7446131 | NCBI WGS metagenome assembly JACCDV01 (sample SAMN15323448, study PRJNA562643) | freshwater metagenome | isolation source: river surface water | place: USA:Blue River Watershed | collected 2017-08-17
CCCCTGCCGAATATGCAGAGACCATCAAGGCTGCAGGCCTGAAATTCTCGACCCAGCAAGTCACCCAGGCCGCTGAAGGCCTGCCCCTTGCCATCGTCGATCAGCTGGCCAAAGTCGGTGATGGTGAATCGCTGTACATCACGGCCAAGGATGGCTTCAAGGCCATCCTCGTGGTGGCCAGCCGTGCCCAACCCGTCACGTTCGAACAGGCCAAGCCCGCGATCGAGCAGTTCCTGACCGCAGAACGCCGCCGCCAGTTCGCACAGAAGGAAGTCAAAGCCATGCGCGAAGCTGCGAAAATCGAGTACCTGGGCAAGTTTGCCGAGAAGCCGGCTTCGGGCGCCTCGGCAGCTGCCGACAGCGGCGTCGCTTCGGCACCGTCGGTGGCGGCTTCTGCGGCCTCGACTCCGGCCGTGGACGCAGACGCTCTGTCAAAGGGCATCTCCGGCCTGAAATGATCCGACCCAGGGGAAGGCGCTCCATCCCGGGCGGCCTTCCCCACCAGTTGTTTGTTGTTCTCCCTCAGCCAGTACCATGACGTTCAATCAGTTCCTTCGAATCATCAAAGCCCGATGGATCCTGGTCCTGTCGATTGTCACCGTCGTCGTGCTGGCGACCCTGGGCATCAGCATGCTGCTGCCCAAGCAGTACAGCGCCACCGCCACCGTCATGGCGGACATCCGCCCCGACCCGGTCTCGCCCTTCCCGATGGCTGGGGCCATGTCAACCACCTACATGGCCACCCAGGTTGACATCATCAAGAGCGCGCACGTGGGTCAACGCGTGGTTCGCATGCTGCGCCTGAATGAGAACCCCCAGATGCGCGAACGGTGGACGAAAGCCACCGACGGCGCAGGCGACCTCGTCGCCTGGACAGCCGAGTTGCTCGACAAAGGGCTCTCCGTCAAACCCTCGCGGGAATCGAACGTCATCGAGATTGTTTACGAGGGCAACTCGCCCGGATTTGCCGCGGCCATGGCCAATGCCTACGCCAAGTCCTACATCGACTCGACCGTTCAGATCAAGGTGGACCCGGCCCGCCAATACGCCGACTTCTTTGAGGAGCGGGCCCAGGCTGCACGCGAAAAGCTCGAAAAGGCACGAGAACGTCTCGCTTCGGCCCAACGTGAAAAAGGCATCGTGGTCACCGATGAACGCCTGGACGTTGAAACGGCCCGCCTGGTTGAACTGTCCTCCCAAGTGAACACCCTGCGCGCCATCCGAGCCGAGACGAACAGCCGGCGAGCCCAGGCCAACACCAACCCGGAGCAACTCAGCGACGTCCTGAGCAACCCCGTTGTGGCGAGCCTGAAAACAGAACAAGGACGCATGGAAGCGCGGCTGCGTGAACTGAACGAGCGCTACGGCGATGCCCACCCGCAAGTCATCGAGACGCGCGCCACCATCGATGGGCTGCGCGCTCAGATCCGGGCAGAAACCGGCAGGGTGACCGGTGCGGTGCGCGGCGGGGAAGCCATGGCATCCCAACGTGAAACGGAAGCCGTCACGGCCTTTGAAGCCCAGCGCCAGCGCCTTCTCAAGCTCAAGGAAGCGCGCACCGACTTGCAAGTCATGGAACGCGAAGTCGATACGGCACAGCGCATCTACGACTCCATCCAGGAGCGCCTGAGCCAAACCAACCTGGAGAGCAAGACCAGCCAATCGGGCATCTACCAGCTCAGCCAGGCCACCGAGCCCACCAGCCCCACCTCCCCGCGCGTGTTCCTGAACACCGCCGTGTCCTTGGTGCTGGGCACCCTGCTGGCCCTGATGGCCGCACTCACCGTCGAACTCTTTGACCGACGCGTTCGCAGCCCGCTGGACATCCCGCAGGCGCTGGAAATCCCGGTCATTGGCGTGCTGCCAGCCCCAAAAATGCTGCGCGCCCGCAAGCCGCTCAGCCTGGGCTTCAGCCGAAGCAAGATCGCCTGACCCACATTGATCGCTGACGACACCCCAAGGCATTCATGACGTCCAATTTCAGCCCCTCCCGCCTGGGCCCCCTCGACGAGTCGTCCGAGTTCCAGGACACGCAACCCGCACCGCCCGAAAAATCGATTGGCCAGCTCATCAGCGAAGCCAACAACCTGTCGCCGGACCAGATCGAAGAGATCCTGGAGTACCAGCGCGAAAACGGTGTCCGGTTCGGCGAGGCCGCTGTGGCCCTGGGCCTGGCCAAGACCGACGACGTGCTGTGGGCCCTGGCGCAACAGTTCCACTATCCGTACGCCAACGAAGGCAAGAGCAGCCTGCACCCCGAGTTGGTGGTCGGCAATGCGCCGTTCACCGATCAGGCCGAAGCCTTTCGCACCATCCGCAGCCACCTCATCATGAAGGTCTACAGCACGGAAGGCCCGCGCCCGGCCATCGCCGTGCTGAGCCCGGACGCCGGCGATGGCAAAACCTACTTCGCGGCCAACCTCGCCGTCACCTTCTCGCAGTTGCCCGGCCGCACGTTGCTGATTGACGCGAACATGCGCAACCCGCGCATCCACGAGCTGTTCAACCTGACAGATCGCAGCGGTGGCTTGTCGTCCATTTTGTCTGGTCGCACGGCCTCGCGGGTCATCCAGGCCGTCAAAGAGCTGCCCAACCTGTTCGTTCTGCCCGTCGGCCCCACGCCACCCAACCCGCTCGAACTGCTGGAACGCCCCGCCTTCGACCTGCTGATGCGCGAGCTCAAGACCAAGTTCGACCGCATCATCGTCGACACCCCGGCATCCACACAGGGCACCGACGGTGCCGTGATCGCGGCCCGCTGTGGAGCCGTTCTGTTGCTGTCCAGTCAGAACAAGAGCCGCATGCCCGCACTCAATGAGCTGATCAAGACCGTCAACATGAGCTCGGCCAAGATCATCGGGGCCATCGTCAACGAGCACGGCGGCTGAGCAGCCGCTCAGGGGCCGCTGTTGCTCAGGGCCCCACCCAGACAGGCCGGAAGTCAACCGCGACGCGACCGTCCTGAACGGCCCTGCAGCCTCCCTTGAGGTTGCAGACCCTGCTCAACCCGGCGCCCATCGGCACCGCCATCGCGGCCGAGGCAGGTCGCCCCGGGTTCCACAGCACCTGGCTCTCGCGACCCGCGGCATCCTTGAGAACGGCACGCCACAGCCCCTCTTGCTGCCCGGTCTCCATGCGAACCAAGGTTTGCCCCGACATCCAGCGTCGAACCTGCCGGAAAGCCTCTCCGGAATCGTTCAGGCCCATCACCGCGTTGTTCGAGCGATCGACCTTGGTGGGCGAGCTCGGCCATGCATGCTGGTCGTCCCAGGCGTAGTGATAGATGCGAGCCAGACCGCTGCCCCATCCGATGACAAAGAAGCGGGCCAGGTAAGCTGTTCCCAGGTCAGCCGATGCCGGCACCTCCCCCCCCCGCTGCTTCGCCCAGGCAACCGCGGGGTCCAGCTCCATGGCCACCCGCTCGATGGCGGTTTCCGTGCTCCACAGCGGTTTGTCGGCCACACCATGGTCCTGCATGAGTCCACGCAAGGCCATCACATGCGGCATCAGCAACTCGGGCGGACCATCCTGGTAGATGTGATAGCCGATGGCATCGACTTGGCGACCACCGCCCATGCGCAAGAAAAAATCAAGGTAGTTGCGATGGTGATAGCTGATGCCGGCACTCACCACCTGCGACTTCGGGTCCAGTTGGCGAATGATGCGGGTCGCCTCGTTCTGCAGAACCAGAAGCTCCTCGGGCGTGCCACGGTAGCCTGAACCCAGGCCACTGCGACAGGCCTCCGCGGAAGGACACCAGGGATGGCGGGGAGGGAAGTTGGGTTCGTTCCAGATTTCCCAGTAACGGGGTGCCGCCGCCCCCTTGTAGCGCCCAACCAGATCGCTCACCCAGTTGCGCCAATCGTTCATGCGCCGAGGCGTCTCATCACACCGATGGCAATCCGGCAAACCGTCAAGCTCTGCGTCTTCGGTCATGGACGCCCACGCGGGCGCATAGCCCCCCAGCACCATCAAGACATCCACGCCCATCTGGTCTGCCAGCCGCATGCGCTCATCCAGCGTCTCCCAGCGATAGCTCCTGCGCTCTGCGCGGGGCCTCTCGGGCTGCACCTGGAACCACTGTGATTGGCTGCTGTCCCAGATGCGGACACTGCCCGCCTGAGACTCCATCAAGCCGGTGCGCACGTTGCGGCGATGCATGACATGGGTGCCGAAAAAAGCGGTCGGCACCGCGGCACGCGGCACGTTCAACGCGTGCGGCTTGCCCACGACAGCCGCATCATCGACCCACATGGTGCCAGGCGTGGCGCTGGAGATCATGAACAAGGCCCGTCGATCCGAAGCCTGCCAAAGGCCATTCGAGAACGCCGACACATCCAGCCATGTCCACTCGTCGGTCACACGCAGCGACCGAGCACCGTAATCCAGGTAAGGCGCTTCTGCCTGTCGCAGCGACACCTTGATCACCATCGGCGTCTCGGACCGAACCCACGCTCCCGATCGGAGGTGTGCATCAACGGGCAGATCGATCGGCTGCACCAGTTGAAAAAGGCCGTCCTGCAAGCGGATCTGCAAGGCACGACCGGAGCGCGATGGCCCGATCACGGTTTCATACACCACCCGCGAAGATCGGTTCCAGCACGAGTTGTCGGCCCAGGCGGCAGGCAGGGTGCCACGCACACGGCTGCATTCCTCCAGAGGTCGGAGCTGCCCCTCGAAACCACCGTCCTTGAGGCTCAGCGCAGAGGGGGAAACCGCCGCCTGCACCCAACCCGATGCGATCAAACAGCTTGCCAGCAAGAAACGAAAGAGGCGCATGGTGCTCCTTGTCGTGCAGCTCAATCGGCCAGGCTCAGCAGGCAGGCATGCAATCGCGCCGCCACCACCCCGGACTCAAAAGCTGCATCAAAACGCTGCAGAGCCGCCGCAGACATTTGTGTCAGGCGCGGCGGGTCATCCAGCAAGGACAACAAAATGTCGCATGCAGAGCGGACATCGTCCAGCGGCCAAAAACAGCCCTGCACACCATCATCGAAAACCTCCGGGATGCCGCCAACACGAGGCGCCACCACCGCCACACCACATGACATGGCCTCAAGCAAGACAATGCCCTGGCTCTCCATGTGAGCAGCATGCACATACAGGCTGTGCCCAGGGATGTGAGCACGCCCACGCGCTGAGAAACCCGTGAACATGACCTGCTCCTGCAAACCCAAGTCACGAACCCTCGCGCGCAGCATGTCTCGATCAGGCCCATCCCCGACCAGGGTCAGCGAAAGCCGGCGACCACGAGTCTGGGCTTCCTTGAGCACATCCAGCAAGAAAGCCTGATTTTTGCGAGGCTCCAGCGTCCCGATGTTGATCAGATCGCGGCCTGCCATGCCCGGCAACGCAGAGACATCCTGAGGACGCTTGACGAAGTTGGAGACCACGCAGCAACGCTCAGCCGGGATGCCTGGCCAGACACGCGCCATCTGCTGCTGCATGAAGGCCGAAACGAAGATCAGGCCATCGACCCGCTTGACCACCGTCGCCTCCGTGGCACGGATGCGGCGATCCAGCCAACTGCCGGGCTGCAGCATGCCTTTGCCGATCCACTCATCGGCCTGAGACACATTGAAATGCACCACCAGCGCCACCTTGTGGGTTGATCGCCGGCGCATCATCAGCGCGACACGGGCAGACAACGGGCATTGGGCATACACCACGCAATCAGCATGACGGGACATCAGCCATGCCAGTCGCACAGCCAGCAAGGAAGCATGGCCGCTGCGATAAACCAGCACCGCCGCAACTGGCCAGACTTTCTCCAGCACCTTGCGAAGGGCGATCAAGCCCAACAGCAAGGGCATGGTCAGAAAGTGAAAGGGATTGGCCACCACATGCGCCACCCTGTTTGCCTGCAGGTGAGCGATGAACTCACGAAGGTGGGTCTGAACCCCCGTGGCCCCGTCCAGTCTCATCAGCGAAGCCAAGATGATCACTGGCTGACTCACATCGCCCTCCCATCCACGGCTTGCTGCAAGGCAGCATGAACCCCCTTGGCTGAACGCTCGAACGTGTAAGTGGCCACCGTGGCACGTGCTGCCGCGGACATCCTCTGCCACAAGGACTCGTTGGACAGCAGCTGGGTGCAGCGCTCGATCCAGCGCGACACGTCACCGAGCTCACAGACGAAACCGGCCACGTCGTCCTGTATCAACTCGCCAGCAACCCCGGTGTGAGGCGAAACGACGCATGGCACCCCGGCTGCACAGGCCTCGTTGACAACGACCCCCCAGGGATCGAACGCCGTCGGGAACACGAACACGCGGGCACGGGCGTATTCCAGGGGCAAGTCCTGCTGCGACAGGTACCCCGCAAAAGAAACATCGACCCACTCCTGCAAGCCTTGCGCATGCTCGCGCATGCGGGCTTGCAGCGCACCTTGCCCCACGAAGCGCAGCGACACGCGTCGGCCCAACCGTTGAGCCACCCCACGCGCCACATCGATGGCCATGATCGGATTTTTATGCTCGACAAAACGGCTGCAGAACAACAGGTCGATCTGCTTTTGTGCCACGGGCGCGGCAAAGCGTTCGTTGTCCGTGCACAAAGGGGCCAGGTGAATGCGGTCAGGGGCAACGCGGTGCCCCTCATAGAGGCGCCGGGAGCCTTCGCATGCACCGATGAAGGAACGAGAAAACGCATAGACCAGCCGACGCACAGCGCGGTGCTTCCAGGTCAGCCCCTTTTCCGACTCGTCCGTGCCATCGGTCATGGGCACATGAGGCACGCCGCGCACCACAGCCCAGGCGAAGGCATACAGGAAGGTCGGGATGAACCCCGACGTGATCACGACATCAGGACGCACCTGATCCAGCAAGCGCCAAACCGACCAGTCTGCATGGAAGAAGCGCTTGTCCATGGCCTGGTAGCGCCCCTGCAGGAAATGCGTCTGGTAGCGCTGGGAGCGGCCATCCTGGGTTGGGTCGATGTGCGCCCCAGCGCAATAAACCACATGCAACTCGATGCCCAGGGTGGCCCCCAGGATCTCCCAGACCGGCGCCCGGTAAGGCGTGGGCACGTTCGTCACCACCGCACAGCGCAAAACTCGACTCGAGACGGCCGACATCACAACCCCCACTTGCCACGACGCGCCACCGAAGCAGGCTCCTGAGCACTGAGGTCCGACTCGTCATCAGGCGATGCGTAAATGAGCATGAGAACCATGGCCAATGGCCAGGTCTTGAGCGCAAACAGCGAAACCGTCATCGTCAGGCCTTGAACGCTGTACATCAGGAAGGCCATGAAAGCCAAACCCTTGGCCCATTTGCGTCGGCCATTCGAATTCGCGATCCGGTACAGCAGCACCCATCCAAAGATGTTCATGGCCAGGCCAAAAATGCCCTGCGTCACGATCTGGTACATGTAGTCGTTGTGGGCGCCGTGGGGCACACCATCGCTGACGTTCTCCATGTAGATCATCAAGTCGGCGTACAGCCCTCGCCCAAACAAGAGCTCCAGCGGGCCATAGGTGGCCAGGCCATAGGTGACCAGCACGCCCAGGATGCGGTCGCGGCCCTGAGTGAAGCTGCCCATGTTCGAGGTATCGAACCCCAGGTACTTCGCTGGGTCGTACAGGAACATCGCGGTGCCGGCGAGCGCCCCCAGGAAAACGGCATAGCCAAGCAACATCAATGGCCGCGCTCCGTTCTTGTAGGCAACGAACGCCAGGACCAAGGCCATCGTCAGGAAATTGGCCCGTGAGTTGGCCAACACCACCATGGCCACCGACGCCAGCGCCATGAGCAAGAACTCAGGCGTAGGGCGGTATCGGTTCCAGGCCGCATAGATGAGCAGCGACGCCGCCAGGCTGTACGAGAGGTCCGTCTTGAACATGTAGAACCCCTTGAAGGTGTGCACCCCACCCCAATAGGTCCAGCCATAGTCGAAAGGCAAGAGCGCGGCATTGACCGCCACGTTGAGGACCGCCCCCAAGGCCATCGCAAACGGCAAGCTCTTGTCGAACGCCGCGACGAGCAAACCAAAGAAGATGAACGGGCTGACGATCTTGAAGATCATCTGGGGCGAGCCGTTCTGCCACATCATCAACAGCACCAGGAACGTGAAATACAACATCACGTAGACCCACAGCATGGACTGCAGGTTGTCCACCTTCTGGCGGCCCAGTTGCTTGTCAAAACCCCGCCCTGTGCGCAGGAAGAACACCCCAAAGATCAACAAGAAGAAATACAGGTACTTGACGACGTTCACTTCAAAAAACGCGTCCACACCCGACTTGAGCGCCACGGCCAGAAAGATCGGGGCAGCATAGAAAGTTGGCAACTCTATTTTTTTCATTCAGAACCCCCCACTCACCGCTCATGGCCGACATGCCCAACCTGCCGCAGCAGTCGGCGCATGCCAAGAAAGAGCACAAAGGCATACGTGGCCTCACCCAGCACGAGACCCGTCATCAGGCCATCCTTGCCATGGAAAACACCCAGGAAATACATCATGGGGATGCTGACCAGCGAACTCACCGCCGCCGCGTAAAAGGACTGGCGAAACCGCCCCCCCGCCAGCAAGACCCCATTGCAGACCCCAGACAAGCCACTGGCGAAGAAGAACACCCCCCACCAGATGATGTCCATCGACAAGCCCTTGTACTTGTGCCCGAGGACATGCGCTTCCAGCGTGGGGTAGGCCAGGGTCAAGGCCAGCGAATACAAAACCACGATGCCCATGACACCAGCCATCGACACCCAGGTCAGCCGCCGAACACCATCCACGTCACCGGCGCCCAGGTTGTGGCTGACGCGAGGCCGAAAGACATTCGCCCACGACACGAACACCATGCCCAGCGGCGCCACGAACAGCTTGGCCGCGACGATTTCCGCGGTGGTCTCGGGCCCGACCACATTGGCGCCGATGAGCAGGTAGCCATTGCCAAATGCCCAGGCCACCAGACCTGCGGGCAAAGACCATTTGGCATAAGGCCAGATCTCCACCAGCAAAGCCCACCAGCCACGCCACGCACCAACAGGAGACAAGTCGGCAGAGCGCAACCAAGGCAATGCCGTCAGCAGCCCGACCGCAGCCATCAGGAGCAACACGGTGCTGGCAGAGATCTCGTGCAAGCCCCAAAGGGCCCCCAGGCCCAGCATCAGCGCAACCACGTACGCCACATCCAGCCACAGACACAGGTCTGGTCGCAGCCTGATGAACTGGATGTTTCGCAGGAACTCACGCAGCCAGACACTGATCACCATGCCTGCGGCGGCCAACGCCAGCTCCCAGGGCATGGAGACCATGGCAACCGATGCCGGCATCAGCCAGACCGCCAGCCCCCCAAGCACCGCGATGACCATCCCCAAGCCCCATTGCAGCCCGAAGTAGGCGTTTGCCATGTCTCGGCGGGCCTGCCCATCCTTTTTGGGCAGCAGCGTCAGGGCGGTCGTGTTGATCAAGGCGCCCTGGATCGCACTGGTCAAAGCGATGTAGCCGATCAACTGACTGTAGGCGTAGTAATCCGTCTTCGATGCAAAGCGGATGAAGACCAGACCGATCGCAAAATTGCTGATGCTCAGCAAGGCCTGATCCAGCAAGGAGAAATGCACCCCCTTGAAGGCGGAATCCGGCACGGCACGCCCCTCACTGGACATGGGCGCCTCCGTGCTCAAGCGAAGCCCGCTGCTGCGAGATGGCCCGCCGATATGAACCTTCCAGCTGCCTCAGGTTGCGCTCTGGCGTGTACTGCGCAAGGTAAGTTTCACGCGCATGGCGCCCCATCGTCAGCATCGCTTCCGGGTGCGCCTGGGCCCAGCGCACAGCGTCAGCCAGTGCTTGCGGCTGAGAAGGCTCGACCAGCAAGCCCGTGCGGCCATGCTCCACCAACTCAGCCAAAGAGCCATGCCGACTCGCGATCACCGGCACACCGCAGGCAAACGCCTCGACCAAGGTGCGCGGGAACCCCTCATAACAAGCACTGGGCAGCACCAGGAATGCTGCCTGGCTCAATCGGGCCATCACCACATCCAGGGGCTGGGCGCCCAGCCAGGCGGCGCCAGCCACCGCTTGCACCTCGTCTTGCAGCGGCCCACCACCGATCACCTCGATGCCATGGCCGGGGTGCAGGCGCATCGCTTCCAGCAAGGTCGCGACCCCCTTCTCAACCGACAGGCGCCCCACATACAACCCGCCTCGCCGTCCCTGCCAAACGGGCTCCTGCATGCGGTCAACGAAATTGGGTTTGATGTCGATGCGGTCCGAGGGCAGTCCACCGGCCACGAACTTGTCGCGGCAAAAGGCATTCAAGGCGATGTAGCGACTGACCTTGCGCCGCCAGGTGCCCAAGGCCCGATGCAGGCTCACCGTGCCCGCCACCGCGGCCGTCTGCAGCGCCGAATCGCGGTAACACCGATGCTGGATCGCCGGCCAGGGGAACGACTTGCCCAGGCAGTCCTCGCACACCTTCCCATCGCGCAGGAAGGTGGCCTGCGGGCACATCAGCCGAAAATTGTGCAAGGTCTGCACCACCGGCACCCCGGCATGACCTGCCGCCCAGAAAACCGAGGGAGACACCAGCGGCAAGGTGTTGTGCACATGGATGACATCAGGCCGAAAGGCGGACACCCGCTCCTGCACACCACGCCAGGTGTCTTGCGACCAAAGCGTTTGACGGGCCACATTCAGGCGAGACATCGCATTGACCTCGTCGTTGTGACGGGTCCACAAACTCACCTCATGACCGTGCTCACGCAGCAGGGCCGTTTCAGCCTCCACCACGCTGTCCTCACCCCCACGCAACTGATAGGCGTTGTGAACGATCAGCACCCGCAGCAGTGCACGAGCCTCCGATAACCCGGACACCGCCACTCACTCGTGATAGTCGTAGGCCTGGAACCCGGCCTGCTTGACCAGGTGATCGCGCTTGGCCGAGGTGTAGTCGCTGATCACCATCTCCTTGACCAGTTCAGCAAACGTCGTCTTGGGCTCCCACCCCAGCTTGGTCTTGGCCTTGCTCGGGTCACCCAGCAGGGTCTCGACCTCGGTCGGGCGGTAATAGCGCGGGTCAACGCGAACGATCACATCGCCCACCTTGCAACTGGCCAGCACTTCCTGCTCGCCCTTGGCATTGGTCACCGGCTCGATGCGCTCGACGACGCCGACCTCGGCCTCGCCCTCGCCTTCAAAGCGCACGATGATGCCCAGCTCACGCGCCGAGTACTCGACGAACTGCCGAACGCTGAACTGCACACCGGTGGCGATGACGAAGTCTTCTGCCTGCTGCTGCTGCAGCATCAGCCACTGCATCTCGACGTAATCGCGCGCATGGCCCCAGTCGCGCAGCGCGCTCATGTTGCCCAGGTACAGGCAATCCTGCAGACCCAGCGCAATGCGGCTGATGGCCCGCGTGACCTTGCGGGTGACGAAGGTTTCGCCGCGCACCGGGCTTTCGTGGTTGAACAAAATGCCATTGCAGGCATACATGCCATAGGCCTCGCGGTAGTTCACCGTGATCCAGTAGGCATAGAGCTTGGCCACCGCATAAGGGCTGCGCGG
>JACCDV011044398.1_pt1 | contig 11506 bp, 7 predicted proteins | sample 7446131 | NCBI WGS metagenome assembly JACCDV01 (sample SAMN15323448, study PRJNA562643) | freshwater metagenome | isolation source: river surface water | place: USA:Blue River Watershed | collected 2017-08-17
ATCTCAACCAAATTGATTTAAAGGTCAAAAATAAACTTTTTCAGTAAAAAGATTTGATAATGTACCTTTCAATTTTTTTTTGTTTTATCTTTGTTCTATTAGGGTTTTTTTTAGTTAATATATGATTTCTAAATATCAATCTTAAACTACGCAATCCCTTAAACCTTGAGGGGGGAGAAACTGATCTATTGAATGTTTCCTTTTCCTCTTTCCATAAGTAAAATTTTCCTATGAAATATTGATGTTGATGTCGTTCATTGATCTAGAATGATCAAAATGGAGTTTTTTCCTAGATTTTTTAATGATTTCCCTTATTGCCAACTAATATTGCCTGGTTTTGTTATGGTTCCACCCCCAAGCTATCAAGTAGAGTAATGGAGCTCCTAATACAGCAAGAATAGCAATTTAAAATATCATTTTAAGATGTAATGATCACACATGACCCTGAATCTTATAATAATTAGTCAATAGAGTGGAGTTGATAGCTTAATAAAAGTTATTGCATTAATATTTTTATTTCGAAATTATTGAAGTAAATGAGTAGCGACTGTCCACATACACAGTGCTAATTTTGCCAGCTAATACTCCCCTCCAACAAATACGCTTAGCACTATAACCTTCATCTGTAGCCCCACTAATTGGTCCCCAAAACTCGCCCCAATAATCTCAAAAAAATAGGGATTTCAAAGGTACTTCATGCTAACGATTCTACTGATGAATCCGATTTGGCTGTGAGATCTATTTTGCCAAGCGAAGTCCCTCAGCCTGAATCGCAGAGGAGAGACGTTCATGCGCCTGATTACGGGTAAATCAACGGCAAAGGTGGAAAAGGAGGAAACGGCAAAGAAGGTAAAGTAGGCTCAGGCAGTGGTAGTGGCTTGGAGTCTGGGGAGATCAGCAATAGCAACTACGGTTCTAGAAACAGATTGCCAGCAAACGATCATATGGATCTGAATTCAAATGCCGTTGGAGTGTAGTTCTAAAAGTTATCTGAGTAAACCTTAGACATCGAAAAAGTGATTGACTTGAAACCCAAGAAAACAGTGATTCCAAAGAAATAAATTCACAAGTATCAGAATTCGCACAATATGGCCCGTTAGACGATCGACATGGGAGGTTGTGACAAGAAGCTTATGGCCAACCCTTTAGCACAAAGTAGGAATGTTATGCTTGCCCCAGCTTAGTCTGTCTACGAGATAAAGGAGGTCTAAAAACCTTTCTTAGGTTCATCACCAGACCCCAAGAATAGGGCGACTGTCGGTTTCAGCAGAAAAACCGGTGAGTCGAGACCTTACAACGCAATCGAAACCAAATCAATCACCAGCCCTAATAGAAAGAGGCCAGAACCATGGTAGCCAAATTAGCCAAGCAGATACCCATATCCTCCAAGCTAATCGGAAGACGGAGGATAGATACACGGTAAAAAGCCAAAGGAGGATGATAGAGATAGGTAATATCCTTTACATCCCTATGAATGTCCTGACTGTCACGGCTTCTATTGCTCGACCTGCAAGTCAACCATTCCTCCTAATCTACGCCCCTTCTGGGATGAAAACTAAAGCCCCGAAAAAATCAAATATTATAAATCTCTGCAGCAGGAAGCCTTGAGAAGCAAGGGACACAAAAGGGAGTGCACTTTCCACAACCGTGAAGAAGAAGAATGATACCATTGAATATTTTAAATAAGATTATTCACTATCCAATAGCTCGTAGTTTACCAACAAACTAAGCGCTTTATTTTACTATTGTTACTTCCTTCTATGCTTGACTAAGAACTTAGCAGCATTATTCCTGCCTTCTTAAATCGTTGAAGTAGCAAAGTCGACTTAGTAATGAATATTTTTAAGGTCCAATTGATTGTGCATCTTTAAGGAGTGCCTTATGAACTTGTTCCAATAAATCGAAGGAGGGGTTGATAATGTATAGATAGGAGTTGGGGAAAGCCCGTAAGATGTTGGATACGACTCTATAGGAAACGTTGCGGTTGACGAGGTAACCTATCTTATGTGCAATCATTATTATTATGTATGTTTATCATCAATCCGCAGTTAAAATACATAAATAAGTATGGAAGTAGCCTTAGCCACCTTGAATATTCAAAGCGTGAGGCCATCAAAATTTATTCTTGGTTACAATAATAGTATAAATACTATAAAATTGCCTTGCCATTAGTATATAGTTATCAAGAGAAGCCTATAATGGTATTAAAGGTCTTTAAATGCCCACACTATAGACTGCTGCATTTGCCCTTATGCAAAGCTAAGAGGCGGATGAGGAGCTGAGCTAACTATCTCTCGTGTATTTGTTTGAATTATAGCTAATTTTTGTCGATGAAAGTAAAAGGATGCTTGAGAAACATTATGATGTTATCATAAAGAGTATTTTTGAAGTTTGAAAGATTCATTATGTACTGTTTGAGGCATGTTAAATACTCCTGCTAGGTTTGGCTCAGCTTTATCGTCTCTCTCTTCATGTCTTTTTAGTAGTTGTAGCTTTCACTTACTCCTCCAAACAGTTCAAGATGTTCAGGCTTGAATACCGTATTTCTAATCCTTCTCTGTCTTCTCTTTGCATCCTCGCAACCCTCTGTAATCGTCAGGCGGTTTGATATAAGTCTTTTTAGCTCTTGACTAAAACGATTTTCTTGGTTTTCTTTTAATTTGCCCATTGTGGAAATGCTTATTTTATCTCCCTTTCTTTTTGCAGACAGATTGAGCTCACGAATCTTACTACTTTTGTAGATATCGATCTTTTAAAAATGATTCTTTGAAGAATCATTTTACCGAGGTCTCAATTACGTCTTTTGCATCTTGTAAGATTAATCGTTAGGAAAGATCTCAGAACCTTCAGTTTTCTGGCGAATCTATTGCATCTTTTTAGTATTGTTCTAAATAAAAGATTGATGGTTTTTCTAAAATGATTTATTTGTCTGATTTAATGCCTTAGAAGATTGCTATCTTGAATTAATGTTTACTCCCTTGCTTTGAGAGTTATTTTGTCCCTTTTCATCGACCTCTTATATGATGGAAGGCGCCATTTGAGGAGTCATTTTATTGCGGCTATTGTGTTTGACAGTTTTTGTATTTTTGGTACTAACTTCCTTAACTTTACCTGGTTTCTGTTCGAAATCTTCCCACTGGCATCCAACACTAACCATTCCATGTTCTTCTTCCTCTTCCTCCAAAGAATAGAACAGATTGCCCTGTTGCTGCTCTTATTACTTCTTATTAAAGATGAAAGACTGTTGCTAATTATGATGATGATTAGTATTGTTATTATTTGTAAGATCGAGAGTTGTGCTATGGGAGAATGCCTACGATTGCCTGGCTATTTTTTTGACTTTGAACTTGGAGTAGCGGCTGGGATGCTTTTAGCTATCACTCATTCGATTGATCAAGGTGGGTTGATGACTCAAATTTGTACTTGAAATAGTACTTGCAAATTATTTTATCTTTTCGTATTTCTATACAGGCTGCTTCGAGTTGAGGATTATTTAGTTAAGCCTGTCCATCTAAATTTTTTGGAGACGTTCGCGGGTTTAAAGAACGGTGAGATGGTTTCTTGTGGTGGTGTTGACCTCTTTGAGGGCTTTATTTTGGATCTGAAGCTGATAAACTTATTACTTTAGCTTTCTCGTCATTAGCTCGGCTGCTTTCTTTTTGGTTTATTTGGGTATGTAAGTCTCTTGGTATTGCTTGTGAATTTAAAAGCAATTTGAGTTTTGTTATTCGGACTAACTTGCCTTCATTAATTTTCTTAACTTAGAAATATATCTTTCTCCTAGCTTTTTTCCTAAATTACTCAGCAAATCCTCAATGCATTTCATGAGTGGGGCTTGGTTCTTATCCTACTTCTCAATATTCTGCGCTACTTTTTAATAGCTCTGAGCACTCTCTTCCATTTCCTTTATAATCCTTGCAAGGTAATTGACTGACCCCAAGTACTCTGTGGATTATTTTGGTGTTTTTGGTCTAATTGCCTGATCCTTGATCTAATCCCTCAACTATTCTTAGTAAAGCTATCTCACCTACAAATGCCCAAATATTTATTGCCTAGCCTACCTGATTACTACTTCTTAGAGGAAATTGTTGCAGTTTGAACATTTCTTTTGGCCACTTGATCCCATAGGAAAATTGTTTCTCTATTACCATATATTTCTCAGAATGTCCACAGAATATGACTCAATCCAATGTCGAATATTACTAAAGAGGTATTTAGTGACCCTCATTATCTTGTGTGTACTCTCGGCAATCGTCTTGGAATCAAGGAAGTTCACTGAATTCTTAGAGTACTCTAAAATGATGAAATCAAGCTGATCGTAGCAATTATAGGAATGATCGAGTATGGATTTAAGCTGATCCTGACTAGGAAGTCCTTTAGGAAAAAGGGCATTGTTTTTATAAAGCAATTCAATAATTTCTCGAAGTCGGCAATGAAGCTTATTCTATGATATGAAGCCTGTATCTTTTGTTTGTTTGATCATCGATTATTTTTCTAAATAGTAATATAAAATGGAAAGTTAAATTAACTAAGTTAGGCAAAAACTTAATTTTTGATTACGACTTAGCCTTAACAATAAAATAATCCCTTTTGATTAAACAAGTAAGGGATTTATAATTAAGATATAGTTGATAGATTGGAGAGATGACAACACCACTGGAACTGGCAAAGGATTTATTCTGTGGATGCATGAGTGGATGGGGACAGGTCATTAGCATGCTTCCTTTCGAAAATATCAAAATCAAGGTCATTTCTAAGCCTGATTAGTACAATCAAGGATACATCCATGCCTTCAAAAAGACCATTCAAGAAGAGGGACTCCTCTCACTCTACAAGGGAATGTTGTTTCCTTTACTTGGAGTTGGAGCTCAAGTCTCAGTTCAATTCGGATTCGTCGAGAGCCTCAAGAAATTGATGAAGACTAAATATGCAGATGCACAGGGGAATCTTCATTGGCAGTATTCATTTTACTCTGGACTGATATCCGGACTTCCGAGCGCACTCATTGTGGTAAGCTATATACGATCCTTAGACCCCTCTTGACCATGCTCGTTTCAAAGTTACACTCAACAAGTAAAAAGGTGTTGGATCTATCAAAATGGCAACAACCATCCTCAAGGAACATGGATTAAGAAAGCTCTATTCAGGATTTTTCCCAACAGTAATCAGGGAGTCAGTCGGTCTTGGATTCTATTTCGGGGTTTATGATGCGGTTATTAGACACTTTACTCACGAGGGCAACGTTAATTTAGCTGGGTCAATGTTGGCTGGAGCCTGCGCTGGAATTGGCTTCTGGGCATTTATTTACCCTGTAGATTATGTGAAAACCTTAATTCAAGGCGATTCCTTAGCGAAGCCACAATATCGAGGATCATGGCACTGTGCCCAAGAAGAAGCAAAGAAAGGGACTCAAGTATTCTTCAGAGGCTTCGGAATTATGATGGCAAGGGCTTGCGTTGTGAATGCCTTTGGTTTCTTGTGTTTTGAGGTGGGGAAAAAGATAGTTTATTGAACAATTATTAGGCCAAAATATACTTACCTCTCAAGCATTTAATTAATAAGTAAATTGACTTCAACCCAAATTATATAATAAGTGACATATTTTATCCTATATTTTATTCCTTTAATGGTTTGCTAATTTGCGATATTAGTATTCTTTAATTAATGTCATTGCCTTCGTCTCCCTCAGCATTAGTGAGCAAGCATAAGAAGTTAGCAATCAATATTGAGATAGCCAACCAGAATAACTCTCTTTTCTCATACGTCTCACCCAAAAACTCAAAGTCGCTCTTCGACTATAGTGAGATAAGTTTGATTTAGCAATAAGCAATGCACCGCCAGCTTTAGCAAAAAGCAATATTACTAAAGTAGAAAGAGAAGAAGCTGAAGTCAACTCTACGAGAAATTCAAAAAACTAACCCATCAGCAAACGAAGTAAGGCATAGATCTAGCACAAGTAAAGGAGGCCACAACAAGCATAAAAGATCATAAACTTTTGATTTCGCGATCAATTAGCCAGCTAAGCGTAGCAGTAACACAACCTTATCACGAATTCCGAGTGTTGACTCTTTGGATAGCAATGATAAAAATAAAGAGATTAACATAATATACAAATGTTTAGGGGATGGGATTGAGAAACAAAACAAAGAGCTAGCTCAGCTTCACATACATAATACATAACACCTATTATAAATAGCAAAGCTCAAAGATTAGCTTGAAGCTACAAAAAGCGATATTAAACAGCTTAGAGAAGATAATATTTTTATGAGCCAATAGCTAAGCAATCAGAGGTAGGCATATAGCCAATTAATGCTTGAGCTAAAGGAAGAGCAGTCAAATAAATGGATACTCTAGGCTAAATTAAATTCCATTCAAAAGATCCTAGTTAACCCTTAGGCTCTCTTTGCATTATGATTTTTTCATCCAAATATAACCTGCAAAAATCAATAATATAGATAGTTTATAATCAATAAATGGCCAAATGCCTAATGAAAAATAGGAGGCAAGGTTGAGGAGAGTTGTGCCCACGTGTTGGTGAATCTACTTTTATTTACTCTCTTTCTTGTCTCTTCTCAATCACTTCTCCATTTTGGATTGGATCTTTAGGCCTTTCCTCTTTTTGCTTGTTTTACTGTTATGAAGCTTTCACCTGCTTCTACTTCACTCGATCCTTCGCTGATTTTATCTTCTATGTTGTAAAGATTATATCCACTTCTTTCATCTTTTTAGGCGGCTCCTATATCTTGGGTGGCTCTGGGACTTAGTCAACAATTAAAGACGCAATGAAATTTTGATTTCTTTGTATGAATTTGAACTCTTATGGAGTCTTCGCACGAGTTCCTCCAGGATGATTTGTTATCACTGCTTTGTCTGCATATTTTTTGCAGTTGTGGGGAGTGAAGGTTGGGAACAGCTTGGTGACTGTCTTTATCTAAGGGAAGTGCTTATGAATTTCAGTATTTTTGAAGAAATTATCGAAAACTACAAGTAATTTCCTCAAATAGATGCCCTATTCGTTTCTATTGCGGTTGTTAGTGGACTCATGGGCCAGTGAATGCACCATTTGCTGGAGTGCCTCCTGGTGCTCCTCAATCAGCGTGTACAAATCGTCAGGAGAAATCTTGTTGCTGCTTTAAGGGTGAGTCTCAGCTATCCTTTCTTCTTCCAGGATAACCTTTTCTGCCAAGGATGACCCAATCTGCAACAAAATTCCTGAGTAATTCCTCTTAGCGATGCTTGACTACATAATTAATAACATACGATTAAAAATTTGATCGCATTCAACCTTTCTTCCTTAGAAATCAACCCATAAAATGTGCCAAATCGCGAGTGTTTAGCCATTGATGATAGTAGCTATAAATATTTGACTATGAGTAGCTTAAATACTCCTGGATTGATATTCCTATAGCTTTAGATCAAATTTATCTTAGATATCAGCTTACTAAATCCCAAGTAAAGCCCTTCCACTTCGTAATTGAGAGTTGGCTTAAATGCCTGCAACTACTATGAGCTTTCTTGCTGCTCGTCCATGTTCATCCTGGTGACTACTATGTTCAGATAGCTAACTGAGTTAAATATGCTGTTGAGGGAGTCCTCGCTGGCTGTCTCGGCAGAGTTGGTGATGTTACTCACATGTCTTAGGAGTTCCTAAGAGGAAACGAGCACATCAGATATCTTCTGTAGTTATGATCGCTACTCCGAGTCACTGTATCTGCTGGATTGAAGAATTTCTTCAATAGCTTAGAATACCTACAGTGTACTCGTTCGATTGAGCTCACTGTGGATCTTTTGGATAAGTAAAGGAATTATTTTGGCTTTGGTTTATAGAGCATTGGCAGGCATGTCATCCTCGTCGTCAGTGATCATCTTGGCGAGGATGTGAGCAATCGATGGGAAATGTGCGATTTGCGCTAGTCTTTCGAGCATTTAAGGAGCTTAATGAAAGTACTAAAGAAAAGCGTTGAGTTTCCTCCTGAGTAGGACCTGAAAGACTTTGGTTATATAGTTCAAACAATTTTCCTCAAGCGATTCGCCCTTGATATAGTCTAAAACCTTATTCAAATATTTATATTTATCTTTTTCGTTGGCTACCAGCTCAACACTTTCGACCACATTATCCTCAGTCTATATCTCCTCTGCGATTTCGGATTAGCCGTCACTATTGACTGTTTTTTTCTGCGTAGGTACAAAAAAATCTGCGAGAGCTTCATGATCTGAGGTGAGTATATCTGCGGCAATGTAGGTAAGATTTTTCATTTGTTGGTTATTGCTTTAATGCATTGGGCATTTGAGTCCAATGCTAATGAGGCGATCGGTAAAGGTTTAATGCTTTTTACAATAATCAACGAATAATTTGATTTGATTTTTGATCTTATTATGAATATTCTTGGTGGCGAAGATTTCCTCGAGGCATAGATCGTCCCTTTTGAAGATTTCTCCGAGGGTGAGATTCTCCAGCTCATCAAATGTATCTTCCTGCTCTTATATCATAGATTGAATAAAATGATAAAAATAATAAATAAAAAATTAGATGTTATATAAGTTGATTTGTTGACTGTAATCTGGAGTTTATATTCATTTTACAAATATCTTTTGACTATGAAAGCTGAAGGAGGAGTCTATCATACTGTCCTCGATTCTGAGCGTGAGGCCTTTACCAAGCATGTCAATGAGGTCCTCAAGGATGACAAGGATATCTCCAGTCGATTGCCCATCAACGAGAAGGAAATATTCTAGGCTGTCGGTGATGGAGTCATTCTCTGGTAATTCACCTCTTAATCAGTAAACTTATCAATGCTGCCGTCTTCGCCAAGGTCCCACCCATCTCGCCTGCAGCCATCAACCTCAAATGCAACAATATCTATCATAAAATTGAGAACTTAAATCTCTCAATTGAGTCTGCCAGGTCCATCGGATGCACTGTCATCAATATCACCCCCACCCTTATCATGGAGAAGCGATAACATATTATCCTTGGCCTCATTTGGCAGATCATCAAGGTATCTATCCACCATCACTTAGATTTACATCTCAAGCAAGATTACGCTCAAGCAGGTTCCTTAGATCATCGTTCTTAGGAGGGAGGATGAGCCTGAGGATATTATGAGCAAACTTGGATACGAGGACATCCTTCTTAGATGGATCAACTACCACATCAGAAAGAATGGAGGAAACAGAGAGATCAAGAATGTCGGAAGCGATATGGCTGATGGATAGGCCTATGGATATGTCCTCAAAAGTATCGCCCCTTCTTTGCCTGCCGATTACTTCAGTCTCGACAAGGATCATCGAGCAATCCAAGTCATCGAGGTATGCAAAAAATAAGGATTCCATCCTCCTATCAACGCCTAGGGCATTACTTCTGGCAACCCTAGACTCAATACCCTTCTGCTGGCAGAAATATTCAACAACCGTCATGGCTTAATCATATAGAAGGAAAAAATAGTCGAACTACCTCCTGAGAAGGAGACAGATGAGACCATGGAAATCAGAGTATTTAAAAACTGGATTAACTCTCAAGGTATTGAGGAGGTCTACGTCAACTATCTCATCGATGATTTGAAGAGTGGCATTATTCTGTTGAAGGTCATCGATAAGCTGAGGCCTGGCTTGGTTGATTGGAAGAAGGTGTCGAACAAGGTGAACAGTAGAATCCATATTGTTCAAAACTGTAATTACGTTGTGTAAATTTGTAAGGATAAGCTTTCTGCAAAAATAGTGGCGATCGGAGGTATCGATATTGTTGATGGCAAGACTACCTTGGTGTTGGGAGTTGTTTGGCAGGTCTGTAAGTTGTATTGGACTGAAAGACTTGGAGTCATAAATGAGTAAAAGCTACTAGCATGGGCTAACGAGAGAGTGCCATAGGAACATAGAGTAAAGAGCTTCAAGGACAAAACTCTCAGGAACTGCCAGCTCCTATTGCATATCATTGACTCAATCAGACCTAACCTTGTTAACTATTAGAAGGTGCCAGCTGGAGACTCAGAGTAAGAACAAATTGCTAAGATTAACTACACAATTTCACTTGCTAGGAGTCTTGGATGCGAAATCATTGCACTTTGGTAGCATGTCAACGATGTCAACCCTCGCTATTATTCTCTCATCGTGGCTGAACTCGAGCATAAATTCAGGACCAAGAAGTGATTAATTCATACATAAATCGCTCTGATTATTATCCAACTGAAATATTGATCACCTTATTATATCAGTAAAAATGCCCTTTTCTTTCCTTTTGTATTGATACTAAGATGATTTTTATAAGACTCCCCATTTTAATAATTTAATTCAAACTGAGTGATATTGAGTTTAGATGATTTCGAACGGAGAGATAATAGCTTGCAGCAAGAGCATAACAATCCATGCTTTGGATACGCGTCCACCAATCAGTAACTTCACGCATCACCGAGGCATGGTCAACTCAGTGAGCATCAACCATAATAGTATGTAGATTTTTATCTAGATAAGGTATTGGCAAGCTGTGGACAAGACGGCAAAATATTTCTCATCAGCGTAGACAAACCTTAGTCCAAAGTGCTGGCATAGTACAGTTTTTACCCCAACATCAAAGACAAGCCTTCATCTCTAAGTACATGTGCCTTTTCGCACACCTCCAAATTTCTGGCGGTGGGTTCGGTGGACAGTGTGGTGAAGCTATGGGACCTCAAGCCTGAGAAGGGAAAATAGCAGCCAATGCAGATAAAGTAGCATATGGGGGCAATAACATCGTTTGCGTGGATAAAAAATTTACGAGGATAGGGATATGGGAGTGAGATTTTAGCTTCCTCCTCCTCAAGCGGAGACATCTATATCCATTCTAACAAAGGAGGGCCGTTTTTATAGTGCAATTATCTCAAAATGAATGAAGGAATCAATTCCATTCGAGTCTCGGAATCGCAAGATTACTGTCGGCTTGCAGCCTGCACCATCGGCGGAACTCTCTCGTATATCATAATTAACCTAGAATATGGGATTTGATGGGAAATAAATAAAAACCGTTTTGGTCGACGACAGCCTCAGCCTAAAACAAGGCATCAATTACTTCTCTATCCTTCAGTCCATTTAACCCAGTGCTACTTGTTACCTCTGCAGTGGATGAAAATTTGATGTTCTATGATATCCATGACAAGAAGGCAGTGAAGAAGATAGTAGCAGAATAGCCGCTAAGTTCAGTTGGATTGCATCAGAATGGACATATCCTTGTTGCTGGAGGAATGTATGGAAGTATCTTTGTCTATGATCTTCGGAATCCCACAAAGGTCGAAAGAAAACTGATTGGCCACTAAACCAGCATAAAGCATTTAGAGTTCTTTAGGCCTCGATAGAGCCCAGAGAATAAGATAAGCAAAGCCCCGCTAAATGTATAGAATAAAGGAGTGACAGTACAAGATGAGCCTAAGTCTAAATAAATCAATAAAGTCCCATAGGTTGTTGTGAATAATTTCGTCAATATTCAAAAACCAATTCAACTCTAATAGAAATCCAAGTAAAACTTTCTGTAGACCAA
>JACCDV011217407.1_pt1 | contig 11504 bp, 13 predicted proteins | sample 7446131 | NCBI WGS metagenome assembly JACCDV01 (sample SAMN15323448, study PRJNA562643) | freshwater metagenome | isolation source: river surface water | place: USA:Blue River Watershed | collected 2017-08-17
ACCCAGCTCGACATCGACGCCAAAACCTTCCGCGCTGAATAGTTATCCCCAGACTTGCGCCTTTACACCCTGTCATCCTCGCGATGACAGGGTGTAAACTATTATATTTAGGTATATGGGTGAATACGTGAAGCGGTATAATCCGCAACGATCGGCAGAGTGGAACTACGGCGGCGCCAAGTGGCGTTTGTCCCGTTCGAAAATTGAATTTTTCCTCGAGTGCCCCCGCTGCTTCTACATCGACAACAAGCTCGGCATCAAGCGCCCATCGTTTCCGCCGTTCAACCTAAACAACGCGGTTGACCTTCTCCTCAAGCGCGAATTCGACACCTTCCGCAAAAGCCAGACCGCGCACCCTCTGATGGAAAAGTTCTCGGTCCCGGCGGTCCCATTCCCGCACGATAACCTTGATTCGTGGCGCGATGCGTTTGTCGGCATTTCCTACACGCACCCGGAAACCGGCCTTGTCGTCTGCGGTGCGGTTGACGACATCTGGGTGAATACCGACGGTTCGCTCGCGATCGTCGATTACAAAGCCACCGCCAAAGACGGCGAGATCAAAAGCCTTACTGATTCATCCTGGGGCGCACAGTACGAACGCCAGATGGGCATCTACCAGTGGCTATTTCGTAAAAATGGCTTTACCGTGTCCGACACCGGCTATTTCGTGTACTGTAACGGCAAGCTCGACGGGGAAGGCTTTAACGATTGCCTCTTGTTTGATACGAACGTAATACCATGCGCAGGCGACCTCAACTGGATCGAACCGACACTGTTTAAAATCAAGGAGTGCCTCGAGAGCGACCACTATCCCGAGTGCGGGGGAAATTGCGAATTCTGCCCATACCGAGAAGCGGCTGGCAAAGCGTTGTATAACCTGTATGCCAAACAGAAAAAAGCCAAGTCGATCGTTTAGCGACGAGGTGCGCGCCGTAGTTCGGACCATTCCAGCCGGGTCTACTATGACCTACCAGGCAGTCGCAGTCGCGGCCGGATACCCAGAGGCGGCCCGAGCGGTTGCCAACGTCATGGCCAAAAATTTTGATCCGGACATTCCGTGCCACCGGGTAGTGCGGCAGGATGGCCGGGTCGGCGGCTACAACCGGGGTGGAGAAGCCGTCAAACGGGCCATGCTACAATCAGAGGGCGTCAGCGTGTAAAGCCATGAACCACGGCCTGGAACAAATGAAGTCACGCCGCCAAATCTTGGCGACTGAAGAGCGTACCTGTCACGACGGCCTCCGGAACTTGGCTCTGGCCCGGACCCGGGAGCATGATCGCATTGACCAACGGTTTTCCTACGATGAAAAGCGGCTTGAGAGCCAGCTAGCGCGCATCAGACGCGAAGCGACCCAAATAGAACGAGAGATCGACCGCAAAGAAAAGGCGCTGGCCCGCGAGAGCCAGCGGAGACGCTTTTAATACTAAGTTGCCCGTATGTACTCGTATCGAATCGAACAAGCTATCAGAGCCGCCTGCATCCTCCACGAAAAACAGCATCGAAAGGGCGACCTGGCTTTCCCGTACGTTACCCACCTCTTTTCGGTAGCGTTCATGCTTCAGGATTACACCGACAACGAAGACGCGGTCATTGCCGCGTTGCTTCACGACACCGTAGAAGACACGGACTACACCCTCGCGGAACTTCGCCAGGATTTTGGCGATACGGTCCATGATATTGTCGCTGCCCTCACCGAACCGTATACTGACGGAGACCGTCCGCTGACCTGGCTGGAACGCAAAAGTCGGTACGCAAACCAACTGCAGAACGGACCAATGGAAGCCGTGATGGTCGCTGCCGCTGACAAAGCCCACAATTTCCGCACTACCATCGAAGAATACTACGATGATCATAACCGTTTCTTCCAGGATTTTGGCCGGAAACTCGATGATCGCGAGCGCGCGTACAATGAGATAGCCGCCGTGATCCAATCCCGACTGGAAGGACCCCTGTTAACAGAATTCAATTACGTATTTGAAGAATACACCTCATTCATCCATGCCCTCAAAGCCGCTACAGAACCAGCCCCGCTTACCTAGCTCCTTTGTCCTCGTAAAATCGCAGGACGGATTTTCTGAATACGAACACACCGGTAACGGTCTTCGGGTGCTTCACCACGAAATCCCCGGCACCGGCGTCATCAGCACGAACATCACGTACAAGGTAGGCGCGAGAGACGAAGGGGTAGGGGAAACCGGCCTCGCACACATGCTCGAGCACATGCTCTTTAAACCAACCACCTTTGACCAGGGACGGGGGACCGAATCAGCCGCCATGCTGTTTGAACGAGAAACGGGAGCGGTACTGAACGCCAACACCTGGAGAGACCGTACGACGTACTTTTTCTCCTATCCAAAATCCCACTTCACCCGCGCCCTCACCATCGAAGCCGAACGAATGCGGGGCGTGGTGCTGACCGATGCTGAATTCCAGCCCGAGCGCACCAATGTGCTGTCCGAGTTTGATATGTACAACGGCGATCCGTATTTTGCCCTCGATGTCGCTATGACCAACGCCAGCTTTGTCTCGCTCCCGTACGGCCACGAAACGATTGGTTTTCGCGAGGATATCGAGGCCTACACCACCGAAAAATTGCAAAGCTTCTACGATTGCTTCTACTGGCCAAACAACGCGACCATGATCGTAATTGGCGATTTGTCAGCCGAAGCGGCGCTCGCCGAAATCGACCAGGTCTTTGGCACTATCCCGCGCGGACCGGCGATCACCCGAGCCTTTCCAAGAGAACCAAAGCAAGAAGGCGTGCGCCGCGTATCAGTCGTCCGTGACAGTCAGACCAACATTCTGGCGCTCGGCATCAGACACGACGGCTTTACGACCACCAATTGGCTTGAGACCATGCTCCTCATGAGCATTCTTACCGATGGTCCAGATAGCATCCTGTACCCACTCCTCATTGAAACTGGCAAAGCCAGCCGCCTGGAGGGTTCCATCCAACCGTCCGGTGACCCCAACATCGCCACAATTACGATCACCCTATCCGCCAAGCAGCGCCACGCAGACATTGAAGCCCTGGTAATGAAGGCGATCGGGAAAGTAACCGTAGCAGACATTACGCCGCGCCTTGAACGAGTCAAATCGAGCATTATTAACCGCGAAGCGTTTGACCGCGACACCAGCCTCCGGATCGCGCTTGACCTCACCGAATACGTAAGCGCCGATGCGTGGCCACGCTACCTCGAAACGAAAAAGCTGCTCCGGAAGATCACCCCGGCTACCGCCCACGCCCGCCTTATGGAGCAATGGAACGAGCAGCGCATGATCATTGGACAGTTTATTGGCACCCAGTCATAACCTATGCACACGACCACCAAGACCGGAAACGGGTACACCGTTACCACCCTCACCAAACCAGGTACGCCGCTGGTGAAATTCTACCTCTCGATCGACCTCCACGACTGGCGAGACAACATGCCGTACGGCGCCCTTGACCTGTACACCGACCTGCTGCTTCGCGGCGCCGGTCCGTACAGCAAATCAGCGTTCAGCAATGAACTGGCCACCATTGGTGCCACGCTCGAAGTTGATACCAGCATGCACTTCCTGACGTTTGAATTGTCAGTCACGAAAACGCACCTCAAACGGGCGCTGGCGCTCTTTGAAACCATGATCACGGCACCACTCTTTAAACCTGCCGAGTTTGCGCAAGCCAAGCAGATCATGCTGGAACATATCCGAAGCGCGCGCGAGAATTCGAAGCAGTACGCCGAGGTCAATCTGAACCTGGCGCTCTACGATCGCACGGAACGCTGGTGTCCGGTGTCTCACGATCAACTGGCTGCCGAAGTAACAGCCGCCACTATCAAGGACGTTAAAACGATTCACAAAGCCGTCCTGCCGCGCGCCTGGCAGATCACGGTCGGTGGTGACAGCGGCGCGATCAAAACCGTCCTCTCGTGCGTTGCCGCCTGGCGAATAGTTTGGCCGCTTCGTCTGGTTCCTGCACCTACCGGAACGGTCACGCCACCGAAATTAAAGCAGCGGCTGATCACCGCAGCGATCCCAAGCCGCCAAAACATTGACCTCGCCATAGGCCAGCGAATTTCGCTCTCTAAACTTGACCCGGAATACCCCGCACTAGCGTTTGGAATTGCGGTCCTAGGGAACTGGGGCGGCTTTGCCGGACGGTTGATGAGCACCGTCCGCGAAAAGGAAGGGCTCACGTATGGCATTTACTGTCGGCTTGAGGGGACAGGCGCCACCCAGTCGGGCCACCTGCGCGTCATGACCTTTTTCTCGCCCCAAGATACCGAGAAAGGCCTTACTTCAACGTTTCGCGAGATAAAAAGCATTATCGGTTCCGGTATTACTGAAGCTGAACTGACGCGTTTTCGTGACATCATCGCGACCGCGCACATTCTCACGAAGGATTCGCTCCTCTCGTACATTGACACCATCCATGTAAACGGGCTATTAGGTATCAACCCAGATATGCTTGAAACCCTCATTGCTCGTATCAGCGCCCTCACGCGCGAGGAGGTCAACGCCGCTCTCAAAAAGCACCTCGACATCAAATCAATGGTGGTGAGCGCCGCCGGACCGACCGCCAAGGTCGAACCGCGACTCCGCGCTTTTGTGAAAACCATCTCGTAGCGCCAGCGGTTTTCAGACTGACGGTTCATGCTATAGTAGCCCGGTAACCCCAGCAAAACATACTATGAGCGGCAATGATATTCGATCGAAATTTCTGGCATTCCTTAAGGACCGCGGTCACGCCGTGATCCCGTCCTCACGCCTGGTGCCTGAGAATGATCCGACGACCCTATTTACCGGCAGCGGCATGCAACCCTTGATCCCGTACCTGATGGGAGAGCAGCATCCCTTGGGCACCCGCCTCGCGAACTCGCAAAAATGTTTCCGTGCGAACGACATCGAAGAAGTGGGCGACAACCGTCACACCACGTTCTTTGAGATGCTCGGCAACTGGTCGTTGGGCGACTACTTCAAAACGGAGCAGCTCCGCTGGTTCTTTGAATTCCTCGTAGACGAGGTCGGACTCGACCCGCACCGCATCTACGTCACGGTATTCGCCGGAGACGACGCGCTCGGCATTCCGCGCGACACCGAAGCGGTAGAGATCTGGAAGCAGCTGTTTGCGGAGCGGGGGATCGACGCCAAGGACGTATTCATTGGGTCCGAAGAAGCCGGCTATGACGTCGGGATGCAGGGCGGACGGATTTTCTACTACGACGCCGGGAAAAACTGGTGGAGCCGCTCCGGCAAGCCAGAAAATATGCCGATCGGCGAGATCGGCGGCCCCGACAGCGAGGTGTTCTACGATTTTGGGCCTGAATACGCCACTCATCCGGATTTCAAAGATCAAGCCGCCCACCCGAACAGCGATTCCGGCCAGTTCCTCGAGATCGGTAACTCGGTCTTTATCGAGTACATCAAACAGCCGGACGGATCGTTCGCTAAACTCCCGCAACAGAACGTTGACTTTGGCGGCGGCCTAGAACGGATCGCCGCGGCCAAGAACCTGAACCCAGACATGTTTATGGTCGACCTGCTGTCAGTGGTTGTAACTAATCTTGAGGCACTGTCCGGAAAACCGTACCTTGGCAATGAAGAAGCGTTTCGCATCATTACCGACCACATTCGCGCCGCTGTCTTTCTTATCGCTGATGGGGTCACTCCCGGCAATTCAGACCAGGCCTATTTCGTCCGCCGACTGTTGCGCCGCGCCATCCGCTACGCCGACAAACTCGGTATCGCTGCAGGCCAATTCAAGACCGTCGCCCACAGCGTGATCGATGCCTACGCCGCGCATTACCAGAATCTGGCCGACACGCGCGAGTTTATTACCGACACGATCGGGAATGAGGAAACCCAGTTCCGAAAGACATTGGCTGCCGGACTCCATGAACTGAAAAAGCTGTTTTCAGAGACCGAGGACGGTTCCCGTTACACCCTAAGCGGCAAGACGCTGTTTGACCTGTACCAAACGTACGGTTTTCCGCTCGAGCTATCACTTGAGGTCATCGGCGAACATTCAGCGATGGAGAACCGCGGCCAACTGCCCGAAGCCTTCATGCGGGAATTGACCCACTCGTTTCATCAGCATATGGAAGAACACCGGTCCCAGTCCCGCCAAGGCGCTGAACAGAAATTCAAGGGCGGCCTCGCTGATCATTCTGAAAAAGTGGTCCAGTACCACACTGCCACCCACCTGATGCTGGCTGGCCTGCGCCAGGAATTGGGCGACCATGTGCACCAAGCTGGCTCGAATATCACCGGTGAACGGCTCCGTTTTGACGTGACCCACGGAGATAAGATCGACCCGAATACGCTCCGCAAAGTCGAAGCGTTCGTCAACAGCGCCATCAAGACTGGTGGGGAAGTGCGCATCGATTTCATGAGCAAAGCAAACGCCGAAGCCGATCCAACGATCGAAGCCAGTTTTTGGGAACGCTACCCGGAGGAAGTGAAGGTGTACACGATTACCGGTACAGACGGCACGGTATTTTCGCGCGAGCTGTGCGGCGGTCCACACGTCGAACAATTGAGTGATATCACCGGCACCTTCAAGATCATGAAGGAGGAATCCTCATCCGCTGGCGTTCGCCGCATCAAAGCCGTGCTCGAATAGTTTTCTCTACAGCAGAGCGCTCCCGAATACCGACCCAATAGCCTATAATGGAACCGACGTTCTATGGGTCTATTCAGCGGCAGAAAAGCAGCACCGACTGGCGGCGCAACAATCGAGATCAACTCGGGCGGCGTCGTGCTGTCGGTGATCGTCCGAAATACCGGAAAACGGCATCCAACCTTGGTATGGAGCACCCGCGAACTGACCTCCTTTACCATAACCAAAACCCGGGAAGAGAGTTACAAACAGCTGATGAGCGCCTTAATGGCCGCCATGATGCGCCTCGGGCAGGGCGCGAAGACACTCCGCGAAACCCATGGCCTAACCATTGATGACGTGCTCGTCATTGTGGGTGCGCCCTGGTCTTTTACCGTGAGCAAAGAGATCGTGTACCAAGAACCAGCGCCGTTTACCGTCACCAAGGAACTGATTGAGAACCTTGTCTCGGCCGCCATTAAAAAGATCGAGGAAGACCTAGTAGAGGATCACAAGGCGAAGCTGAACGCGCTCACTATTTTAGACCGACGGACCACCAACTACCTGCTAAATGGCTACCCGGTCGAAAAGCCGTTCGGCCTGAAAGCCGAAACGCTCGTCGTGTCAGAAATGAGCACCTTGGCCGACACCGCCGTGTACAAAAACTCGGTAGAGCTCTGCAGCAAAGTTCTCGCCCGCGCTGATATCCAAGGCACAACCAGCATGGTCACGCTCTTTGCGATCGCCGATCAATTGTTTCCAGGCACAGCCGATTACTGTTTGGTTGATATCAGTTACGAAGCTACGGAACTGGCTATCGTACGAAATCGCCTGGTGCGGTATGCCACACACGCGCCGGTCGGCCTCAATACGGTCGCCCGCGCCCTCGGCAAACAATTGAACCTGCCGGAAGGGGAAGCACAAGCAATGCTCCGCGAGCCGTACTTTTCAACTGCCCGCGAACGCATGAGCCAGGCTGAACAAACAGCGGTCGAGACGATCTTTGCCGAGTACCGGACCGTGCTCGCGACCCTATTTCATGAGACGGGCGATAATTTATCGATCCCCAAGGTTATCTTTCTCCATGGCCACAATAGTTCCGAGCTGTTTTTGAAAGTACTGGTAAGCGACGCCGCCAAAGCCGCTACCAACATCACTCACACCGTGCACGAATTGACCGAACACATCCTAGAAGCCAATTACGATGCCGCCGAACGTTTAGCAGTACTCCGCTCGGTCTCTGACGATAGCCAGATCCTGGCTATTCAGTTTTTTGGTACAAACCCTACGCACAGGGACTAGTATGTTCGGGGACGGAAATATGCGGTAAACTATCCGCATGTCACAAAAATGGAACTTGCAGGACATCCGCCCCGCAGAACCACGTCAACGTCGACGCCCACAGAGCAATACTTTAAACACCCGCACGCCAGTTCGCCCTCCGCAGCCGCGGACGGCCGATGACGTTACGATACCGCCTGCCGAGGAGCACAGCACCGAGGAAGCGCCGGCTCGCATCCCGATTACTGACCGCAAAAAAGAACGCGGGCGCGGGGTTTTGGTCGCTGCCATCCTATTCTTTGTTATCTTGGGGGCAGGCATCCTGTTTTCAGTCGCCACCTCCGGCGCAGTGGTCACCCTGTACCCAAAAAATCGCAGCTTGACGGTCAACGCCGAGTTTACCGCCTACAAGCAAAACACCGCCGGGGAACTGACCTACGAGCTCCTCACCCTGGAATCAACCGGTGAACGCCAAGTCAAAGCCACCGGACAGGAAACCGTGACCGAACAGGCCACCGGAGAGATCGAGATCAAGAAATCCACGCCTGGCGCGGAACGATTGATCAAGAACACCCGCTTTGAAACGAGTGACGGCAAAATTTTCCGCATCGAGGAATCAGTGGTAGTTCCCGGCGCCGTTAACGGCACCCCTGGCCGCATTATGGCCAAGGTGTTCGCAGACGAAGCCGGTGACCAGTACAACATTCCCGCCAACACCCCAATGACCGTGCCTGGCTTCCGTGAAAACAATTTCACCGAGCTCTATAACGCGATCACTGCTTCAAACCCTCAAGCTTTCACAAACGGGGTAAACGGTCCGCGCTTTATCATTGACGAGAACGAACTCGCGACCGCTCGCCAGTCACTGCAGGCTGAACTTCGAGATAAGCTACTCGCACAATTCCAAACCGAACGGCCGGCCGGCTTTACGACGTTCCCAACCGCGACCGCGATCACCTTCACCGCGCTCCCGCCCGTTCAGTACGGCAACGAACTGGTTACCATCCGCGAGCAAGCCGTCCTCCAGGTTCCCATGTTCAAGGACGCTGATTTCGCCTCATTCATTGCCAAGGAAAGCATCGTTGGCTATGACCCCGCAGAATCGGTTCGCATTGAAAACGTGAACGACCTGTCATTTGAATACCTCTCTGCCACCACCAGCCAATCAACTATCGGCAACCAGGATTCACTCGACTTCAAAATTAGCGGTGCGCCAAAGATCGTGTGGAGCTTTGACCACAACCAAATGAAAGATGACCTCTCTGGCTTGCCAAAGACCGGCTTCATCAATGTGTTGAGCCAGTACCCCGGCATTGAACGTGGGGAAGTGAAAATTCGCCCATTTTGGAGCCGTTCGTTCCCTGATAACGCCGAAGAAATCGAGGTCAAAGAGGTAATGCCCACAGAATAATTGGGTAACGTTATTGACGCTCTGTCACTTATTTGCTAGACTCTAGCCCGTCTAATGGATCAGTCTGAATTGGCAAAAAACGGCGACCTTGTGTACGGCGTAGTAGAGGAAGCGCTACCAAATGCGCTTTTCCGCGTAACGCGCGAAGACACAAACGAGCAGCTCATTGCCTATCTGGCTGGTAAGATGAGGCGTTTTCGCATTCGCGTTCTTGTCGGAGACCGAGTGGGAATGGTTATCGACCCTTACGGCGGTAAGGCTCGGATTAATAAGCGCATGTAGTTAAGCAGCAATTATGAAAGTACGATCGTCAGTCAAAAAAATGAGTCCGGATGACAAAATCGTCAAAAGACGAGGTGTCGTTTTCGTTATCAACAAAAAGAAGCCTCGCCATAAGCAGCGGCAGGGTTAATCGAGCGGTTTAGATTATTTAGTATGCGTATTTCAGGCATTACCATTCCAGACAACAAGCAGATGGCGTACGCGTTGACTGCAGTCTACGGCATCGGGCTTTCTCGCGCCAAAGAGATCCTCAAGTCTCACAACATTGATCCGACCACCAAGCCAACCGACCTGACTACGGAGCAGGAAAACTTGATCCGTGAGAGCGTCGAGGCGTTTACCATTGAAGGCGAATTGAAGCGAGCTGTTGCAGCCAACGTCAAACGCCTTAAGGACATCGGATCCTACCGAGGCTCACGGCACCAAAAGCGCCTTCCAGCCCGCGGCCAGCGCACCAAGACCAACGCGCGCACCCTCAAAGGTGTCAAGAAGACCATGGGTAGCGGACGTCGAAAGCTTGAGAAGACCTAAAAATTTATTATTAGCACTACTACGTAAAGACATATGGGTAAGAAACGTACAATCAATAAAGGCGGTGGCTCCGGTGTAGCCGGTTCATCACGCGCCCTCAACCGCATTCCAAAGCGCAAGCTTGCGACTGGAAAGCTCAATATTTTAGCGACCTTCAATAACACACTCGTGACGCTCTGCGACAGCAAGGGTAACGCGGTGATGAGCGCGTCTTCTGGCGCCCTCGGTTTCAAAGGTTCTCGCAAGTCAACGCCGTTTGCCGCCGCCAAGGTAGGTGAAATCATCGGCGAGAAGGCCCAGCAGATGGGTATGAAGGATGCAGAAGTCGTCGTACGCGGCGTTGGTGCCGGTCGCGAGTCTGCGCTCCGCGCCTTTGCTGGAAAGGGAATTGGTATTATCAAGATTGTGGACATGACCCCGGTACCCTTCAATGGGCCTCGGGCACCTAAGCCTCGTCGCATCTAATGGAAGTTTCATATGAAGATCGGACCTAAATTCAAGATCGCAAAGCGACTCGGCGCCCCAATCTTTGAGAAGACACAGTCTCAAAAATTCGCGCTTTCAGAAGCTCGTCAGGGACGCGTGCGCAAGCGCGGCGGCACCGCGAGTGACTACAAGAAGCAGCTCATCGAGAAGCAGAAGATGCGCTTCACCTTCGGTATTACCGAAAAGCAGCTGTCCCGCTACGTAGCCGACGCTACTGGTTCCGGACACCAGCCGATTGCCCGCCTCATGGATCGCCTCGAGCGACGCCTTGATAATGTGGTGTACCGACTTGGCCTCGCTAAGACCCGCCGCCTGGCTCGCCAGATGGTGTCTCACGGGCATATTTACGTAAATGGTCGACGCCTGAATGTCCCCTCACACCGTATTACTGACGGCGACGTCATTACGGTTCGGGAAGGCAGCAAGTCAAGCGTCCTCTTTACTGAACTCGCTGAAAAGCATGATGCTGTTTCAGTACCAGCCTGGCTCAAGTTTGATGCCAAAGCCTTGTCAGGTACCGTCGTCGGCGCTCCGATGATCACCTTGAGCGAATACCTCTTCGATCCAGAGCAGGTACTCGAGTACTACAGCCGATAGTCGCGTGGATTAACTTACCCTTGTAACTACACAACCTATGTTAGAAACCAATGTAACGCTTCCAAGCAAGCCACGCGTCGTATCAGAAGAGAACTTCCAAGGGGTATACGAAATTGACGGACTCTTCCCAGGGTACGGACATACGCTCGGAAATTCGCTGCGCCGGATCATCTTGGCATCGCTTCCAGGAGCTGCAGTAACCCAGGTCAAGATCGAAGGCGTCCAGCACGAATTCTCAACGATCACCGGCGTTCAGGAAGACGTCATCACGATCCTCCTCAACCTCAAGCGCGTACGCTTCCATCTCTATGGCGACGAACCAGTCACCGTCA
>JACCDV010863012.1_pt1 | contig 11503 bp, 12 predicted proteins | sample 7446131 | NCBI WGS metagenome assembly JACCDV01 (sample SAMN15323448, study PRJNA562643) | freshwater metagenome | isolation source: river surface water | place: USA:Blue River Watershed | collected 2017-08-17
AATAGCTGAGTTTGAAGTGAACGAACACATTACTTCTTTTCACTTTCTAAAACTACAATACTGGGAAGGGCGATAAGGACTGTTTGAAATACTGAGGTCAAATCATGAACCATATGAGGTAAAGTGCAAGCTATCGATTGAGGGATGTTTGAGAGTCGGATAGAGGCTGATTGATTAGCTTGATTACAAAGATAGTTTTAAGCAATTGCTGAAAATTTATGCTCAGTTTCATGATCTCTACATGAATGAATCTGCACTCATGCGATAAATAAACAAATAAGAAGGATACCTCTAAAGAATAGGCATGAGATTGCTTGAAGACCCAATCAATTTCTATCTCAACCCTACCCATCATATTCTCATAGACAGAGTAATTTCTTTTTGTGGGGACTATCCTGAGTATTTGAATGCAATTGCGCTTCCTTTAAACCTCTTAGCTAGAAAGATAAAAGAAGACTACGATAATGAAAACTCAGTTAGAAGATACAGAGATCAATTTATATCATATTTGGCAATTAATTTGAGCGGATAATATTTGAGTACTATAAATGCCGATATGATATTTGAGAATATTGGGTTTATGAAGACAGGATTGAAGAATACTGAATCATCTCAAGCAACAAATACATTACTAGTTATCCACGTAAACCCTGTTGAGAGAGATGCAGATAGTGACAGAGGATATTGCTTCATTGGGACTAAGCCAAAACATATTGATTAGGATATATAATAAGAGGAAGATGTAAAAAGGATATTTGAAGGATATTCGCATGTGCTTTTTAATATACTTAACTCTTTTAGGGTAATAAGCCATCGCTTTGACAATAGATTGAATAAACACATCATTGAGCTCTAGTATGGCTTCATTTCCGCATAGATGAATAAAAAAACGATGGTCAATCTGATAAGTGAGGAGGCAGTAAAGAAGAGATATATATCAAGACAGCACCAGTAGAAAATAGACTATGAGAGCATTATAATTTATGAAAGCAATAGGGATGTAATTAAAGGAATAGATGATTATGGGGACTGCTTTTGCTTGCTAGAAAGGCACAGTGAAGCAATAGCCTACTATGATAGACTGTTTGCGAGATGCAAGACTTAAATGAATGAGGATCTGTCTTTGCTGTCTTCCCTGCAGTATAAGAAGGGAATGAACCTGTAGTTGAGTAAGAATTCACAGCATGCTTTGGAGTATTTTTACAATGCTTATAATTTGATTCGTAAAGCTCACAAATACTCCTAAATTGAACTGAGCATAATGAGATGTTTATAGAGGCAGAGAGAGCATTAGAAGATGGCTTCATTTGGTAGATCTCTTATTTAAATTGCCAACAGATACAAATTCATCAATTCAGTCTCAAAGGAGTTTTTATTATAACTCTATGGGTTAATGGCTCGTGCTTATTAGATGAAAGGTATTATTGATCTATAGCTAAAAGTCAATACTAAAGAAATAATCAGTTTTTACTAGAAAGGACAATAGATAGTTGATGAAATAGGAGAGTACTCTTAATTTGTCCCTTCTTTTTACCTACGCCTTGCCAAATACTATATCATCCTTGGGCAGCATCTATAAGCACTTACTTATCTTAACAAATCTCTTCTAATAATGATGACTATTCATACATAAAAACATCCGAAACTTTGCCCTTTTTACTAATTACTTGCAGTAGCTTATGTCTCGATGCATGATTATTCTCAAGCCTTGAGGTGCCTAACTTCAGTGGAAGTCATTTACAATAAATATTATGAGAAGGATAACTATAGACTGTTGGCTTTGCATTAAATAAAGGGAAAGGTGTATGCTCTCCTTGATAATTTTAAATAATCACTGATTTGTTTTAAGCAGGAAGAATAATTACTGTGTAAGCTTAGTGATCGAAGGCATCGAAATCTTTGCTTGACTAATGTATCAATTGGGTTTTACAACCTAGTGGAATCGAAGGAACTGACTTGCTATTTCGATCCTTCAACAAGAAAGAGCAAGTAATAGATTAGTCTAATATATGTACTACAGTATCAAGCCCATCTCTTCAAGTTGCAATATGACTATGCATCATCTATGGAATTATTGGCAAGAGCACATAACCTTAGCATTCAACAGGAAAGACACGCACTTAACTTAGAAATATTACTTCAAAAATCTCAAATATTTACTTCCCAACTCTAATTCAAAAAAGCTAAAAATATTTTACAATAGGCTTACAGTTATTTCTTAAAGGGAAGGAGAAGCAACGACAGAGATATCGTAAAATATCATTAACAACTTGCAAACACATATTAATGTTAGTAAGATTATAGTGAGACCTTGGCAAGCTTAATAAAGATAAAAGAGGTGCAGTTTCGTGTATATAGTAAGAACAGTTTGTAGAATTGTGTAGCTGGGCTAAAGATATCGAGAATAAACTTAATGATGGTTAATGCTCGTTAAAGTAGGATGAATCTCGAGGAATGTGAAGTAGTATTGTAGAGGCTCAGATTAAAGGCCAAGAATGGCTAGAGCCAACTGTTTGGAAGAGATTTGTAGAAATATCTTAACGAAGTAGAGTTAAGCCAATGCGAATGTTTGTTTCAGAGAGGGTGGGTGCAGGAAGTTTTAGCCAATTATGATGAAGCCATCCAAATATTTAGGAATGCAATGCATTGTTACCAATAGCTTGTCGGGGAGTATCATCCTTCTGTGGCAGACATCTGTCATCATATTGGTAAGTGCTATCTCTTAAAAGGTTAATAGCACTTATTTAATTCCATTCATTAATTTGGAAAATCCCTAGCTATTTACTAATCCACTTAGAAGTATAACCTCATGCCTCGAGTGTAAATCTACATAGACCTTTCTGTGGCTTATGAGCGAAAGAACGAACTATCCATTGCCATTGAACAGCTAGTGCATGCCATTAATATATTGACCAAAATAGATTGTATGGGCAAAAAATATGTGCATACTCTAGCTGAAGTTAATAGGATCATGAAAGCCATTCTTACTCAACCCAACCTCCCTTGCTTGAAAAGTACGTATTTTGCCACATCAAGGCTAACTAACGAATCAAAAAGTGAAAGCAAGATGAATAAGATAGGTCACAAAGGCGAATTCAAAGACAAAATTTCAAAGGAAGTCGCTACTATTGAGGAATATCAAAGGCAGATGAGGGAGTATATCGAAAAAACAGACAATTAATAGCAGTAATAGGAGAAGCGACTTATGAAAAAGCTTGGAGAAAAATAGCATTACATTACTTTATAAAAGATTAAAGAGAATCTATAGATTCGCAAACAACTCCGAAACAGGCTCAAATGAAATTGTTTTGTATCTGATGTATACGATCAAACATTATTTTATAAATCTTTCTGAGAAATGGGTTTAGTTTTGATTCCCAGTTCTCGATTAAAGAACTTCATTTTGTTGTAGAACTGGAGGTAATAGAGTCTTTTCACAAGATTAAGTTTGGGCTTGATCACATTGAAGTAAAATGATATAGGAAGTGATAGAAAGATTATGTTGGCGAATATAGTAATCTTTTATCTATGTCGCACATGCATTACCTAACGATGAGCTACTTGGCCTACTTCACAGTCTATTTTGTGTAAGTATCCGGGTTCAATATATCCACCACCCTTTTTACCATGAGCTTCCATATCACTGACGAAAGAGTGTCCCCGGGCTGCCAATACTTCTACAGCCTCCTCCCATGCACATCTCGCAAATTGTACTCCTCCTTATTTCCTTCTGCCTTCTTGTTAAGCACCTTCTTGAGGAAGGCACTCTATTCGACGGTGATGCCTTGGTATTTAAGGAAGTTATCAGTATTGATTGAGTTCATTATGATAAATAATAAGGTTAATTATATAAAACGTTAAAATAGTGAATGACATACTTTCAAAAACAGCAGAAAGCCAAGCAAGACAGGAGCAGTCACTGCGTGAGTTACTTATAAGACAATAACCAAACTGGAGAGTTTAAAAGTAACTAATTTCTTACTTAGGAAACAACTAGTAGAAACATTCTTCCAAACAATCCTACCTAAAGGCCTTTAAGAAATACTATATCTAGAAGCTACTACAGCACAAAATGGGAATGAGCTAAGTTCAAATACGCCCTCACGAGAACAACAATTTTCATAATAGATCACAACAAGAATATCAGCATCAACGCTCTCACAACAAATCCAAAATAGAGTCTACATAGAAGTCAACAACTACGGCCTGTACCAAAAAGAATAGCTCAAAGATGAATCATAAGATGAGCCGTAGAAATATCGTAACTCTTGTTAATAATAACGAAAACTAACTATAGGAGGTGCTTTACAATTCGATTACTGAGGCAGAGAGAGAGTTGTTAGCCTATGAAGACATGAATGACTTGGCTCGATAAAATAAGTTGCTGAAGAACTCATTGGCCAAGCTCAAACTCATCCTCAAGGAAAAGCTAGAGATGGCTTTGAAAAAGAACAAGGAAGAACTAACACTCATGTTCGACTAATACTCCAATATGATCAAGAAACTATTGGAGGACAAAGAAGTCCTCACCAAACAGCTAGAAAACTAAAAACAGAAAATGTCCCAACAGTAGGAGATGTGGAGGCAGGCCTAGCAAGATTACGAGGATCAAATTAGTAAAATGGCATAGTAGTACGATATGCAGACCAGCTAGACGAAGAAACAAGTCGAGTAGTTCTTGGAAATGATTACCCAGTACTAGGAGGAGGCAAATGCTGAGAAAATTGATGTTTAGAAACTCAGGGAAAGAATTGAAGAACTTGAGACTGAGAACGAACATTTGAAAAATTCAAGCAATACCTACTCACAGTCCCATCTTGTCTCCAAGAAGTCAGATACAAGGGAATACTACTAAGAGCAGCTTTAAAACTACGCCCTAAAGATAGAAAGCTTGCTTTCCATGCTCGAGTAACTTCAAAACGAAAATGACTAGCTGAACCAGTTTCTCAAGATTTGCAAGTGCTCCAGGATTTAATCCAACAGGTCAAATAAGTCCTCCAATTAGTCGGCTGACGGAATGGTCAACTTAGAAAAAGTTATGGTCAAGTATGAGAAAATGCTGATTGAGGCAGAAAAGGGTTATATCAAAGAAGAAATGATGCTAAGGCAAGTATTGAGGAGGAAGGATTAGTGCATTGACCGACTAAATTTGGTGATTGAGGAATTGAGGAGGGAAAGATACTCAAGTGTGGATCGTATGACTGAGGAGGCTCTTCAAAAGCAGATTGAGAGCTGATTTTACCTTTATTAATACATAATATTGTTGATTTTATCAGTGGTTAAGTTGTTTCAACTCAGTAATATATCCCTTCACTCTTTCCTTCAGGCTTGGGTAGTGTTTGATCTTTTACTGCACGTACTATAATCCTTTTATGGCCGATTGCAGGTTCTTTATGCATTATTTCACTTTTATTAGCTCTTTCAACACTATCTTCTGCGTCTTCTTCTCGACTTTGTTCTAGTCATCATAGGGCTTGCTTAGCTCATTTATCTTTTACTGAATACAGTGTTTTATTTATTCATCAACTGAGGCTGAGAAAAAAGGCTCACGTGCTAACTCAAGACTGTAGTTATTATCCTTTTAGCTTATCTACTGCGCACTCACCACCTTATTTTCGTGTTGCTCTTATACAACTTAAAACAGAGAAACCTTTTATCTGATTGGTTCCTCTTGGACAGGCTATGCTGCAACCGGTTATTACTTGGATACAGACTCTTCGGGAAGGCTTTATTTGGGTTTGTTCTCTATTTTATCTGTTTCCTTGGGAGATTTGGATTGGGAAAATGAGTCATCTTGACTGGCGCTTCCTTGAATAGCGGGCACTTCTTACGATTTAGCCACTGCATTTTATGTATTAAGTTATTGGTGGGTTGTCCCGAGATCGTCTGGCTGTTGAGGAGAAGGCATGTCTACTTTATCATTCTTTTTGGTTAGCATCCTCTTCTTGAGCTATTCGAGCTTACTGGCCATCATTCTTTGCCTTATACCTGAATTTTAAATAGTAAATAATATAAGAAGCTCCATAAATTCTTTGCTGTGGTTTCATAAATAATATCACAATTTTTGTTATAGAATGGCAGAGGAAGATTACTCCAAACCTCGCAACCTCTCCCTATCCATGTTTGGTGATGATTTTGCAGGCCTATAGTTGGGCTAGAAGAGTAGGGTGGTCACTAAGCCTTCAAATAACAATGTACGCGAAAGTAAGTACCAGGAATAAATTGATGATGACTTTCTAGACCTCAACTTAGGGGCAGAGTCTAAGTTCGTGGGCAAGTTGAACAGTGCCTCATCAACCAACTCATAGAAATCGCAGCCCAAATAAAATAAATAAGCAATTACAAATGCATCTAATAATGTTGTATCTAAGGTGCAGAGGCGAGGAAGAAGGCCGTAGGGAAGTAAGAAAGCAGAGCCTGAGAAAAAGGCTATTGATATTGATAAATAAATTGGGGAAATCGCATAGTGGGCTGAGAGAGGAGCAAAGAATAACTCAGATTAGTAGGATTTTAACGACAACTAAGTTAACAAAGTCACATAGACTGAAGAGCAGTTACAAATCCGTAAGAAGATTGAGTAGAAGCTGAAGGGAGGATTCAATGCAGGTAAGCAGGGGGGTGGGTTGAAGGCGAAAGCTTAGCAGATACGAAAGTAAAATTAGAATAAGCAAAAGTAAGAGGTCAAAGAGTAAAGTTCAAAACAGCCAAAGGCGAGTGAGGTGTAAAAAAAGATATCGCCATCTAGGAAGTAGATTGAAGAGAATGCAGAGAACTCAGGCATCTACATAAACAAAAAGAAATAGTAGCCAAAGGCTAATTTGATTAGTGAAGAAGACTAATAGGACATTGACGATCACTGGAACAAGATTAATCAAAGAACAGTAAACCAAATCAGCAAGGCTGAGGAAAAAAGGAAACTCATGAATATCAAAACAGTTACGGAGTATTACTAAAAGGAGTTTCAGTTCGAACAACAAGATATAGACGACGATATGATTGGCAAAAATGCTGAAGAAGTAGAGGAGGAAAAGGAAGAGAAGGGCTTCTTCGCCAGCCTTTGCGCATGCCTCAACGCCCCAAAGAAACCCAAAGCAAGTAAGTACAATTTAGCTTTGGCCAAGAGGATAGTTGCAATCTCGAAGAAACAGTTGTCGGGCGTCGATGAGTAGTTTTTCATATTGAAAGAAATATGGACGAGGCTGACTGGCAAATAATTTAGCCGTTATGGGTCACACTGGAATGAAATTGGATTCCAAGGGAGAGATCCAGCAACTGATCTTCGAAGTACAGGAGTCTTATCTCTACTCCAATGGCTCCAATTTATCGACGCACACCCAAAGTAATTCGCCATTAAGCAAGATTGTCCGAAAAATATTATCTGTGGAGCCTTGAGCAAGATTTTCCCTTAGCCTTAACAAACATTAAGCTCACAGGCGTATTTCTGGATCTACTGTCCCAAGGATTGGTGAAAAGCTAAAACTGGGTAGGCTTCCAAAGGAGCTACAACTGCTTAGTGTTGGGCATGTTCGAGAAGATGATTAGTAAATTCAAGCTGGGAGATACTTTGGGGAACTTCGTGGAGGAGCAGGCCAAGTAGGTAAAGAAAGAGTTCCCCAAGCTGCTTAAGTCTTACAACCAAGAATATAAGAATTTAAAATGATCAGTTTTGTCGATTATAATCCATATTTTATTATCAACCCACTATTTGCTTCACGCACGTGTACAGTCCGTAACACCCTATCGCAATCCCGATTAGATTTATTACTCCATATATCGCGTACCTCACCAACTTCGACTTCTTTCCTGCGTAGCCTGACCCATGACTGCACTCTCCTGGACTGTTCTCTGTTTCCTATAAGGAAGTGATGGATTCGACCAAGCTCTACTCGTTTCTCTTGTTGTTGTAGAAGCAGGTGTAGTGCATGAGAGAAGGGAAGAGGTAGATGAAGAAATAGCATATGACTGCTCCCACTATGTTCATCATGAGGGAAAAGGGAATGAAAGGACTTAAAATACTGAATATAGCTGATATCACCATAAATCCTATGTTAAAGTACTTGAAATGCTTCTCCTCCACCTTATCGAAGTACAATTCAATAAGCCTTGTTCTACTCACCTCTAAGGTGCATGGGAATACAGTTACTCTCCCAAAAAGATAGGAGCACTCGACAATAAGGACAGTCCATTCAGTAAGATAGCAGTTCACCAAAGTTTATTTACACTCAATATTAGACACTGCAAAACATCCAAAAACACCAATTAATTAATAGAGCAGGAACCCTAATATATAGGAAAAACCAGTATCTCTTTCATTATTCTTTTGATTTTGATTTGACTTTACAAACGTGATGACCATAGTGTGGATGGTAAAGGCTAATGCACATGTACCTGCAAGATTTCCTATATCCCAAGAAAAGAAGGTTATTTTATCGATGTTAATGTCACCATTAGCTAGAGCTGCGATGAACTTGTATATCACAAACAAGAAGTAGAGAAGGGCAGAGTATGAGCCGTACTCTGAGAGTTTCACCATCACGTTGAGATTTTTGATGGAAATTAGCAACAACAAAGGGATGAATAATATGAGGGTTAGGTACTGAGTGCTGAATTTACTAAACATGAAGCCATCTTTAGGAGCAATGCTGTCTCCAAGGAAAAAGAAAATGACAGAGTATAGCTGGTCAACAATTAGATCAATGTAGATTATACATAATAATATAAGGTAAAAGCCTGTCACGAATCTAAAGCGCTTCTACCATTTGCCTCCTAAAATCCGCCTTATTGTCCACTCCACATCCTTGTCTTCATCTGACATATGAACAACATATATCCTGCAGGTCACAAAGGAGATCAAGCCTGAAATAATGAGGATGATAGTGCTTGTAACCATACCAGCTGACCTAAAGAGAATGGGCATGGTTAACATAGCTCCTCCCACCATTGAGTTGAACATAGCAAGCACTGTAGTGGTAGAAGAGTTAATTCTCTCGCTGTTGGTTTCACCCATGACTTATTTATGATTAAATTGATGAATATTAATTTCTTTTATTTAATGTAATGTTTAATAGGGAGGGGTGATGAATTAAGATATAAATATAGATCAGCTACTTTGTAGCAATAGTTGAATGATTCAGTTTATCTTCTAAAATTTACCACTAAGGAATGCCCTCTCAAATACATCTATTTTCTTGAAGTAGAGTTGTTTCCTTTCATAATCGATTCTTGATTGGAAGAGATCACGATAGATTTTCTTTGACTTGAAGTAAACACTAAGGATATCTCTAAAATCTGGCTCATTAAAGATATCCTAATAGTCTTGAAGGTTTATGCTATTTTTAGCCTATATCCTCTTCAATAAGGTATGCTCATCGTATCTTTTAAAGTAGGTTTTAATATAATTTAAGATGTGGGGCTTAAAGAGAGGTAAGAAGTTCTTGGTTGGATAGGGCTGCTTCCTTCCTCCCTTTCTCTTCTTCTGGGAACGTTGAGATGCGTGCAACCTCCACTCCTCATCCTCAACATCTTTCACTTAAGGGTGAATTGGTTTTTAATCATCTATTAATGTGATTTGTTAAGGCGGAAGAGTTTCTGAAGATTCATTAATAAAACATTCGGCAACTTCTTAATAAATTTATTAAAAGCCATCTAGCTCTTTGCTGCTTGAGGTGGTGTCTTACTCGCAAATGTAAGAAAACTCCCAATTAAGTTTAGACATCTACTTGAGTAGCGTATCAAAGTTTTATCCCATCAATAAAAAGATATATATATCTAATAATGTGATGGTTGTAAATTTACCAAATAAATCCCTTTCACATATTTTAAAATTAACAAATCGGCCGCTTAATCCTCATAAGATGTGCATTCAAATCATTCATCTGTAAACATGTTCTACTCCTGCTCCCCGCTCTCCACATACTCGTCTGAATAATTTTTCAAAATATGGTCCTTTAATGACAGACTGCTTAGTCGGAACAGGCTTTAAGTTAATGCCAATGGGTTTTTCCGTAATAATTTGATGAAGGAGCGGCATATTTATTGAATAAATTTCACTTTTTATTTATTCTTCTTTCCCCATTCAGGATTAGAGATTATCCTTTGAAACACGCAAAGAGTTTCTGCTTGGAAAAACAACCATTCACCTGAAAGCAGTTTCTTTATCTGGTAAATATAGTAGAAAATGGCCTAATTAAGCTAGGGTGAGTTTTGTAGGAAACGGTCGTTTTTAAGGAAGGATAAATACTTGGTAATGATGCCATATTAAGCAATGATGGCAAACTATGACTTTTCATTGTACTTTCTTTCTTGATATCGCTATTCATCCTCTTCTTTGTCTGCTGGCTCATCTTAGTCAGAATGAGAATGGTTGAGTTCTTCTTCCTCCTCATTGTAGTGCTCCTCTCGATTGTTTTTCTTCTTTTTCTTCTTCTTCAACAGCTTATTTGTTTGTATAGTGAGTATTTTACCCTCGGAGTAGACAGAGAGGAGTTTGAAGAATTTATGGGTGATCTTCATGATGGTTGATAAAACACCCTAATGAATGATTTGATTGAAGCCAATCCTGAGAATTTTGGCGATGTCATGGCGAAACATGTTGGCCATTAAGACGTTAGCATTCTTGCGTTCGCTGATGTTCATGGAGTTGGATATTTCAGTGATAACATCGAGGTAGGAGTTGAATAGTTTAAGGCCGGCATGAAAGAAGTTAATCTTGAACTGCTTCTTCTTCTCTCTGTTTGCCTCGCGCGACAGTATCTTATAGATTAGTTCGAAGTGAGCAGTCTGCATTATGTCCACAACCCAGCTGAAGCTAAACTCAATCCTGTCCTTCTAGATATCGTCAACAGCTTCCGCTCGCTCCTTGTGATACTTGGCAGTCACTATCTTCAGGGCCCAACTGCACAGAAGAAGATACTGAACAACATTATTTTAGGTAACCTTTGCCGTCTCACGGAAAATACTGTCAAACACCAATTTAATGAGATGTTACAACTCTACTTCTAAAAATTAACGGCTCATCTATAAGGCCACTTCACCGATGGTCTTTATTTCCCCTTCATTTTCGATTTGGATCTGCATAAACTAAATTATGACTCAAGTACATTGGAGGATAGCTGATCTGAATCAATTTTGGAGACTTTGTTTATTTAGCCACGGCGAATAGGCTGCATTTTTTGACCTGAATAAGATGTATTCCCTTCACTGTTAAGCTTGTGTACTATCTTACTAACTCCATAATCAGATGTGATTTTAAAGTTGGGAAGGAAGCGGCTATGGCGGGAAGGAATAGGCTTTTGATTCATCTTATAGGAAATTATATTTTTGAGAATGCTGTTTTCTTGGGAAGAGTAGAGCGATTGTGGCTGGAAACAGGTAAAGGTATGAAAGCAGATTTCCAAGAGGGCAATATCTATTTTGGACATAAGCTGAGAACGGTCAGTCTGTATCATGTAAAGAAGAGGATTGAACATATCTTCTTTGATGAAGGCTACTAAAAAGTGGTTGT
>JACCDV010255758.1_pt1 | contig 11501 bp, 5 predicted proteins | sample 7446131 | NCBI WGS metagenome assembly JACCDV01 (sample SAMN15323448, study PRJNA562643) | freshwater metagenome | isolation source: river surface water | place: USA:Blue River Watershed | collected 2017-08-17
AGACACGTGAAATTAAAACACCCAAACAGTGTACTTCTGCTTCATAGTAAGACTTAAGCCAACTGTCGCTTGCGATCATGATTAATAGCGAAAAACGAATTTTTAGCTCGAGTATGAAGAATTAAGTAAAGCCTTTAGAAGGAATGGGTCAACAGAAGAGATATTGTATTTGAAACCCGAATATTCAAATCAAACACAACAAGCCCATCGTTCTTTCAATACTTTATAATAAGGCCTGGAAAGCCATAGGTCATTGGCTAAACTGCAAAAGATTCACAATAGAAATGATTGGTTATAGGGTTATGAATTAATTAATGAGAGAATCACAAATTGAAAAAATACTTAGATCTTTTGATTAATCTATCTATCTTGCTTTCTTACTTACTATTTTTTGATTGGCATGTGTTTATTGATGAGTATTCTTCGTCTTGAGTTCTTATACTTTGTTATCGATCGAATTATTTATCTTGAGAGCCTTCATCTTATCTCCTCAAATAAATAAAATTAACCTTATTGCATAGCTCTTTGACTTCTCCATAGGCTCAAGACTTCGTTTGTGATGGTCTTATGCTTTGGAGATTGATTTCTTGATGTTTGAGATTTGCTTTCTTTTTGCTATTATTTTATCAAATTAAATTAAACATGATTAAAAATATCTATTTATCTTTCTCTCCTTTCGGATTATAATTTTAGCCCCCTTCATTCATCAATGACAAATATTATTATCAAACTATTTTAATTAGGTCAGCTTGTAAAAAAAGTTCGATTTAATTATTATGTTTTTATCAAATCTTTATATCAATAAAAATAGTTTAATCTACGACTACAGCATCAATTTAAAACTAGGAGCTCTTCGAGTTGACTGATGCATTTGGTAAGTGTTATGCGTTCGTATTTGCTCTCCTTTAGCATCAACTGTAAAATATCGCTAAAGTGATCGTCTTCGTTCTCTGCTTATTTCCCACTCTATGAACCCGTTTCCAGCAAAACTTTCATAATTTGTCCTGCGAGTCTCACGTCGCCTTAAAAACCTTCACCGATCAGTCGAAAATGACCTTTGGAATTCTACTTTTTACCGTTTTACTCTTTTTTAGGGAGTTTATCATCATTGTTTTTGAGATAAGGAAGCGCAATCCTCAACGGCCAATAAATTTCATCGAGCTTTAGCTCTCCAAGCGACCGTGGCTCTTCGTGAGTATGAAGAAAGTTGATTAAATAGAGTAGTTGAAGAACCATTTGTCCGATTTGAAAGTTATCTAGAATCATATCATTGTCCATCATTTGCTGGAATGTCTTATAGTGGTAATCAAAGATAAGATAGTAGGTGTAGCCTTCAATCTTTTCCTAAGCGCTCATATTGGCTGGAATTTGACCATGCGTTCCTTTCCCATATTTGATTGAAATACCGTAAAATCTGACCAAATAGGTGCAAGAATATACTTTGAGCTGCTCGATGTACAGTAAGAATGTGTCAATCTAATTGATTGTGATTTGCTAATAAGAGTGGATCATATATGGACAGTCGTTAAGGCAGGCTTTGAATATTTTGTAGCCCCGTTGCTTCACATTTTGTGGGTATATTTCTGATAGGAACTAAATTTAATCATAGCCACAGATAATATTTTTTTCTATCTGCTCTGAAATTTGGTTAATATTTTTTTCTTGGGTGTTATTGATGAATTTATTTATGACTGCGTGATACTTTTCCCGTTAGCTCTTTTTAAACGCAATTATGCTATAATCCTCACCGTATTTTTTGATGAGATTGGACTGCATGATTTCGAAAGGTTGTACGATGGGGATAACTTCAGCCCGATTACTAAAAGCACTAGCGCTTAGAAATTGTTTTATCTTTTTTGCTTGATTTTATATTTATTTAGACGAAATAAACTCTAAGCCTAGCCTCGATATATTTTTATTGTGCTTTATTATTTTGTAGTCAATTTAGTTTAGCTTTAACTGGCTATAGTTAACAAGCCTTACTCTGTACTCTTCGAACTAACCATTTTCGTTTTTCCAATTTTTATCCTTCGTCTTTTCAAGAGTTATTTATATTAATGTCTTTTCAAAGTTCTCCTTGATCTATTCCTTAATGGAAGAAGTGAAAAAGAGGAGAAGGAAATACAAAGGTGAGACATAAGTTTAAGTGAGATTGACCTCCTTTTTGGTTAAATATTCGAGCAATCTGCGTTTAACATCTTCGTATTTGTGGGCTGGCTCCACAATTAAAAAGGCAAAGTTTGGATTCTTCTTGTTCTTCCTTTCCCAGTCCTTGAGGGGCTCGACATAATGCTACTTATCCATATACTCACAGCTTTTTCTAAGTTTTTGGTAGTGAATGATGTTGATATATGGGCAGTCTTCGCCTAGTTCTTTCATTCTTCTTGTGTAGTCCTTGAGCCCTTTTATGATGAGTTCCTCATATATTTCTTTCTCATATCCATACGCAAGAAGAGATATTTTTTTATTAGTAATGAAATTTTAAACATATCGATTTGCTCGCTACCACTCCTACTGACTGCTTGCCTATAGGATCACTCCCTATTCACAATAGGAAATGTAAATCTCGTCTTTGAATTAGCGTTCTTTCATACTTTTGAAAACAGCAACATTGCAGATCGCAGCATTAAGAGAAGAAATGTTAAGCCGCTTCTTGTATCTCTGATGATCGTTTCTATACATTTAGGCTAATCTTTATTAACTAATCAATAATAATGTTGAAACACATTAAAATCATTTATTGGAATATACGTGATGAAGATAATCTTCCAATACTGTGATTAAAATTTATTAGGATTGACAAATAGCTAAAAGTCCTTGCTCGAATCTATCTAAATGAGGAGAATGAACTTTTCCTATTGTTAATTGATTAGGATGTATAATAAAGTTAATATTTGTAAGTTTATTGGGAGATGCCAAAATAACTAAAAAATTCGGTGCTGATTTCAAGACTGCTCGATTACACATCGAACAAATAAGTAACAATGATGTAAACAAGGTTTCAAAGCAGGAGACTGAAATTATCAATGAGAAAATACTAGCAAAAATATTTGGAGGCAACCTTCAAGTGTCATAAAGTACATAGAATTGCAATCACCATATTGATCCTAATGTGAAATAGAATGCGCTCAACAAAATATATTACTCGAACAATGCTTTAAATTACGAGAGAGACTTGAAAATAATGAGCTGCAATACTCGTTTGTCTCTGAGGTTGATAACTCCCATCAAGCTGACTGATCGAAGGAAAATACTTAAGCAGCAGTAACTATAGAATAAGAAAAAATAGGAGTGGGAGATAAAACAAAATTATATGTTAAAAATGAAATAATGGTAAGCCCAAAAGATAGAATTACAAAGGCGGAAAAAGAAATAGGCCGAGAAGAAAAAGATGATGGAGTTAAACAGTGAAGAGAAAAAGAAGAAAGAGGAGAACGAAGTCAAAGAATTTATGTTTTTGTTTAGAAAAAAATCCATCGAGAATAAAATGAGGGAGCACTAATAGAAAAAAATTGAAAGATCACAGCTTAGATTGAGTGACGTTGACGATTAGTCTTAGTAAAAGCTGGCCTATAGATATATAGAGTATCAGAAAAAACTGAAGAATATGTAAAACTAAAGAAAACAGTAGATAAAGAGAAAGCTTAAATAAAAAAGTCAATCTTTATAGCTGAACATAAAGCAAATATTTTAGCATTAAAAGGCCTATGTAAAGAGAATCAAGTAAAGGTTAAAAATCAAGTCACCCAATAGCAATTTGATGGAAAATGAATCGGCAGATAAAATAATTGAGAGCTTCAATATAAATAAAAAGGACCCATAGTAAAGGAAGAAGATAGAGGAAAAGATAAGAAGAATGAAGGACATGTAGAATAAGATTCGTTTAATCCCACTTAAAATTAGTGCATAGAAAAAGAAATAAATGGAAATCATTGCAGATAAGATAAAGAATAAGAAGAAATACATCTTTCTATCATAAAAAGCTCTAAGAGATTCGCAGATATATTAGTAGTTCAAAGAATTCGATATTAATATTGATAGAAAAAATATTGGCAATCTTTATCTTTAAGAGGCAAAACTACAAAATAAAGATTCCCCAATCAAGAAAGTCAATTCATAAAAAGTGGTCTCTGTCAATAAGCCTTAATACAAAGATTATATTAAATAGATGAGATAGAACAAAAAAAACCTTTTAAATCCTGACGAGTTTGACCTCATAGCTAAAAGGATAAAAAAGTAAAAATAGCAGATAGATGCTAAGCTATTTTTACATTAAAAATCTATGCATTTTGAGTAAAAGGCCATGTAGAAGATACACTAGCTCAGATCTATGGACAATTATCACGATTCGATAAAGAAGTAAGGATAAATTGACAATAACTTTACCAAGGCAATACATGCTAAATTGGCACTAGCTAAAATTCAATGATATTTATTAATAATTACCTATCTCAATTAAATCTTCATGAAAATTGCAAACTAAAAAACCTTTTAGTAGTTTGATCGATTAAAATAGCAGCTTTATGCACATAAACGATAAAAGAGTACTAAGCCAAAGACTACTAAACCTCCCATTAACTTTAAGCTTCGAACTTTTATCCCCCTCGTACTAATGGGAGGAGGGTTGTGGCTCGCCTATAAAAATAGTCCATAGGTTTCAACCTATTTAGTTGATAATAACCACATAACTTATCAGCAAAAATTAGCATTGGATGCAATGGAGCTATATTTGAAGTGCAAGTGGAAATAAATGTTTGGAGTTTATCAATCTTTTGATGATAAAAATCTTGCTAACCGTTGCTATCTCACCAAACTAGAGTCAGACTGGATATATCTTAATTAAAAAAGCGCAGAGAAAAAATTATCTATCGAAACAAAATCTAAGTTATCATTTTGGGTCTTAGCAATAACGAACCAATAGAAGATAAAATATATTAATTAGTATGGGGATTTATACTAAAAACATGTAAGCAGCAAGGTAATGGTTGGTGACTTTATTAGGATATGGACAAACAGCTCATACAGGCTTTTAAAGCGCTAGAAAATATTTTAGTTTTACAAAAATGAAGTCCACGCCATCGGCAAATAGTGTGAAAAAATCAATTATTTAACTAAATTACGATATAAAGGTGAGTAGTATTAGGAAGTGCTAAAAGAATGCCATAGGCAAAGTGAATTGATTAGCCTAAAAATAAGAAAGTTGATTCAAGAAAGGTTAAGCAAGTAGAACAAATTGAAAATAATTAATAGCTGATTTACTATCTGCCCAACCATAAATTTATCAGTATAAATAGTTGGTCTCATTTTTATCTGTTTTCCATCCGCCTATCGTTGTCCGCTTCTATCTCTCAATCTTCGCCTACTTCTTTTTACCAGGACTTATTCCTCCTGTCTATTTCTTACTTATTTAAGGAAACACTAAGATTGAATTTTATCTTATTACATTTATTGGCGCTAACTATGAATATGGACTTTTTATCTTCAATGCTTTCATCAGATCTGTTGGGTTTTTCCTCTTTACTATTGGTCCCTACTCACCTTATGTCTTAAAAATTGTTTTCTTTAGCTTTCTCTTATATTCTAACACTTTGGATTTATGCCGATTTTTAGAAAACTATATTTCTTTGCTTATGTTTTCATCGAACTATTTAATTTACTTCATTTTTTTGGGAAAATTGATGCAATGATCATTTAACTTTTTTAGCTCAGCATTTCTCTATTCGAAAATATTAATCAGATGCTTGATAGATTTTCGATATTGGATGAGCTACAAATCATTTATGAGCTAAGGAGAGGTTTATGTTCGAAACTTTGGGTCTCTTTTTTCGCAAGATTGAAATATAAGCTTATGCTTGTGTTGATTGGGATACTAATCTAAGCTTTTATTTTTATTGAGCTAAGTCTTTTTGTTGTTTATGTCATGTTTTTTCAAGAGTTCGGATAGATTCTATGTATTACTCCTTTCGAAGGTGTTGATGTGGGGCGAATCTATGTGGTTAATTAAACTTTTCTTGATGTGTAATTTGAGAACAGGCATTTTGGCTTGATGTCTCTGCATCTGGGTATTTACTAACTTTAATCTTATCTCAATAAAATGATAATCAATGAGAAAAATATATTATCATCTAAAGTTTTACTATTATACAACAAATGAACTCTCCAATTCACTCTAGGATCTCAATTTGGAAGATAGATTCCGAGTGTGGCGCACTTGGTTTTGTGAAAGCTCCAATTCATACTCATCTTGGTTCATGGTAAACTTATTATCAGACTATGGCTTATTGTATGCACGTATCTTATTGTTCTTGATTCTGTATAGGGTGAGTTCCAAGATGATGAAGCCAATAATAGAGCTATTGCTATTGATGAATATTTTCATCTATTTGGTGGTAGATCTGATGATGTCCCTCACGCCGATGGAGCACTTGCCTAATAGCTCAGCTTTCTAGCTAGAACTAGCAGAATAGCAGTGAATCTTTATGGCCTAATTGGGATATAAATCATCTAGGACTATATTTTTATTAGTCAGATCGAGGTTGTTAAAGCCACTATTAACCTATCTCACCTATGCATTATCTCTTACTATAAATTTTAAGAAGAGTTAGCTGCTTAAATCATCGTAAAGGTTCAAGTAGATATTTTTTATTTTTAAGTACAAAGAATTAGATGGTGAAATCTAAGTCTTCATCCTACCCATCTTTGGAGTTGCGAAAATTGAGTCATTAGGATTACTATTATTAGGATTGCTATTTTTCCTAATCCTGAATGGAGTATTTGTAAGTTTTTATCTACTCCTTTTCCTAACGGGCTGACTATAAAAGCGTTATTTTTAATTTTACTAGTTAAGTGTATTTTTTCTAGAGTAGTTTGATAGGGAGGGGATGGAAGGGACGGCTAATTTATTTTATGTTTGGTGGCTGATGAGGATGTTGGTGAACTTTTGGGAGAGAAGCTGGAAAATTTAAATCTGTTTATTGTACTACTCTAGGTTGAATTCTTATTGGATGCTTTTGAGAATTTAGATACTGATAAATCCTGTCTACTCGTTACTAGCTGAACTGTATAGCTCCACAGTCTTGCTTATTGTGTAGTTTACGCTTGATGAGCCCTGCAATAGCTATGTCTTGGACTGCATGAAGCCTATTTGAAAGCTCACTGCCTGCAGGTCAGCAGGTATTGGAAAGAGAAGGTTGATTAGTTTGTTGTTAGTGTTGAACTGGATCTTTATGATGACTTAGAATAACTTAGTTATGCTATTCTTGATTACCTTTAAGAGAATGAAGTCTCTTGCGTGGCTACTATTTTTATTAATTGCTTGGTACTTATTTATTTGAATATTCTTGATCTGAATCCATCTTAGGCCTTATGGTTTCTCAGCTATTAAACTTAGTATCTTATCATTCATTCTGGAGTAATAGCTGTCGGGCTAAAGTTTATCGATAGTTTGGCTATCTTCAAACTAGCTTCCGGTTATTGTTTTCTTGGGGTCAATTAGTAAAGAGGAGCTTTGAATTGTCTAATCCTCGTTCTATTCAATTATTGATGAGGTTAATTTTCTGATCTTCGCATTAATTTAGTTGCTCTGGTCTAAAATTGATTGGTTTAGCTTTATTGAGGGCAGTTTTTCAGTGGCTCTATGGTTTTTAAATGTTATCTTATTGCCAATAGTACTGTCTTTTTTTGCTTGCATTTTGCTGGGTTAATAGTTAGTTTTAATTATCTAATAGCCGTACTTGGCAATGAGTTTATCGAAATTTTGCGCCCGTGTTCCGTAGATGATGCCGTTGAGCATGGAAACATTATTTTCTGAATTGGTAATAATATCATTAAAATCGAGCTATCCCTTGCCGATTTATAAATAATTAGCGTATCTGTTATCATTACTAATTGACTTCTCCAAAAGACAAATATACCCATAGGGTTTCTACAAAACATTATCGTTTATTAGGAATTTGAATTTGTATTTCGATGATGCGTCTCGATACTTTTATTATGAAGATTAGTGATTTACCACAATCTTAAGCTTATATGTCTGAGCTAAGGTAAGATGTACTGATTATTTGTTGGGGCGGACAATAAAGAAATTCTGAAGGACGAATTCTGCCTGCTGCATCATCACTTATTTATTATTATAATTAATCATCTCGTTATGGCAAGTTGATTTATAGATAATTCATGAAAGAACGAGGTATGTGCTTCAAGGGCGCAATAATACTTTATTCTATTGTTTCTAATAATTTTTTAATATATTAATTATCTGTAAATAAATTTGTTCTATGTGGAATCTCCTGCCCTCCAACAAGCCCTTGGAATCCAAAATGAGAGAGAAGGTATTGAATGAAGCTAATATAGAGTTACAAATAGCACTTAAACAAATTGATAAAGATGAAGTCAGTGGTCAAGATATAACCTCCTCCAAAATTAAAATTCGTCTACGTCAACCCAAAGCTTGAGATGTCCCGTCGAGGTATCCTTTCATCTATTTAGACAGGCTGATTGAGATAGATCGCTAGAATGAGATCCTAACTACTAAGATGATGAACATCAGGAATGTTATCTATACGGACAACAGGCTAAGAAGCTAGTCCCAGCAGCTGAAGACATTGAATCAGGTGGCCAATGAGGAACAGCGAAGCAATATAGACAAATAGAATAGAAGGATTTGCTAAAAATTACTTAGGGTTTCATCCCACTACCCAACCTTCGAGCTTCTCAAAAATACGCAGCAGTCTCAACAGTTGAGAGATAAGATCTCCTAAAATGCCAGAAGATCAACATCTGCAAAGAGTATTAAAACACGCCCTCAGTCATCTTCCTCGAAATTCTATCGAAGCAGGATCAGCAAATACGATAACTAAGGGAATAGTAACGAACAAATAAATATTCTTTACACAGTAAATAGGAATAATAGAAGGCCGTTGAGTGCCCCTGCCATCAAAAAATTTGTTACCCCATATAACACTACAAACTAAATGAAATAGTACCAGGCATAATCAAAGGAACAACAAGGCAATTTATTTTCTTTATTTAATTCTTAAGGACATCCCAAATGATCTCTTTCCTTCATTTTCGTTTATTTAACTCAAATTATATTTTAACGTATATTTTAATTAAGAGTAATTCCTCTACATGCAGAAGCCCAAATCAACTGAGAAGAATTAAAGAAGCTTTATCGACAGATCCTTTGTTGGGAATGAGGATGATGCCTATAAGTATGCTCTCTCAAATTACTCCAAAATATCGCAGCTGTAATAAAAATTAAGGCAGTTCGGAGGCTTATAAGAGATGGAATAGGAATTCCTAAAAGATATTAATCTTAATAACCAGAGGTTAGACGGTATTATCGCAACAGTTCGAAGCGTAATGAAGTTTGATTCAAAGAACAAGCGAATAGGAGTTTCTCCTATAAGAAAGGCAGGCAGTAAGGTGGTTTAAAAGGATAAGTCTTCCAAGAGATTGATTGAGCGAGTAGAAAAAGCAATCATCCAGCAGAATGTGCATTCCAAGTGACAGTGATATCAATTCATAGTACAAATTCAAAAATAAGAAATATATTTCATTTTAGAGCGTGCTTGTCGATCTCCTGCCTCTCAGTATGCATCTTCTTTTGAGTCTTTAAATGGCTATAGACGTCACCATCATACTGGCCAAACTATGAAGGAGTTTGATAGGATCCTGGCCCTGGATTATTCATCTCTTTTCTGTTGGCCTTTTATAAGATTGATTATCGCTTCTCAATGTCGAATTTCCCTTTTGTTCCTCCTCTGTTTTGAGATAAGACATAGTTTCCCTTTTTGGACATCAAGGTTATGTCTTCATATTTTCCTGGTCCGGGAGTCACGGTTTCTATTTATAAATTGAAATACCTGAAGTCAAGAATCTTTTTGATCGAGGCTGAGTGAAAACTATATTTTGAAACTTCGAGATAAAATTCAAGGAAACCTGATGAGATAGTTCAGGATTTTCATATGCTCCTGGACCTGGATTATTATTTTGAGCTTAAAAGGTCAGCTTTTTATCGACTATTGTGGTCTTCTGACCAACTGTAAATTTGGGGGCACTGCGCTAAGTAAGTTTGAGATTTTTATCGTAGACAGCTGGACTTGGAATTTTCAATTGTTCTTTAGGAATGTAAGTACTAAAAACGACTTTCTTATTATTAATAAAATAGTACCTCTCTGCCTTATGCAAATTTAACTCCTTTATTTTTATCCGCATTGTCTTCACAAAAAGTCCTTAAACGATATTTATGTGAAGAAGGAGAATTGTTTAAACATTTCGTAAAATCAGAACGAGTTCCATATCCGATACCTGCCCCATTCTTTTTTAGATTTAGACTTTCGTTACCGTAGGCAACTTAAGGACATCTTAAATAAGAAAATATTTACGAAGGTTTGGGCTCGATGAATCTTTGATTTTTGCTAAAGGAAAAGGTTTGTTTGGAAATCGATTTGTTTGTTACTGCTTTATTGATTCTTTCAAAGGAGACAGTTGATGTCAGGACATGCGTATTTTTCATAAATTTATTTATTAACTAAACTAATAAATAAATTAAGCCTTTAGTTTAAAGTGATTTCCAAAATTAAAGATACTTGACCATAGATTTTTTAATATCTATAAATCAGATGTATTTTTTAATTTAAACTTCACATCAATTATTTATTTGGGAATTAATCATGCTTCCAATTTTGGAGGAATTTTGTAGTAAGAAGTCACAAGCTAATGGTTGTTGATAGTAAAGCCGCAGGCTTGACGGTGGACCATGAATTACCACCTTGCCTTTTCACAGAGTACAACTAAATCGTTGTATTATTTGACCTCTTATGATGTTCTTTTCCGATTTTAAATTTCCTTTAATCCTTAGTTAAAAAACGTTTACTGTTTTGGGCCTTATTGATCATATAGACAACTTTGTTCTATGAGTTTTTGAGGGATCTCGCGATTTCTTGCCTCATTTCTTTTTCCATGCTCTCGATTGAGGATTAAACTGTCAGTTTTTGCCTGAGTTTGGCCTATTTCTCAATAGTAAATTTATTCATCTAGATACCCTCCTGCACCCTTTGGGCCCTTTTGATGTTCTAGGACATTTTGGCAATGAAAGTTGAGTTGAAAATCCCTTTCTTCAGGAGGAGGAACATCGATAATTTTAATTAAGTTAATATAATAAACTCTTCTTTCTGAATATTTATGACATTTAAGACTGATTTCAATCATTGCATTAATATAATAAAGATGTCGATGAATGAGGAGAGATTAAATATTGAGCCGTTACCTATCGGTAGGCAGTCGAAATAGAGGGCTGAGTTATAGGATATAAAAGACGGCTACGTGAAGATAATCGAGAAATTGAATGCTAAAGTAAAGAAACCATTGCAAAATTTAAGAACTATGATTGAACATTAAATAGACAGGCTTAATACAGATGTTTTATTCGTTTTAAACACTTTTTCTCTGCAATTGTGTTTATTTTTCTTAAATTCGAATATTAGTAGCTGAGAAAT
>JACCDV011176967.1_pt1 | contig 11501 bp, 10 predicted proteins | sample 7446131 | NCBI WGS metagenome assembly JACCDV01 (sample SAMN15323448, study PRJNA562643) | freshwater metagenome | isolation source: river surface water | place: USA:Blue River Watershed | collected 2017-08-17
GGTCTGGCAGTTGCCTTCGACAAAACAATCCTCCCGGCAACCAAAGCCTGGGTTAGATGGTTAGTTATCGCGCCGCTTTTCCTACTTATCTCGATTGCCTTTGCTGGATACTTCGGAACGCTCACTATTCAGATTGCGGACGCTCCGAACCTTGCTGGGTTGGTTGTAGACAAGTTCACCATTGACTTGACAGCGAACCTAATGTTCTTGACTCTCCTCGTTATTGCCTTCTTCCCGAAGTACACGGTCTGGATTGCGACAGCCTTGATTCCATGGGTGATGGTTGGCACTGGCTATCAAATTCAGGGTCAGTACCAGGGCTTCAGGCTCGAGGACTCGGCTGCTGATAGAGCGGGTCACTTTGTAGCCGATTACTTGCCGAAGGCTGATCGTGATTCACTTCTGATTCTGGCAGAATCGCGATTTGATGGCAGGGTGAGCAGTTTCTGGCTCGAGCACAACACCGACTTGGAGATTATCAATCCAAACTCGGTCTATCCGGTTGAGCAGATTGATTCAGACATCAAGTGGGTTCTTACGTTGGGCACCATCAAGGTTGACTCAGGTGAGGTTGTATCCAACGATGACGGTTATCAACTGGTCAAGATTAGGGACTAGTTATCAATGACCCGTGGTTGTCTAACTGTGGGGGGTTGAGTATCTAGAATTAAAAAGTTCAATTAGGAGTAGAAGTTGACATACGTAATCGCCCTACCATGTGTCGATGTCAAAGACCGTGCCTGCATAGACGAATGCCCAGTCGACTGTATCTACGAGGGTGACCGCATGCTTTACATCCACCCCGATGAGTGCGTGGACTGTGGGGCATGTGAGCCAGTTTGTCCCGTGGAAGCCATCTACTACGAGGACGACCTCCCTGGGGAGTGGTCTAACTACTACAAGGTCAATGTTGACTTTTTCTCCGAGGTTGGATCCCCTGGTGGAGCTGCAAAGGTGGGGCCTATCCCCGGCGACCACCCTCTAGTTGTAGCACTACCCCCTCAAGGCGAGTAGTGTTCGACCGGCTGCCGGAGTATCCTTGGCAAAAACTCAAGCCATTCCGCGAGCTCGCAGCCAAACATGCCGAGGGTGCTATTGACCTATCGGTTGGCAACCCTATTGATCCAACCCCTGCTGTTATTCAGGCTGCCCTGGACAGCAATTCCGATTCTCCTGGTTATCCAACGACATGGGGTGAGTTCTCGGCAAGGCAGGCTGTTTCAAACTGGTATTCAAGACGCAGAAATTCACCAGGGCTAACCCCTGATCACGTTCTTCTTACTATCGGGTCCAAAGAGTTCATTTCTTGGCTCCCTCTAATGCTTGGGCTAGGTCCAGGTGATGTTGTGGTTCAACCCACTTTTGCTTACACCGCATATGAGGTTGGGGCGAAGTTTTGCGGCGCAGAGATATTTGCGGGGGATGACCCAGCTCAATGGCCATCGAATACGAAGTTAATCTGGCTCAATAGTCCAGGCAACCCGAGTGGGGAAGTTCTCTCTGTTGAGCGCTTGAAACTGGCTTTGGATAGAGCCAGAGAACTTGGCGCGGTAATCGTTAATGATGAGTGCTACGCGGAGCTAGGTTGGCAATCACCATACGAGAATTACATCCCCTGCATGCTGGATCCAGGGGTCACCGATGGAGATCTCACAAACGTTCTTTCGATTTACTCACTGAGCAAGCAATCAAATCTTGCTGGCTACAGAGCAGCATTTGCTGCGGGTGATGAGAAGTTGATTAGGGGTCTTGTAAACCTTCGCATGCACTCAGGGATGATGGTCCCGATGCCAGTGCAGAAGGCCATGGTTGCAGCCCTCACCGATGATGACCACGTTGCTCAACAAAAAGCTATTTACCGTCACCGCAGAGATATTCTTCTCCCCGCGGTCAAGGCGTTTGGGTTTGATATTGCGAACTCTGAGGCCGGGCTCTATCTCTGGGCCACAAGGGGTCGTGACTGCTGGACCGAGATCAAAGAGCTTGCTGAAATTGGCATTGTTGCTGTGCCGGGGGAGTTCTATGGCGAAGCAGGCAAGCTATTTGTCCGAATCTCTATCACAGCTGAGGACTCCGAAATTTTGCAAGCAGCGAAGCGATTGGAATTTGCATGTGCGGAGTAGCTGGTTTGATTAGCCGCGACGAGATATCCCCGTCATTAGCCACGAGCCTTTGTGATTCACTCTCCCACAGGGGACCGGACGACAGGGGTACGTTTTCAACGTCGATGGGGAGTTTTAACGTTCTTTTGGCGCAAACCCGGCTATCAATCATCGACGTCAGCAGTGCAGGTCATCAGCCCTTCTCGTCTCCGGATGGTCGTTTTCAACTCGTATACAACGGAGAGATTTTCAACTATTTGGAGCTTAGGGAGATGCTCATTGAGGAAGGGGTGAGGTTCGAGACCAATACCGACACTGAGGTGCTGCTTCACTCCTGGATAGCCTGGGGTGAGATGGGCCTGACAAAGCTGGATGGGATGTTCGCCTTTGCAGTGCTTGATACTGCGCTCGGTTCCGTGACTCTCGTTCGGGATGCTTTTGGAATCAAGCCCCTGTATTACTCATTCGACGAAGATTTCTTGGCTTTTTCTTCGACTCCAGAGGCCTTGGTGTCAACCGGTCTGGTTACACCAGACGCAAATCTTCAGGCCTGCTTCAACTACCTGGCCTGGGGTCAATATGATCAAGGAGAGCACACTTTTTTTAGAAACATAAAACGTCTTGAATCTGGTTCGATTATCAGGTTCGATTTGACCGCGAAGAACACTGGGGTAGAACTCAAGAGGTGGTGGAACCCGGACTTCTCAATTGCGCGTGAGATTTCGTACGAAGATGCGGTCACCGAGACTCAGCGCCTCTTTCTTCAATCGGTGTCCCGCCAGATGCGCAGTGATGTTGCGATTGGGTTTGCCCTATCCGGGGGAATTGATTCGTCGGCGATCGTGTGTGCCGCCCGTTATCTGAATCCTGAAATTGAGCTGATGAGTTTTTCTTACCTTTCATCAGATCCTGCAATTTCCGAAGAATCGTGGGTCAGATTAGCTAACAGATTCGCTCAGTCAGAGCTCAATGTCGTTTCCTTCGGAGTTGACGCTGTTGATGCTCAAATCGAGGAGATGCAGGCTGCTCAGGGGGAGCCATTCTCTTCGAGTCGGATTTTTGCCCAGTACAAGGTGTTTGAGGCTGCTCGCAAGAGGGGTGTCAAGGTTGTACTAGAAGGGCAAGGCGGAGATGAGCTCTTCGCAGGCTATCTGGGCTTCGCGCATTTGCGACTGATTTCCCTGATGGAGCAAAGAAGGTTTTTGGAACTTTTCCGGTACATCGTGCAGTGGTCGCGTTGGCCCGGCCACAACATTAGAGCATTAATCGGCCAGTCCCTCTCTTACTTGATGGGGTTAAACAAATTGCCTGCGGCTCTGCAGTCAATCGGGCGGAATCTTCTACTTGGAGAGTCGCTGAACAGAGTTATAAATTTCAAGCCTCTAGCCGAGGTCGAATCAATGTCGGCCCACTTGCACCGGCTGCGCCCAGAGTATCGGGGAAGGCGTGTTATAGAGGGCTTGCTGGATGCACTGAGAGATAGCTTCATACCCCAACTCGTTCGCCAAGGGGACAGAAACGCCATGGCGCACTCTGTTGAAAACCGCGTGCCGTTCTTGAGCCTCCCTCTGGTTGAATTCGTCCTCAGCCTTCCAGAGGATTATCTCGTTGCAAGTAACGGCCAAACCAAAAGGCTTTTGCGAGACGCAATGCGAGGAATCGTGCCTGACGACGTCCTTGATCGCAAAGATAAAGTTGGATTTGAGACCCCTCAGCATCGTCTTTGGAGGTCTGTCAGCCTCCGAGAGGCATCTCACCTTGTGTCTGAACTCATCCCTTTTGCGAAGGATGTGGATCCTGAAGCAGTCAGGGGTCATGCTCTCGTGTGGAGATATCTGAATCTTGGCTTGTGGCTTGAGATGTTCATAAATTCTAAGTCTGGAAAACGGTAGGCTATGGACAAATTTGAAATGGGGTGTATTCGCATTGACTTCGAGCGACAAGGTTTCGATTAAATACGGCGATACAAGCGCCGAATTCAATGTAATTCCATCGACCGAGGGTCCCGGCGGGATCGACATCTCTAAGTTAATGGCTACCACTGGACTTAGCTCCTATGACCAGGGGTTCGTAAATACCTCTTCAACAAAGAGCGCCATCACTTTTATTGATGGCGAAAAGGGCATTCTCCGTCACCGTGGGTACCCAATAGAGCAGCTCGCAGAGCAAAAGACTTATTTAGATGTCGCCTACCTTTTGATTTACGGCGAGCTTCCAACTGCTACCCAGCTTGCTGAGTTTGACGAAAAGATTCGACGGCACACTCTGGTCCACGAGAGTGTTCTGAAGTTCTTCGACACTTTCCAGTCCTCTGCGCATCCAATGGCGGTTCTGGCTGCATCCGTGTCAGTCTTGTCGACCTTCTACGATGACTCGACTGACCCGAAGGATCCTGAGCAGGTCGAACTTTCAACACTAAGGCTGCTAGCAAAACTGCCAGTTCTAACTTCTTACACCCACAAAGCCTTGGTTGGTCAAGCCTTTGTATCTCCTGACAATGATCACTCGCTGGTTCAAAACTTCCTGAAGATGACTTTTGGTAATCATGCTGAGGAATACATCGAGTCACCAGTTGTCGCCAAGGCACTTGACACTTTGCTCTTGCTTCACGCAGATCACGAACAAAACTGCAGCACGTCAACGGTCCGTCTCGTAGGCTCATCGCAGGCAAACCTGTTTGCCTCTGTTGCGTCTGGCATCAACGCACTATCTGGACCACTTCACGGTGGTGCAAATGAGGCAGTGTTAGACATGCTCAACTTCATTCACGAATCCGGTGACTCAGTTCAGAAGTATGTTGAGCGTGTCAAGAACAAGGAAGACGGTATTCGCCTAATGGGCTTTGGTCACCGTGTTTACAAGTCCTTTGACCCAAGAGCAAAGATTGTGAAGTCACACGCTGACAAGGTACTTAGAGAGCTTGGGGTCTCAGATCCACTGCTAGACATAGCGAAGGAGCTGGAGGCTGCAGCCTTGGCTGATGATTACTTCGTCGAGCGCAAGCTTTACCCGAACGTTGATTTCTACACCGGAGTGATCTACAAGGCGATGGGTTTCCCAGCCCGAATGTTCACGCCACTGTTTGCAGTTGGCCGCCTGCCTGGCTGGATTGCGCACTGGCGTGAACAGAATGCTGATTCAACCACTCGTATTGGCAGGCCACAGCAGGTTTATACCGGACACACAGAGCGCTCTATCTAGCTTTCCTGATTAGATAGATGGCGGTGTCACCGTAAGTCTTCTTTTCCTCTAGGTCGTAGCTTTCTGGTATCTCAAATTCAGAAGTTCGTGAGGATCGCTCGACCACCACTAGTCCTTGATCATTCAGATTGGTGGCTAGTGACTCTAGGTCAATTGTCACCTCTTCATTGCTTAGTTCATAAGGCGGATCGATGAACACGAGGTCGTAACTGGCAGCGAGAGCTTTAATAGCCTTGGAAACTTCTTTGTGTTGGGCCGTAATTAAGCAGCTCGTGCCAATTGCCTTAGAGACTATCCGGATGTTCTCTCGAATTACATCAATCGCCGCCTTGTCCTTGTCGACAAGGATGACCTCAGCTGCGCCTCGAGAGGCCGCCTCTAGGCCAAGAGCTCCGCTCCCTGCATAAAGGTCTAAAACCTTTGCGCCTTCTAGGGCACTGAGGTTTTCTAGCTTTGCGAACAGGCTTTCCTTCACTCGATCACTGGTTGGTCTAGTGGCCTTGGCCGCAGTCTTTATTTTGATTGAGCCTGCAAGGCCAGAGATGATTCTGCTCACGCGTGTGAGCCTAGTGAATTTGCTTGGGCATTTGGGCGATGATTACTGATGTGACGATGCAAACCAAGCTTTAAAGCCTGCTGGGCGATAAAACTGCCAAGGCATTTGAGAAGCAGTTTGGTTTCCACTCCGTTGCGGATCTCTTGTCTCACTATTCTCGGCGCTACTCAAAACGTGGAGAACTGACCCCGATTAGATCCTTGCCCGAGGGCGAGGTGGTGACTGTCGTTGGTGAAGTCACATCCACCAGCATTCGCCACATCAAAGGTAGATCAGGTTCGATTCTCGAAGTGGTCGTAACTGATGGTCAAGACAAGGTGACTCTTGCTTTTTTCAACCAAGCCTGGAGACAGAAAGAGCTGCACCCAGGAGCGCGAGGTCTCTTTTCGGGGAAGATCGGAAGTTTCTCCGGCAAAATGCAACTAGCACACCCCGACTATGAGCTGTTTGAGGCAATAGATTCCGAAGCAGCGAAAGCTTGGGCAGAATTGCCGATACCGATTTATCCTGCAACCGGAACTCTCACTACCTGGAAGATTCAAAAATCCATTCAAATAGTTTTGGATTCTTCACCAGAGTTCGAAGAGTACCTGGATCCAGAGTTCCTCAGAGAGCACGGGCTCGTAGAGCTTGATGCAGCGATAAGAGGTATCCACGCTCCGCAAAAAGAGTCGGACTGGAAGCTGGCCCGAGATTCTCTGAGGTTCAGGGAGGCGCTCTTACTCCAGTTGCAGTTGCTCAAGCGCAAGGAAAGCGCGGATTCTGCTCCCGCTACCTTGCTTACACCACGAGAGCGCGTAGGCATTTTTGATAAAGGTTTGCCTTTCGAATACACCGCTGGTCAGATAGCCGTGAATCAGGCGATCGAGAAGGACATCTACACGGGGCGCCCGATGCATCGTCTAGTTCAGGGCGAGGTCGGTTCAGGTAAGCAGGTCGTGGCTCTTCGAGCAATGCTTGCAGCTGTCGATTCCGGTTTTCAGGCGGCATTGATTGCTCCCACCGAGGTTTTGGCAAGCCAACACTTTTCCAGCATGAGGCGAGTGCTCGGTGAGGATCTGGCAAAGTCTGTTGGTCTAAGGCTGCTTACTGGGCAGCAAGCAGCCGCGGAGAAGAAAAGGGCCCTGCTTGATATTGCGAGCGGCAAAGCAGGAATTGTGGTTGGAACCCATGCCCTGCTTTCAAAGCAAGTTGAGTTTGCCAATCTCGCACTAGTTGTGATTGATGAACAACACCGATTTGGAGTAAATCAGCGTGAGACTTTGAGGGAGAAGGCGAAGCTGCCACCTCACACCCTAACTATGACTGCAACCCCAATACCCAGAACGCTGGCAATCACGGCATTTGGAGATTTGGAGATTTCAACCCTCACTGAGTTACCGGCAGGACGCCAGCCAATAACCAGCCACGTCGTTTCAGTCGCTGAGCCAAAGCTGGTTTCAAGGGTCTGGCAACGCGTGGCAGAGGAATTAGCGGCGGGCAGGCAAGCATTTGTGGTTTGCCCGCGAATCGCTGGCGTGGAGCTCGAAGAGGGTGAAGTGGATGAGGGCTTAGTTCAAGAAAACCCAGTTCCACCTGCAGCAGCAGAAGAGGTTTTTGAAGCGCTCAAACTAAATCCTGCACTTGCCGGTGCTGCTATTGGCCTACTTCACGGCAGGATGTCAAGCGAAGAAAAAGATGCAGCCATGCTCGCTTTCGCCTCCGGAGAGTTACAGGTTCTGGTCTCAACGACAGTGATCGAGGTCGGTGTCAATGTGCCGAACTCGACAGCGATGGTGATCTTGGATGCAGATCGCTTTGGCATTTCGCAGCTTCATCAACTCCGTGGCCGAGTTGGCAGAGGTTCTCATGCGGGCATTTGTTTGATGCTCACCGCTGCAGAAGAAGGATCACTTGCCATGCAGAGGCTTGAGGCGGTCGCTAGCACATCCGACGGCTTCAAGCTCTCCGAGATAGATCTTGAGCTAAGGGGTGAGGGGGATGTCTTGGGCTTAGGCCAATCGGGCGGGCGATCTCAGCTGAAGCTGTTAAGGGTCACCCGTGACGGTGAGCTAATTGAGAAGACCCGAGAAATAGCCATTGCCATGCTTAAAGATGGCTTGAGTTCAAATCTGGAGTCAGTGCTAAAAGAGATTGATGCACAAGCTCTTGCTCGCGGGTAGCCTTGTTGCATGACAGTTGCCATCTATCCAGGCTCCTTCGATCCAGTAACTCTTGGCCACCTTTCGGTGCTGGCAAGGGCTGCTCAGCTATTTGACGAGTTGCATGTTCTGGTGGTTCACAACCCAGACAAAAATGCCAAGTTTTCAGCCCCAGAGCGTGAAGCGCTGATTCGGGAGTCAATCGCTGAGCTGGACATCTCGGGTGCTGTTTCTGTCTCTTCGGTTGAGTCAGGACTTATGGTCGATGCTGCTAAAAGACTCAAAGCCAGCGCGATTGTGAAGGGTTTCAGAACAGCTGGTGACATCGAATACGAAATCCCGATGGCACAGGTGAACAGAGATCTCTCCGGTATCGAGACTGTTTTTCTCACTTCGGAGCCAGGCTATGGCTATGTTTCGTCCTCGCTCGTCAAGCAGGTTTTCTCTCTCGGCGGAGATGTCTCTTCATACGTGACAAAAACCGTGCTTGGAGCCCTAGGCTAACGGGAAAGGTTTCAAGGTTATGTTTTCAATACCTGTAAATGAACTAATCAAGCGTCCAGGCGAGATGCGAGAGCTCGTGTTGCAGTTTGACATGGAGCACGAGCTTGGCATTGGCTATGCAGCTGTGCCGAGAGGGCAGTGGCTAAAGCTAGATCTTCGGCTGGAGTCAGTTCACGAGGGGATTTTGGTGACTGGAGATGTAACCACCCAGGCTCATACCGAGTGTTCCAGATGCCTGGAAGCGATGAGCGTGGATATTCAGGAGGATTTTCAGGAGCTCTTTGTTTACTCGAATCCAGGTGAGGATGAATCCTCGGTCTCGGGTGATGTGGTGGATCTTGAACAAGTAGTAATTGATTCTGTGGTTTTGAATCTTCCATTCAAGCCGGTTTGCTCAGAGTCCTGCCTCGGGCTTTGTGCTGAGTGCGGAATCAAGCTTTTAGAAAACCCAGATCACGCTCATGAGGCACCGGTTGACTCTAGGTTTGCGGAGCTGAAAAAACTCCTCGGCGAGTAGCCCACTACCCAGCAGGCAACCAAGCTATAGACATTAGGCTTTTCAAGTCGCATTCTTAGGAGCGAATAGTTGTTCGGAAACCTCTCTGAGAGACTCTCAGATACCTTCAAAAACCTTCGCGGTAAGGGCAAGCTTTCCCCTGCCGACATCGATGGTACGCTTCGTGATATTCGTCGAGCTTTGCTCGAGGCCGACGTCTCCCTTGAGGTTGTAAAGACTTTTACCGGCAAGGTACGTGACCGCGCCCTGGGCGATGAAGTTTCAAAAGCACTAAACCCTGCCCAGCAGGTTGTGCAGATCGTCAACGACGAACTGAAGGCAATTCTTGGTGGCGAGGCAAGAAAGCTAGCTTTTGCCAAGAACCCACCAACCGTGATCATGCTGGCTGGTTTGCAAGGTAGCGGTAAGACAACTCTTGCAGGCAAGCTCTCAAAGTGGCTAAAAGAGCAAGGCCACACGCCTTTGTTGGTTGCTGCTGATCTTCAGCGCCCCAATGCCGTGACCCAACTTCAGGTGCTTGGTGAAAAGGTTGGGGTTCCGGTTTTTGCTCCAGAGCCTGGCAACGGTTTTGGTAACCCAGTCAAGGTTTCTCAAGAAGCCATCGTTTTTGCCAAGAAGCAGCAGTATTCGGTTGTGATCGTTGACACCGCGGGTCGACTCGGTGTTGACGAAGAGATGATGAAGCAGGCGAGAGATATTCGAGCTGCGGTAGATCCAGATGAGGTCTTGTTCGTAGTCGACAGCATGCTTGGTCAAGACGCGGTAAACGTTGCCAAGGCTTTCCATGAGGGTGTTGGGGTCTCGGGAATCGTGCTCACCAAGCTAGATGGTGACTCTAGAGGTGGTGCCGCATTGTCGGTAACCACAATCACAGGGGCACCGATTCTGTTTAGCTCCACCGGCGAGGGTCTTGATGCCTTCGAGCCCTTCTATCCAGACCGCATGGCGAGTCGAATTCTGGACATGGGTGACATCCTCACCCTGATCGAGCAGGCTCAGAAGAGCTTCGATGAAGAGGAGTCCAAGCGTCTAGCTGAGAAGCTGGCCAAAGAGGAGTTCACACTTCAGGACTTCCTTGAGCAGATGCAGCAGCTCAAGAAAATGGGCAACATGAAAAACCTGCTTGGCATGCTGCCCGGTGTCGGCCAGATGAAGAAGCAGCTCGAAGAGTTTGACGAGCGAGAGATCACTCGCACCGAAGCCATCATCTTCTCGATGACACCTATGGAGCGCAACAACCCGAAGGTTCTAAACGGATCACGAAGAATTCGTATTGCAAAGGGCTCGGGAACCACCGTTACCGATGTAAACCAGCTAGTCAATCGCTTCGAGCAGGCTGCCAAGGTCATGAAGACCATGGCTCGCGGGGGAGTGCCCAATATCCCAGGCACCAACCCAGTTCTTGCCGGTGGCACCGTGGGTGGTGGATTCATGGGCGGCAAGAAAAAGAATGAGAAGAAAAAGAAGGGTTCCAAGAGTGGAAACCCTGCCAAGCGCGCTGCTGAAAATGCAGGGATACTTTGGCATGATGAAGTTGATCAAGAAGGGGGAAGCGCTTTCTTCAAGCGCTACTAAGCATGTCAGTCAAGAGCTTTTTTAGTGGGATTATTCTTTCTAGTTCGACAAATCCGCTGGCTTGGAAGAATATTGTTTTCCTACCCAGATTTGTCAAGGATTGGACCAGGTTTAGGCGGCTTGGTGGAGATGGAGATATAGAGCTGTTTCCGGTCCTTTCTGAATTTAAGGACAGCGCTGGAGTGATGTCCGGCCACTACTTTCACCAGGACTTGTTCGTTGCACGGCGACTTTTTCGGGCACGGCCTCAGAGGCACTTTGACATCGGTTCACGAATTGATGGCTTTGTGGCTCATGTTGCGAGTTTTATGCCTATCGAGATATTCGACGTAAGGCCTATGCACAGTAGAGTGCCAGGCATAGGTTTCGTCCAGGCGGATTTTATGATTCAACAAACGATAGACCAAAAGGTTGCATCGCTAAGTTGCTTACACACGCTTGAGCATTTTGGACTGGGTCGTTATGGGGATTCTGTTGATCCGCAAGGGCACTTAAAAGGCTTTAAGAACATGGTCGATCTTCTCGAATCTGGAGGCGTGCTTTACCTAAGCTTTCCCATAAGCAATAGGGAACGAGTCGAATTCAACGCCCACCGTGTTTTTCACCCCGAATCTGTTTTTGCTTGGCCGGGTAGTGAAAAGCTTCAGCTGGAGGAGTTCAGCTGGGTTGACGACCATGGAGATTTTCACGAATCCAGCTCCACTCGATTGGCCATAGACGCCAACCTGACTTACGGTTGCGGGATCTATATCTTTCGAAAGACTCACAGGAGCTAGCTAAAACCAGCTTTTTCTGGAATACTTTTCGAGTTCGAGCGTCTCGACCCTCTATCCAGACGAAATCGAAAACCATTGAGAAACCTCCGAGTGTGCCCCCACGCTCACGGTGGAAACTCGCCCCAGACA